>Ga0105046_10000388_pt1 | contig 60407 bp, 42 predicted proteins | sample MAT03_FD_78385 | JGI IMG/M metagenome (GOLD analysis project Ga0105046, IMG submission 78385) | Freshwater microbial communities from Lake Fryxell liftoff mats and glacier meltwater in Antarctica - MAT-03 (megahit assembly) | ecosystem: Environmental > Aquatic > Freshwater > Ice > Liftoff...
ATTATTTTGGCGTCAGCCAACTATCTTTTGAGGCGAATAGCCGCGCTATTTAACGAAAAAGATGGGACGGATGACGGCAAAAGAATGGCATCAAATTGGGAAGTTATTTTGACACCGTTCCTTCAATAACTCAATGTCTACATATTATGTCTCAAGTACAGGAATTCAATGATTATCGCGCTCGTATGAACGAGCGTATTCTGGCCCAAGATAACAAAGTCATCAAACGATTTTGGAGCCTCGACAACCAAACCTATCAAGCCGGCGCGCTCGACGTACCCACCAAAGAAATGCTCGGGCTGGTGGCCTCCATGGTTTTGCGTTGCGACGATTGTATCAAATACCATCTTGGCAAATGCCATGAACTGGGCATTACCACCGATCAGGTCTTCGAGATTTTTGCCATAGCCAATATGGTCGGCGGATCTATCTGTATTCCCCATACCCGCCGCGCGGTGGAATATTGGGAAGAATTGAGTTAGTAGTAGTTTGTAGTAGCATTACGTACTAATATTGCTACTGGACTACTCGACGTATACGACTTTTCTTAGCAAACGCAGTCCAACCGACAGCTCGATAGCCGTATTGCGGATGCGACGTTCGTCGATGACCAGCTGCTGGCCGCCGTTGTACGGATTTGTATACCCGGTCCGTATAGACGGCTGATTGTATTGTAATGTAAAATCAGGGTGTAGAGACAGTTTTACTTCGCCGCCCAATACTTCATTGAGGTTGAATTCGAGGCCGCCGCCGGCTGAAATACCGACCATCCAACGGTTCATAAAACCCACCAGCGGATAAAATAGCACGTTTCCGCTGCGGCTGGCAAGTTCGTCGATGTTGGTGCTGAGGGTATAATCGCCCCGGATGCCGCCGAAATAATAATAGCGAGCGCGACCGGAAGCGCCGAGATTAAATTTTTGTTTGGCGCCAAGGATGAGCGACAGGTTGCGGAATTCAAAACGCTCCGTAAATGTTGCGCTGGAGGGAAACCCACTGTTGATGTTAAAAAAGCGGAAACGCGTGGCACTGCCCTTTATATGATACCCGATTTGGGCGAAAATCGAACTGCGGTCGTCCTCGTTGTTGACCGATTCAATGGCCAAATCACCGTGGTAGGCTAACAAAGGCTCCCGGTCGAAGGAGTTGTCCCATTTTTGAAGGCCGACGGTAAGGCCGCCCTGAAATACGAATGCGGTGGATTGAGCACCGATTTGTCCAAAAAAGACAACAAATAACACTGTGGCAAATATAAAACGCATCATTTTTCCGTTTTTGCGGCACAAATTACGTCGAATAATAGAATGCAGGCTACCCAACACCGATACTGCAATAATTGAAACCTTAAGATGTCTTTACAAACATGTCCCATACCCATACCTTTGCACCTTTTTCGGAACATTCCGCCTCCAATACCCAACAAGTAATTATGACTTTTGAAAATTTTGAATATCAACGACCCGACATTAAAACGGTTTCAGAGACTTTCGATCAGCTACTTACCGGCTTCGAGCAAGCCGAGACACTGGCGACACAAAACCATAGCCTGAATAGCCTGAACGCACTCCGCGAAGAGTTTTGGACGATGTATAACCTGTGCTACATCCGGCATACATCCAATACCGATGATGCATTTTATGAGCAGGAGAACGAATATTACGATGAGAACCTGCCCGCATACGAAGCCCTCAATAACCGCTTTTTTCGCGCCCTGCTCGCTTCTCCTTTTCGGGAGGCCCTCGAGCAAAAATTTGGGAAACAACTTTTTCGTTTGGCCGAACTGGCACTAAAAACTTTTCAGCCATCCATTCTGGAAGATTTGCAAAAAGAAAACGCCCTTAGTACAGATTACACGAAGATAAAGGCACAGGCGAAAATCGAATTCAAGGGAATATCATACAACCTGAGCAGCATACAGCCTCTGGAATTGTCGGATGACCGCCAGCTGCGCCGGGAGGCCTCTGGAGCTAAATGGGCATTTTATGCCGAACAAAGCCCAATACTGGAAAACATCTTCGATCAAATGGTAAAAGCGAGGCATAAAATGGCCCGCGAGCTTGGGTTCAAGGATTTCGTGGAGGTCGGTTATGCACGAATGCGCCGCTCCGACTATAACCCGGATATGGTGGCCAATTTTCGCCGTCAGGTGCGGGAAATTATTGTTCCGGTCTCTAGCGCACTCTACGAACGCCAAAGGCAGCGTCTGGGTCTGGACAAATTGAAATTTTACGACGAAGAATACAAGTTTCCAAGCGGCAATCCCAAACCACAGGGCACACCGGAACAGATTGTAGCCAATGCAGCCCTCATGTATGCCGACCTTTCTCCGGATACCGACACCTTTTTCCGGTATATGAACGATGCGCACCTGATGGATCTGGTAAATCGCGATGGGAAGGCGCCGGGCGGTTATTGCACCTACATGGGCAAATACAGTGCGCCCTTTATTTTCTCCAATTTCAATGGTACCAGCGGCGATATCGACGTGCTTACCCATGAAGCCGGCCATGCTTTTCAGGTATGGTCCAGCGGGCAGCGTTTTAATTTTGATGAATACCATTGGCCCACGAGCGATGCAGCCGAAATACATTCCATGAGCATGGAATTTTTTACCTGGCCATGGATGCACTTGTTTTTCGGGCCGGACACGGAAAAATACCACTTTATGCACCTGGGCAATGCAGTACAGTTTCTGCCTTATGGCGTAGCGGTAGATGAGTTTCAGCATATTGTATATGAAAATCCGGACATGAGCCCCGCAGAGCGCAATGCAGTCTGGCGAGGGTTGGAAAAAATTTATCTGCCGCACCGCGATTATGACGGGAATACCTTTCTGGAGAAAGGCGGATATTGGCAAAAACAAGGGCATATATTTAATTCGCCGTTTTATTACATCGATTATACGCTAGCTCAAATTTGTGCCTTTCAGTTTTGGACCCGGGATCGACAAAATCATGAATCTGCCTGGGCCGACTACGTGCGCCTGTGTCAGGCCGGGGGGAGCAAATCGTTCCTAGAACTGGTACATTTTGCCAATTTGCGCTCGCCCTTTTCAGACAATTGTGTAGAAAGCGTGGTGGGCGAAATTCGGGCATTCTTGGAAAGCGTGGATGATTCGAAATTTTAAAGCTTTTTTGCCAATGTTGCGTGGTCATTAATACCCTGACAATCTGGTATTCTATGCCCTCTAAACTTCCTAAACCCCAAAATCACTTTCCCGAGTTATCCTATTGAAAAACAAATAAATACAACCATGCGCATTTTATTCTGCTCCATATTTTTTCTGGCGGCCACGGCATTTGTACCACCGGCGCCTACCCTCAAATTTGCCCTGCTCAAATATGCCGGCGGCGGCGATTGGTACAACGACGTAAACTCCCTGAAAAACTTGGCCAAATTCTGCAATGACAACCTGCGCACGAATTTCGACCTCGAGTATGGCACGGTGGAATCGGGCAGCGCCGAAATTTTCAATTACCCCATCGTATACGCTACTGGGCACGGCAATATGTTGTTCAGTGACCTTGAGGCGCGCAACCTGCGGGCTTATCTGGAAGGCGGCGGTTTCCTGATCCTGAACGACGACTACGGCCTCGATCCCTTCGTACGCCCGGCTATGAAAAAAGTATTTCCTGAACTGGATTTTGTTGAAATGCCTTTCAGCCACCCGATTTACCATCAGAAATTCGACTTCAAAAACGGCTTACCCAAAATTCACGAACACGACGGAAAAGCGCCTCAAGGCTTCGGCCTTTTTTGGCAGGGGAGATTAGTGTGTTTTTATGATTTTGAAACGGACCTGGGCGACGGCTGGGACGACGTACACAACGACCCCCCCGAACTTCGTCAAAAAGCCCTGCAAATGGGCGCCAATATCGTACAGTTCGTATTTGGCATACAATAATGGAACGTAAAAGCAATGGGAGCTTTTGGCCCTAAGACTATACCTTCACGCAAATATCCAGCTACAACAAAGTATCCTTAATTTCAAGAATGCGCCTTCTACTCCTCGGTTCCGGTGGCCGCGAACACGCCCTTGCCTGGAAACTCGCCAAAAGCAAACGCTGCACCCAACTTTTTATAGCCCCTGGCAATGCCGGAACTTCGGCACATGGGCAAAACGTCAACCTCAATCCGCTTGATTTCGAGGCAATCGGCCGATTTGCGCGGGAGGAACGCATCGACTTAATTCTTGTCGGCCCGGAGGAACCGCTGGTGCGGGGCATCTGGGATTATTTTCAAGCACAGGATTCCTTACGCGCGATCCCGGTGATCGGCCCTTCGAAAGCTGGCGCCGTGCTGGAAGGAAGCAAAGCATGGTCGAAAAAATTTATGGAACGCCATTCGATCCCGACGGCCGCTTACCGGGAATTTACCGGGAAGCAATTGGAGGAAGGCCTGCAGTACCTCGACCAGCATAGATTGCCCATAGTATTGAAAGCCGATGGTTTGGCTGCCGGTAAAGGCGTGGTGATTTGCCAGGACCACAAGGAAGCCCGGGATGAGCTGCGCGACATGCTCGGCGGCAAATTCGGCGCAGCCGGAGAACGGGTGGTCGTGGAACAATTTTTAGACGGCATAGAATTTAGCGTTTTTGTGCTGACCGACGGAAAAACCTACAAAATTCTGCCCGAGGCTAAAGATTATAAACGCATCGGAGCGCATGATACGGGGCCGAATACAGGTGGAATGGGCGCCGTAAGCCCGGTGCCGTTTGTAGATGAAACGATGTGGCAAAAAGTAGAAGAACGCATCATCCGCCCGACGGTAAAAGGACTTCTAAAAGAAAAAATACCTTATAAAGGGTTCATTTTCTTTGGTTTAATAAAAGTCGATAACGAACCCTACGTGATTGAATACAATTGCCGCCTCGGCGACCCCGAGACGGAAGTGATTATCCCGCGATTGCAAAATGACCTCGTTACCCTTCTGGACAATTGTGCCAAAGGCACGCTCGGGCGCGTCAAAATCCGCCACGACAAACGTGCCGCCACCACGGTATTTCTGGTGAGTGGTGGTTATCCGGGCGACTACGATAAAGGCAAGGCGATCAGCGGGATCGGGGAGATAAAAGGAAGTATCGCTTTTCACGCAGGTACCCAACTAAAAGGCGGGCAGGTGTTGACGAATGGCGGCCGCGTGATCGCAATCACCAGTTTTGGCAAAGATATCCAGACTGCCCTGCGCAAATCGAACCGCAACGCTAAAACAATCGAGTTTGAGGCGAAATATTACCGTCAAGATATTGGGAAGGATCTTTTGTAACTTTATACTCAATCATTAAAAAAGCCGCCCTAAGCCCCCTAAACCATCTAAACCTATTCAAAATGAACCGACCGAAAAAAGGGGAATATGCCCCGTTTCATGAAAATTACCTCAAACACGTGCCGAAGCGGGGGACCGCGAAAAGCCTGCTGACAAAAACATTCAAGGACATCCAGAACATGCTGGCTTCCCTCCCGGAAGAAAAAGGCGACTATGCGTACGCCGAAGGCAAATGGACGATCAAAGAAATGCTCATGCACCTGATCGATACGGAAAGGGTGTTTTCTTACAGAATGCTCTCCTTCATGCGCGGCGACCGAATTCCCCTGCCCGGGTTCAACCAGGATATCTGGATGGAACAGGTAGACGTATCGGGCCGAACCATTAAAGATTTACTTAAAGAATGGAAGGGTGTGCGGGATAACACCTTGTTTCTGTTGAAACAGTGCAGTGAAGAACAATCCATGTTCATTGGAATGGCCAGCAACTGGAAGGTGTCGGTTCGGGCGTACTTTTATGTTACCGTGGGGCATCAATTACACCACATGGAAGTATTGAGCGAAAAGTACCTTACTTAAATATCTCCTCGATCTCCGTAGCGAAGGTTTTTCCCAAAATGTCGCGCCGCAACTTCAGGGTCGGCGTTAACAGCCCGTTTTCACTCGTCCAGGGCTCGTGAAGCAGCCGGAATGCCCGCACTTTTTCAGTATCTCCAAGGCTTTCTTCATTGACAAGGTCAATTTCCCAGCGAAACAGTTTTTCCACTTTCGGGTTGAGTAGCATAAACTGCGGCGCCGTCCAATGCACTTTATTTTCGTTGCACCAGGCTTCCAGTTGCACGAAATCGGGCACGATCAGGGCTCCCACGAATGGCTGATTGAGCCCAACGGCCATACTTTGGCTGATGAACGACGATTGTAGCAGTTGTTGTTCGACAAAAGCGGGCGCCACGAATTTACCGGTGGTGGTTTTAAAAATTTCGCTCTTGCGGCCCGTAATTTTCAGAAAACGTTTGAATTCGAAACGGCCGGTATCACCCGTTTTGAACCAGCCGTCGGCCGTAAATCGGGCTGCCGTTTCTTCGGGCAAATTCCAGTAGCCGCTCATCACATTTGGTCCCCGCACCTCGATCTCGCCGTCGACGCCTTCGGTTTCTGCTTCGGCAATGCGCACATCTACCCCCGGAGCCGGGATACCAACCGTGCCGAAATGCACACCGCCCGGTTCGAAACGATTGAACGCAATGACCGGGCTGGTTTCCGTGAGGCCGTACCCCTCGCGCACGTCGATGCCGGCTGCGGAAAACAAACGTCCCAAACCGGGCCGCAACGCCGCAGCGCCCACCGCCATGGCCTCGATACGCCCGCCCATTTTTTTACGCCAGTGGCGATAAACTAGCAAATCGGCCACGTAGCGTTTGAGTCGGTAATCCAGGGGCATGGCTTGCCCGCCGGAGTAGGGAAAACGTTCGCCCAGGGCGATCGCCCAGTTAAGGATTTTTCGTTTCAAAGGTCCTGATTTGGAGCGCTCTTCCAGCAAACGCTCGTACATCCCCTCTAAAACCCGGGGAACAGCCGTAAAAAAGTGTGGACGCACGTCGATTAATACCCGTGGCAATTTTTCAAGCGCTTCGACAAACCAAACCGGTGTGCCCGCCGCCTGATAAACATACAACACCATACGTTCCAAAATATGGCTCATAGGCAGAAAGCTGACGGCAATGCTTTGCGGGCCCACCGGCACAATAGCCAGCACGGATTTGACATTGCTCACAATATTACCGTGGCTGAGCATCACGCCCTTGGGCGCCCCGGTTGTGCCGGAGGTATATAAAAGTGTGGCCAGATCTCCTTCTTTTATGCCATCCCGGATAAATTGGATTTTTTCCAAAATATGAGCAGACGGCTCCTGGGTGATTTCTTCCCAGGAAAGCGCGCCGTGTAAAGATTCGAACGCAAACAGGCAGTCGGATGCCAAACCCGCGAGGGATAATTTAGAAAGCATATCCGCATTGCTCACAAAACAGGCTTTCAAGCCCGCATCGCTGATAATATGCGCAATTTCGTCGGGTCGGGCTACCGCGTGAATCGGTACAGGTACCAGACCGATCTGCAACATCGCAGCGTCGGCAACGGCCCAGCGCGGACTGCCGCAATGGGCCAACACACCCACCCTGTCTCCCTTGTGCAGACCGCGTGCAAGCAATCCGGCGCTCAGGCGATCTCGTTCAGCGCGTAATTCCGCCGTACTCCAACTGCGCCAGGCGCCGTTTTCCCGGCTGGCCATTGCTGTAGCTTGCGAAAAACACCGCTGCTGGTAATCCAGAATGTCGAACAAACGAGTGAAGTCCATATCCGGGTCGCTTAATATTTAGGCGTGTTGTTTCATCCGGCTGATTTTAACCGTGGCCATTACGCCGATGCTCACGATAAAAAACACTGCCAGGGCCATGACGCTGTTGCGCATCCCGCCGGTCATTTGTTCCACGACGCCGAAGGTAAACGTGCCGACTACGGTGGATACCTTATCCATTACGTCGTAAAAACTGAAAAAAGACGCGGTATCCGGTGTGTCCTCGGGCAGTAGTTTGGCATACGTGGCCCGAGAGAGCGATTGTACCCCACCCATGACCAAGCCGACTGCCACGGCGAGGAAATAAAAATCCAGGCCTGTTTGCACAAAATATCCTACGATGCAGATGCCAGTCCAGATGACCAGCATAATCATCAGCGAGAATTTATTTCCCTTGCGTTTGGACAATTTGGACGAGAGCCAGGCGCCGCCAATCGCCACGATTTGCAGGATGAGAATCAATACGATGAGGCCAGAGGTAGAAAAGCCCAATTCTTTTTCGGCAAATGTGGACGCCAGGAAAAGCACGGCCTGTACACCGGCATTGTAGCAAAAAAAGGAGACCAAAAAAGCCTTCGCATTGCCCTCTTTACTTAGTGTCCGCATCGCTTTCCGGAGTTCCTGATAGCCCTTGACCATGAGGTTTTCGCCGGTTTTTACTTTTACATCTTCCGGCAGGCGGCGTAGAGGAATTTGCGCAAACCCTATCCACCACAAGCCCACCATTACAAAGGCCGTCGGTACAGCCCGCAAGCCGTCGGGAAAGCCGAACCATCTATAATTCATGATGACCACCAGATTGATGATCAATAAAATAACGCTCCCGATGAATCCATAGCTGAACCCCCTGGCACTCAGCGCATCGTACTGGTCTTCCGTGGCGATGAGTGGTAAAAACGAATTGTAAAATACGATTCCGCCGGCAAAACCGATGGTTGCAAGGATAAAACATAACACGCCTACCCATAAGGTGCTCATGCCGGTGAAAAAAAGCAATGAAATACAGGCCAGTGCTCCCAGCGTGGTAAAAAAGCGCAGAAACGATTTTTTATGCCCGCCATAATCGGCAATACCCGATAATAATGGAGAAACCAGCGCAATTATCAGGTAAGCCAGTGAAATACTCCAGGCATATAAGGTGCTGTCGGACATCCTGAAACCTAGGATATTCACGGTATCGGCTGTCAGTTCGAGGAAATAGCCAGGAAAAATTGCTACCGTTATGACCAGCGCATACGCACTGTTGGCCCAGTCGAAAAAGGCCCAGCCTGTGGTAATGTGCGGGTCGTTCTTTTTAAACGAAGCGGCGGAACCTGTTATGTTGCTTGTTTGCACCTGGATTGTTTTTCGAATAATTCGGGTAAAACTACAACGTTGATTACTTAAATAAGCGCCTGTCTTTTCAGAAAAATCACGGCACAGATTGCCCCCTATACATTCATCAGAAACTCCACCAAATTCTCCTCATTCGGCAGGTCCAGTTTTTTCCGCAAGCGGTAACGGCTGCCTTCCACGCCCCGAACGGAAATATTCATCAGGTGGGCGATTTCCTTGGAGCTTAGGTTCATGCGCAGGTAAGCGGCCAGCCGGTAATCATTCTGGCTGAGTTGGGGGTGTTGCTCGCGCAGCCGTTTGAGAAAATCGCCGTACACCTGATCAAAGTGATAGGCAAATTGGGTCCAGTCCTCGTCCAGCCGGGCATCGTATTGCAGCATTCGCACGATGCGTTGCAGCCCGTTGCGCAAGGCGGCATCGGGTTGTTTCTTTTCCAGGGTTTTTTGCAATTCCTCGTGAATATTACTGAGAATTTCGCCTTTTTGAACCAGGTGAAGGGTAGCTAAGGCCAGTTCTTTGTTTTTATACTGCACTTCATTTTCCAGATTTTCCTGTTGCAGACGACCGATTTCCTGTTCCGACTGTTTCATGCGCCGTTGTTGAAGCTCGCTCTGCTGCTGGTGTTCGGTAGTGAGCGCCGCTTTTTCCGCTTCAAACCTGGACTGCTGCCGGCGAAACAACCCATATAATAACAAAACGCCGAGTAACGCATACGTGCCATAAGCCCAGGGGCTGGCGTACCAGGGCGGCTGAATCCGGAAGCGGAATGTTGCAACCGGACTTTCGGCGCTCAACGAACTGCGCGCCTTCACCATAAAAATATAGGACCCGGCCGGCAAATGCGCAAAAGTTCGCCCCGTTTCATGGCTCCAGCCCGACCAATCGTGGTCCAGGCCATCAAGCTTAATGCTATACTCTGTTTGCTGGTCGCTGCCGAAGCTGGTGGCCGTAAAAGCAAAACGCAGGCTGTTGAGTTCATACGGCAAATTTGCCGGCGCCTCCTGAACACCCGGAAAACCACCGAATAATAAACTGTCCCCATCGTCCGGCAGTCGGACATTGCTGATCACAATCTGCAACAAGGTATCGGCCAGGCGCAAACGCTCCGGATTGAGGTGGATAAAGCCCTTTTCACAACCGAAAAATACGTTTTGCTCATCCAGCGGGTAAATATGTTCGAAGCCGCCGACCAACTGTCCGGAGAGTTGCGGAAAAATTTGTCGTCGCACGCGTTTTCGCACGCCCTCATCCGCTACCCAAAGCACCCCCACCGCATTGCCATGGCAAAACCAGATGTTGCCCTGCGCGTCTTCCCGAAGGTAGCGCGTACGGCCGGCCACCGGCTCCAGCCATTCTTCCAGTTCGCTTGCATGGACAAAACGATCGCTTGCGGAATCATAGCGAAAAATACCATGCTCGGCAGCGACCACTGCCTGACCGCTGATTTTGAAGACATAATTGAATAAATTCGAGGGTAGCCCATCCGCAATTCCATACCTGCGTATCTCAAGCCGCAGCCTGTCTTGGGCTAATTGCACCCGGTACACCCCCCTGTACGGATGCGACACCCAAAGCGGCCCCTTTTCTTCTCGCACCATGATGCGGCAGGATTCGTCGAGTCCTTCCAGGCGCTGCTGAAACTGCCAGCCTTTTCCGTTTGCCCGCCTGGTAAACAGCGATAAACCGCCGTATTGGCCTGCGATTAGCGTGGAATCATCAAGCGAAGTGAACAGCCAAGCCCCGGGTATTGTGGACAGTGGTACCGCGCGATCCGCTGTGATCTCAAAAGCCCCATCGTGATGACCCATCAATAGGGCTCCGCCGGCTTCATTTAAACCCCAAACCTGCCCGGTTGTGCCGGAAACAGCCTCAAAATCGTTCCGCCGGAACGGATCGTAGTAGGGTTGCCACGCAGCTTTGAACAAACCGTTCGAGGTGCCGAGGTACAAATTGCGGTCGAATACCTGGGCCGCATAGCCTGTTCCTTCCAGGGCGCCATCGGGATATATGCGATAAAACGGGGAGCTGGTTTCAACTAGATCGATTCCGTTATCCAGGCCCAGCCAGAGATTGCGTGCATGATCGGCAAATACGCTGAGTACGTTGTTGTTCTGTAAGCCCGAACCTTTTTGAAGCAGATGAAGCGGCCTGCCGTCAGGCGCTAAAAGCAATAACCCTCCCAGGGAAGTGCCAATAGCGAGATACCCTCCGGGAAGCGCTGTGGCCGCGTAGATGCGCTTTTCCCGCAAAAAAGCATCTGCTGGCGTAACCCAGGGCTGTATTTTGGCATCGCTCCAGCGGAAAATACCGTTTTTAAGGGTTGTAATGACCAATGAATCGGGACTGGTTGATAACAAGGCCGTGACCGGACTGCCAAGTATAAGCGCGGGTAAAAACGGGACAAATTGGTAGCCGTCAAACCGCAATAGCCCTTTTACCGCATTCTGTACAAATACCTGTCCGTTGGCCTGGCCGAGAAAGGACAGCGGATTTCCGGTAAAAAAAACTTGTATTTGCTCCTCTTGAAAACGGAAAACACGGTCATCAGTGCGAAACCAAACAGCGCCATTGGGCAGCGAAACAATGTCCCAAACGTCTTCGAACTGCCGCTGTGCCGTCGGGATTAAGGCTGTTAAGGATCGATAAACCAGGATGCCTTGCTTGTTGGGTGAAAAATAACCCAATTCGCCCTGTCCGCCCACATAAATCCGCCCATCAGGCATAGGATGGACGGAACGTACGCAGGTGCCGTTCGAAATCGGATAAAGATTCCAAAAGCTTCCGTCGAATTGCAGCAGACCTTCATTGTTGGCAAAAAAGAGAATGCCCCGGGCGTCCTGTGCGATGTCCCAGTTCTGTGTCCCGGCCTTGTATTGGTTCTTCTGGTAATTGTATACCGGCGGTAAACCGAAATTGGCCGGTTGGGCAAAAGGCCCTCCAAAGGGTCGGATCAGCACAAGGAGCAAAATGATTTTCCGCATATTGTTTCGGACTATAAAGGGTACCCGGCAAAATAGGAAGAATCTACAATTGAGGCAATGCGAACTGGTTTTCTGGTTTTGTCGTACTGTTGTCGTAGTGGTTCGTGCCGCGCGTGTACTGGTAACGTAGGAAGTAATGACCTGCGTTTCCGGCATTCGTCATAATTTCGACCTTTCAAAACCAATAGCAACCGAATTTTATTTTAAATTTTAAAAAGTCAACTGAAATGGTAAAACCAGTACTCGCTCTCCTGCTCACACTTTGTTCCGGCATTGCAGCGCTGCAAGCCCAGGTAGTTATTCTTGATTTCGAAGCGCCGTCAACCAGCACTACTTTTCAGTACTTCGGCAGTTCCATCGACGGCCAGTTAACGGCTACAGTGGGCAACCCCAATCCAACGGGCCAGAATACCAGCGCTACGGTACTCGAATTTAAAAAACCCACAGGCGCGCAGGTTTGGGCCGGCGCCTTTTCCAACCCCAACCCTACCACAGCGGTTGATTTGACCGTGAACAACAAAATCACCGTAAAGGTACACCTCGATCACATCGGAAGCCTCACCCTGAAGCTGGAAGATGCTACACATGCAGCGACAGGCCGTTTTATAAAACAATAAACAAAGCCCAACCATGAAGTCATTTTACCTGAATATTCTTTGTATTGTTTTCATTAGTGGTCTTGCCTCTGCCCAAACCACCATTAGCGGCTTGGTTACCAACGCGGGCGATGGACAACTGCTGATCGGCGTGACCATTGCTGAAAAGGGCCAATCGCGCGGTGCGATCAGCGACGTAGACGGCCGTTACCGCCTGGATCTTACCAATGCTGGCGCTGTGTTGGTCTTTTCCTACACGGGTTACATAACCCGCGAAATCCCAGTAGCCGGCCAGCGTGTGCTTGATGTCGTGCTAGAAGAAAGCGCTTCGATGATAGACGAGGTCGTGGTGGTCGGGTACGGCTCCCAAAAACGCAGCAACATCAGCGGTGCGGTATCGACAGTGACGTCAGACGAGATCAGTTCATTGCCCGTTTTGCGCACCGAACAGGCCCTGCAAGGACGAGTTGCGGGGGTGCAAGTGACGCAAAACAGCGGCTCGCCGGGCAGTCCGCTCTCCGTCCGCATCCGGGGTACCGGTACGACGGGCGATTCCGAACCGCTTTACATCGTGGACGGTATCCCGGTGGGCGGTCTGGATTTTTTAAATCCGAACGACATTGAAAGCATCAACATTCTGAAGGATGCCGCTTCTGCAGCTATTTACGGTGCAAGGGGCGCAAATGGTGTGGTGCTTATTACTACGAAAACCGGCCAGAAAAACACCAAGGGCGCTATTAGCTACGATGCTTATTTCGGGGTTCAAAGCCCCTGGAAAACGGCGAATCTCCTCTCCGCCCGCGAATACGCCATTTTGTCCAATGAAGCCCATGTAGCAGCGGGCGTACAACCGCTGCCGGAATTCTCCAACCCCGATGCATTGGGGGAAGGCACGAATTGGCTGGACGCTATTTTTAGCGATGCGCCCATGAGCAGCCATCAGTTGGGTTTTTCCGGAGGATCGGAAAAAGGCTCTTATAACATTTCCGGCAACGCTTTTGACCAAAATGGCATTGTCGGTGATGAAAAGTCCGGTTTCCGGCGCTACACGGCCCGTATCGGGGGCACGCAGGCGGTGAAAAAATGGCTTACGGTAGGGACCAACTTCGGGCTTACAACGCTTACCCGCAATGGTTTGCCGGAGAACAACGAATTTGTCACACCGCTCGTGCGGGCATTGAATATGGACCCACTTACTCCCGTTCGTAAAGCAGACGGCACCTTCGCCTATTCCCGATATGCGGATACCGATATCACCAACCCGGTAAACGCCATCGAGCAAACCCATGACCGCTGGAGATCCAACCGCATCGTCGGCAATATTTTTGGCCAATTCGATTTGTCTAAGGGGTTTTCTTTCTCCTCGACGTATAGCGTCGACGCGACTTTTGCGCAGCAAAACATTTTTTTTCCGCGATTCGACCTGAGCAACAATGCTACGCTGAGCGATGCCCCGGGCGGAGAAAAACGGCTGGTGAATTCCGTCGTCGTCAACAACAACACCTGGAAGAACTGGCAATGGGAAAATGTGTTGTCCTGGCGCCACACCTTCGCAACGCGTCATGATTTGAGTGCGACTGCAGGCATTTCAGCGCTTGAAAACCGCCATGAATACAACGGCGGCGCCAATACCAACCTGCCGTCCAATGATCCGGACGATGCCTATATTTCCAACACGATCGACCCGATTGCTTCGCAAAGCGCTTATGGCGGCGCCGGAGAATCGGCCCTGCAATCGTATTTCGGGCGGGTCAACTATGCATTTGACGAACGCTACCTCTTTACGGCAGCGTTTCGGGCAGACGGCTCTTCCCGTTTCGGGATAAACAACCGTTATGGCTATTTTCCGGCCCTGTCGGCGGGTTGGGTGGCCAGCCATGAAGATTTCTGGAACTCAAGCCTGGTTAATTTCCTGAAAATCCGTGCCAGCTGGGGCCAAAACGGCAACGACCGGATCGGCGATTACAGCTTTACAACGGTGGTTTATTCGGGTCAGAATTACACCTTCGGCCCCGGACAGGTCATAACCAATGGCAGCGTATCCCTCACCGCCGCCAATCCCGACCTGAAATGGGAGACCATCACTCAAACAAACCTGGGCCTGGACGCGGAATTGTACGGCGGCAGAGTTGCCTTTACCGGCGATTATTACATTAAAAAGACCTCCGATATGTTGTATGCCGCGCCAATTCCGCTTACAGCAGGCACCTCGGCGCCGGTGCGCAACGTAGCCAGCGTGGAAAACAAGGGCCTGGAACTGGCCTTGAGTTACCGCAACCGCGACCGCGCCTTCAAATACAGCATTGGCGGCAACGTAGCTTTTGTAAAAAATAAAGTGACCAGCCTCGGGGAAGGTGGAGAACCTGTTTTTGCAGGCCGGGTCCAATCGGCCAATTCAGACGTGACTAAAACGGATGTGGGCCATCCCATCGGCTCCTTCTTCGGCTATGTGACGGATGGCATTTTCCAAAATTCGCAGGAAATTGCCGCCGCAGCTTTCCAGAATGAAGCTACCGCGCCCGGAGATATCCGTTTTAAAGACTTAAACGGCGACGGCCTTATTACAGCAGACGACCAGGCATACATCGGCAATCCTTCCCCGGACCTTATATATGGCGCAACGCTTGAGTTGGAATTCAAAGGTTTTGACCTGAACCTTTTTGTACAAGGTAATCAGGGCAACGATATTTACAACGCGACGGTGCGGTACGACTTTTCCTACGTCAACCGCCCGGTATCGGTGCTGAACCGCTGGACGGGTCCGGGTACATCCAACAGCGAACCCCGGGTGAACCTGAGCGATCCGAACCAAAACGCCCGCGTGAGCGACCGCTTTGTGGAAAACGGCTCCTACCTGCGGCTTAAAAACGTACAGTTGGGTTATGCACTGCCTAAATCGCTGCTGAACAAAATAAAGGTCGAAAAATTCCGGGTGTATGTGTCGGCACAAAACTTGTTCACCTTTACCGGATATTCCGGCATGGACCCTGAGATCGGAGCCTATAGCGGCTCGTTGAACGCAGGTGTCGACCGCGGTTTTTATCCGCAGGCGAGGGTAATGCTGGGTGGGGTAAATGTGGTGTTTTAGGTACGATAAGTTGGTTTACAGGGTTTAGAAAAGTTTAGAAGGTTTAGAGCGTTACGCTCAAGTCATTGACTTTCAACGAAATGGATATTTTTCTAAACCCTCCAAACTTTTCTAAACCCTCTAAACTTTTCTAAACCTGCTTATGAGACCGCTTCTTAATGAAAATCGTTGGAAATCAAAATCTTGTATCTAAAAATTACTACCATGGAAAAACATAAGGCATTGATATTCTTTGCATTGGCGCTTTTTCTCCCAAATGCCTGCCAAAAAGATTTCCTCGAGCGCAAACCGCTCGTAGGCGCCACGGAAGAAAATTTTTACCGCACGGCGGATGATGCCATCGCAGCCGTGAATGCCGCGTATGCCGCCCTGCAATTTGAAATATCGCCCGGCGGGCATTTTCGCTGGATTTGGGGCGATATAATGTCCGACGACGCAGTGAAAGGCGGCTCGGGCGACAACGACGCCAATGAGTTGCTCCAGCTCGAAACGTTCAAAGGTCCTGTCAATACGGATAACCTCGAATCGGAATGGTCGGCGGATTATGAAGGCATTTACCGCGCCAACGTAGTGTTGGAGCGTGTGCCTGGTATCGTGATGGACGAAACATTGAAAAACCGCATTTTGGGCGAAGCCCGTTTTATTCGCGCCTGGTCCTATTACAACCTGGTTACGATGTTCGGCGGCGTGCCGCTGGCCGACCACCTGCTGGCGCCCAGCGAATACAACCTTCCGCGCGCTACGGCGGCTCAAGTATGGGCTTTGATCGAAAGTGATCTGCGCGGGGCATCATCCAGCCTCCCATTGCGCAGTCAATACGCGGCTGCCGATCTCGGGCGGATCACCAAGGGCGCCGCACAGGCCCTGTTGCTGAAATCCTTGCTTTGGCAACAACGCTGGGCAGAAGCGGAGACAACGGCTTTAGAGATTGTCCAGTCCAACGAATACCAACTGGCATCGGACTATTCCAAAATTTTTACCACGGCTGGAGAAAACAACAGCGAATCGGTTTTTGAAATCCAGTACATGAATGCTTCGGGCGGCAACTGGGGTAAAAACAACGCGAATGAAGGCACTTTTTCCAACGTTTTCCAGCGCGCCCGCGGGCAGTTCGAGGGTTTTGGCTTTAATATTCCAACGGAAGATTTCGTTCAGGAGTTTTTCAAAGAAGGCATTGAAGATCCGCGTCTGAAATCTACGGTCTTTCGCGAAGGCGATGCCATGGGGGACCGAGGCGTTTTCACCAAAGACGCAACAGGCGGTTTCCCTTACGCATATTACGCTAAAAAGTACTTCAGCAACAAAAGCGAAGACGCGCCATTTGGCGATCCCAACCCGAACGGAGGCAGCAACGACCGCGTAATTCGCTTTTCGGATGTGTTGCTCCTGCATGCCGAAGCCGCTTACCACAATAACAACGAACTAGCGGCGCGCGGATCTCTCAACTTAGTGCGAGCCCGGGCCCGGGGCACAAATGCGAATATCCTGCCCGACGTCACCGCAACAGGCCCAGCTTTGTTGGATGCAATTTACCATGAACGGCGGGTGGAACTGGGACTGGAAGGCCATCGCTTCTTCGATCTGGTACGAACCGGACGTGGAGGATCGGTGTTGGGCCCATTGGGGTATGTAGAAGGCACCCATAAGGTGTTTCCTATTCCACAATCGCAAATACAGGCTACCAACGGCGCCATTGTTCAAAATCAAGGTTATTAAAACGCTGAAAATAAATCCATCACGCAGGCTGCAAAGCCTGCTAAGACCATAAAATATATGAAAAAAGTACTGCCTTTTTTTGCTCTTTTGCTCGGCCTGGCCGCTTGCGCGCCTTTTGAAGACGATGACATTTCCTTGCCCGCCTTACCGTCTCCCCCGCCGTTTTCGGTGGAATTCTTACCGGGCGATGCCAACCGGGTGATCGTGCACGATTTGTCTTCCGGTAATTTTGACCGGATATGGGATTTCTCATCGGCCATTCCGGCCAAATCGAAACGCCTGGTGGACACCGTTTTTTACCCGAAGGCGGGGGATTATTCGATTACCCTGTACACATCGACCCAAGGCGGCGGCGGCACGGCGCAGTCGACCAAAATTGTAACCATCGCCCAGGATGCTGTGGCGCAGTGCGATCCGCAGATCGGGTTGCTTACCGGCGATTGCGAAACGCCCGGCAAATGCTGGACTTTCAGCAAGCTGGCCGGCGCCGTCCGGGTAGGACCAAGTGCCGGCTCGTCGGAATGGTACACCTCCCCGGTAAATGGATTACAGGCCGCCCAATACGATGATGATTTTTGTTTTTATTTTGACGCTTCGCATTTTCAATACGACAATAAGGGTCAATCGGTAGATCCATTCAACGGTTACGCCGTAGTAAATTATACCCCCCCAACCAACCTGAACTGGTTTATTTCCAAAGCCACTGGTCAGAATGGCCTCGATCAGATCATATTACCGGACGGCGCATTTCTCGGTGTTTGGGATTCGGGGCCGGTGTATGATATTGTGACGCTCAGCGAGACGCAACTGGTTGTCCGCAGCCCGATCATCGGGGCGGCAGGCTGGTTTGAATTGACTTTTGATGCGAATTAATATGAAATATTCCATCAAAGCAGTCCTGGCGCTGAGTATAATCTTGTTGTCGTCGATCGCTTCGTGCAGTATGCATCGGGACAATAAGTCTGAAAAACACAAGATGCGACTGGTTTGGAAAGATGAATTTGAATACACCGGCCTGCCTGATCCGGCAAAATGGGGGTATGACGAAGGCAACGGCTGCCCGAATTTGTGCGGATGGGGCAATGCCGAATTACAATTTTATACGGCCCGCCGCGCAGAAAATGCCCGGGTGGAACATGGCAAACTTGTGATAGAAGCCCGGCGGGAACCCTGGCAATCCAACGCCTATACCTCGGCACGCTTAGTGACGAAGGGTAAAGGTGACTGGAAGTATGGCCGGATTGAAATTTGCGCAAAATTGCCCACGGGGCGGGGTACCTGGCCGGCCATTTGGATGTTGCCCACCGAATGGGCTTACGGCGGCTGGCCGGCCAGCGGCGAAATTGACATTATGGAGCACGTAGGTTATGAGCCTGATTCTATTGTCGCTACTGCCCATACCCAAGCGTATAACCACGTTAAAGGGACCCAGAGTCGCAGCGACATCTATAATTCGACCATAGAAACGGCTTTTCACGTGTATGCCATCGAATGGCGCCCGGAGCGGATCGATTTTTTTATGGATGGAACGAAATACCATTCCTTCGCCAACGAGCAAAAAACCTTCGCCGAATGGCCGTATGACCGTACCTTTCACCTGCTGCTCAATATTGCCGTGGGCGGTCACTGGGGCGGTCATAAAGGTGTCGATGAAACCATCTGGCCGCAGCGCATGGAAGTGGATTATGTGCGGGTCTATACCATTAATTGAGCTTATGGCCGGATTAGAGTGCATAGAAGTCTTAACGGTCAGTATAATCACCAAAATTTTAACAAACAGCGCATACAAATGCTTAATATTCAACGATTTGCGACAATTTTAACCGCACTTTTCCTTGCAATTACAAGCTGTAAAAAAGACGATACGGGCGTCGTTCAACCCAAAGTGCCCACGCTCTCCATTGCGGACATCGCTCAAGCGGAAGGGAATTCGAATGGCACGATGATTTTCAAAGTCACCCTGAGTGAAGCGTCGGCAACAAACGTCGTGGTCAATTATGCCACCTTATCCGGCACAGCCGTCGGCGTGCAGGATTTTGTGTCTAAAACGGACGGCGAATTGTTGTTTAAGGCTGGAGAAACGGAAAAAAACATCCCCATCGTAATCATTGGCGATGAAATAAAGGAAAACGACGAACAATTCGAGCTGCTTTTGCTCAACCCGATCAATGCCACCTTAGCCCGCGACCGGGCGAAGGGCACCATTCAAAACGATGACCAGGACAACCCGCTGAATATTCCGGCCACGGGGTATACGACGCCCGCTACTTATCCCAATCTCACCAAGGTTTGGGGCGATGAATTCGATGGCGGAACGCTGAATACGGCGGATTGGACTTATGAAATTGGCAACGGCCAAGGCGGTTGGGGCAACAATGAACTACAGTATTACCGCGCCGAAAATACATTTTTGTTCAACGGCTTTTTACTGATAGAGGCCCGCGAAGAAAGTTTTAATGGGTCAGCTTATACGTCTTCCCGCCTGGTGACCAAGGGTAAAAAGGAGTTCAAATACGGCCGTATCGACATCCGGGCGGCGTTGCCCGAAGGCAAAGGCATGTGGCCAGCGCTGTGGATGTTGGGCGGAAACATCGATCAGGGCGGCTGGCCGGCTTGCGGCGAGATTGACATCATGGAATTGATCGGTAGCATCCCTAACCGAGTGTACGGAACGGTGCATTACGGGGCTTCCGTAAACGAGCATAAGGAGAAAAGCGCTTCTAAAGCCTTATCCGGGAACGCCAAATTTTCGGATGAATTTCACGTTTTTTCCATCTTATGGGAGGAAAACCGTATTCGATGGTATGTCGACGACGTACAGTTTCACGAGGTGACGCCGGCCATTTTAGGCGCCGGGGCACCTTATCCGTTCAACCTGGATTTTTTCTTTATTTTTAACTTAGCGGTAGGCGGCAACTGGCCGGGTAGCCCGGACGCGACGACGGCTTTTCCGCAGCGCTTGATCGTGGATTACGTGCGCGTGTTCCAGTAGGAATGCCTTAAATTGATACCACAGGGAACAAGGACCACTCGGATTTTCACAGATTTTTTCCGGCTTGATTGTGAATCTAAAGCCCTGTATGCTGTTTGCAAAACGAGCTTCGGCCCATTACCTTTGCCGCCATGTTTACAGGTATCATTGAAGCCATCGGCGTTGTGAGAAAAGTCGAAAAAGACCGTTCCAACGTTCATTTTACCATCGAAAGTCCTATTTCCGTTGAATTAAAAATTGACCAGAGCGTCAGTCACGATGGGGTTTGCCTGACGGTGACCGGTATTTTTACCGATGAAAGCATGATGCATGCGGGCGCCCAAACCGCTATTTCTCATACCGTTACAGCGGTGGAGGAAACCCTGCAACGCTCCAAGTTAGGGGAATGGAAAGAAGGAACCCTGGTCAATCTGGAACGTTGTTTGCCGCTGGGCGGCCGGCTCGACGGCCACATGGTGCAGGGCCATGTAGATACGGTTGCGAACTGTGTCGGTGTTGAAGAAACGGGCGGCTCCTGGCGTATTTCGTTCCGGTTTGTGCCTTCACCCTTGAATTTGTTGGTCGACAAAGGCTCCGTGTGCCTCAATGGCGTCAGTTTGACCGTTGTGGCTCCGCAGGCTGATTTGTTTTCGGTGGCGATTATTCCGTATACCTGGGAGCACACCAATTTCCATCAGATGCGCGCCGGAGATGCGGTGAACATTGAATTTGATATAATCGGCAAATACATATCGAAATATCTCTCGCTTTATCCGCCGAAGCTTTAGCGAAGGCGGGCAATAGATTAAGAGCGCTCGAACATCCACCAGCGTGGTTTCCGCCGCATCACTTTATAATGTGCGGATACATATTTATGGATATGCGCGACCGCCTCTTCCGGATCGTCGGTAAACAGCAATAACTCCATATCCTCTAACGAAATAGTGCCTTCAGTTGCCATAAAACGCATGTATTCGAGCAGCGGCCGGTAATAGTCCAAGCCCATGATCACGATCGGGAAATTGTCAATTTTTTTCGTTTGTACCAGGGTCAGGGTTTCAAATAATTCATCCATCGTACCGAACCCGCCAGGCATGATGACAAAGGCGTAGGAATACTTGACCAGTAATACTTTGCGGACAAAAAAGTAGTCGATCGTGACAAACTTATTCAGGTATGGGTTATGTATCTGTTCATGGCTCAACAGAATATTGCAGCCCACCGAATAGCCGCCGCTTTCCTTAGCGCCCCGGTTGGCCGCTTCCATGATGCCGGGCCCGCCGCCTGTCATGACGGTCAGGCCAAGCTGGGTAGCGATTCGGGCCCCGACTGCTCGCGCTAATTCGTAATACCGGTGCCCATCCTTGAAGCGCGCCGATCCGAATACGGTCACACAAGGACCGCTGAAGTGCAAACTGCGGAAGCCTTTGACAAACTCCCAAAATACTTTTGTGGCGAACCAGAGTTCAAATCCGCGATTTTTTGGGCCTTCGAGCCATATTTGTTCATTTTCCCCAGCTTGTATAAAAGGGGCGCGGGGTTCCGGTTTTGCGGCAGTTTCATCCATATAGATGCAGTTGTTCTTGTGAATATTTAATTTAAGACATGGCAAAGTTGCGGTTTTCAATCCGGTTTTAGGATGCTTTCCGGTTCTAACCAATGTTAATTTGTTTTAGCCTATCTTTGCAGTTGTATGGCAGAGCAAAATTTTGTTGACTACGTAAAAATATTATTTCGTTCCGGCAAAGGCGGCGCGGGGAGTATCCATTTTTTTCGGGCAGCCGGCATCCCGAAAGGCGGGCCTGACGGTGGCGACGGTGGCAGGGGCGGGCATGTGTATCTGGAAGCAGACCCCCAGGAGTGGACCCTGCTGGGGTTGAGGTATAAACGGCATATCTATGCCGTTGATGGACAAGCCGGGAGCGGTGGACTGAAAAGCGGCTCCGACGGCAAGGACATAACCGTGAAAGTACCGCTTGGAACCGTGGCCAAAGACGCCGAAACAGGCGAAGTGCTGCTTGAAATCACGGAACCCGGACAAATAGAGGTCTTACTACCCGGCGGACGCGGGGGCAAGGGCAATAACTTTTTTAAAACGCCGACCCAACAGACCCCCCGTTTTGCGCAACCAGGCGAAGAAGGGATTGAGAAAGCGATCATATTGGAGCTCAAAGTATTGGCAGATGTGGGGCTGGTTGGTTTTCCAAATGCCGGCAAAAGCACCCTGCTCAGTTCGGTTAGCGCGGCGCGGCCCAAGATCGGCGATTATCCTTTTACCACCCTGATCCCACAATTGGGCATTGTGGAGGTGCGGCCCGGTCAATCTTTTGTGATGGCCGACATACCGGGTATCATCGCCGGGGCCCATGAAGGCCGGGGTTTGGGGCATCGTTTTTTACGCCACATCGAGCGAAACAGCATTTTGTTGTTCATGATTCCCTGTGATACCCAGCGCACGTTGACAGAAGAATATGAAATCCTCTACAACGAATTAGCGGCATACAATCCGGAGTTGCTGGATAAACCCCGCCTGCTGGCGATCACGAAATGCGACCTTATTGACGATGATCTCGAAAAAATGTTACGGGTAACTTTGCCGGAAAATGTATCGGCCATTTTTATTTCGGCTGTAACAAATAAAAATTTACAACAACTGAAGGATATGTTGTGGAAATATCTAAATGCAGGATAATTTAAGGAAATTTTGCTATTCAAAAAGTCATTTACCTGAAAAAATCTTATTTTAAGCATTTAAATTTTGGTAAAAACAAACCTGTTGCCAAGAAAGATTGCCATACATTCAAAAATACCGCTTACATTTGCGGTGGAAAACAACATGAAAGCACCAAGCCTTCCCGCAAGAAATTATGCGGGAAGGCTTCCTTTTTTTAGTTTTGCCCGATGTCTGAATTATCTAAGTTTATCGAGCATACAATACTGAAACCCGAAACTACGCTGACGGACATACGCAAGGTATGCGAGGAAGCGCAAAAACACCAGTTTTACGGCGTTTGTGTACCGCCTTTTTTTGTTCGTGACGCGCGTCGTCTTCTGGGAGAAGAAGGAAAAATAAAAGTGATCACGGTTGTTGCATTCCCGATGGGGTACACGGCCATCGCCTCTAAAAGCGAAGAAATTAAACGCGCTTTAGATGATGGCGCCGACGATGTGGATACCGTGATTAATATTGCAGCGGTGAAAAGCGGCAACTGGAACCATGTATCCCACGACATCGACAGCATTGCCCGCGCAACGCACATGCGCGGCCGTACCCTGAAACTTATTCTCGAATGCGGCTTGTTGAACGAGACAGAAATGCTGCGTTTGTGTGAACTTAGCAAGGAATTTCGCATTACCTGGTTGGAAACGGGCACCGGTTTTAACGGTCATTCGGCCACAGTTGAGATGGTGAGAACGCTTCGTGCAGCCGCAGCGTCCGACATTAAGATCAAAGCTGCCGGCGGGATCCAAACGGCAAAAGAAGCCCGGGATTTGCTCGCTGCCGGAGCCGATCGTTTGGGTACCTCGACTTCAGTAGCCCTTGTAGGCCCATAAATATATCGGGCTGTTTTTCGTTTGAGTTTATTTTTCAACGTGACTATGAAAAAAACGGCGATTTTTCTCTTGTTAATGGGTGTTTTGGGGCAGCGCATGTCCGCCCAGGAAATACAATTAAACGAAGCGCCGCAAATTTCAGGTTTGATGACTGCCTGGGTGAACCATAACCGCACGAATCCGCACATGGAAGGATGGCGGGTGCAAGTGATGGCCAGTACAGACCGGACCCAAATAGATGACGGGCGCGCGCGTTTCCGCAGACTTTACCCGGATGTGCCTGCGGAATGGGTACATGAATCTCCTTATTATAAGCTAAGGGTCGGCGTTTTTCGCACCCGGCAGGAAGCCCTGGCTTTTATCGCCAACCTGAATGAATTCCCGGGTGCATATCCGGCCAAAGACGTCAATATTCATCCGAGGGATTTTTTAGAAAGATAAACTTCGCGTTTTTAGTCTGCCCCCTACCCCCGCTACCGCACCCACTCAAAAACACGCAAACACATCCAGTGGCTTCTACTAAATCTTCACAGGCACAATTTGGCGAACTCGACCTCGTGACGCTTGGCATTTACATAGCCCTGGTGGCCATTGGCTGGCTGATGATCTTCGCCGTTAATTATGATCCGGAAGCGCCCTATAATTTTCTCGACCTGAGTCATTCTGCCGGCAAACAGTTGTTTTTTATGGTTGTATGCTTTGCGCTCATTTTCGTCATTATGATGACGGATTGGGCGTTCTGGCGAACTTATGCGCTTATTATCTATATTTTAACCCTCTTGCTGTTGCCAGGCACCCTTATTTTCGGACGTGAAATAAACGGGGCGTATGCCTGGTACCAATTTGGTGGTTTTTCCCTGCAGCCCTCCGAACTCGCTAAATTCGGCACCTGTCTGGCCATGGCCGGCTACCTCAGTTCCACCGGGGTCAGTATGCAGGTATGGCGCAGCCGTATGATTGCCTTCGGAATTTTTTTGCTGCCGACGGCCATCATTCTGTTGCAATCGGATACAGGCTCGGCCCTGGTTTTTTTCTCTTTTATGCTGGTTTTATACCGGGAAGGTTTGTCGCCGAGCTGGTATTTGATCGGTTTTGGAACTGCCACGATGGTCATACTCGGGTTGATATACGACCCGCCCTTTGTCGTAGCCTGGTTGATTGTTGTGGTGAATTATCGGATCATCAGTCGGTTCAGGGAGCGTACCCGCCCCTGGTGGATCGTATATGCCTTGCTGATAGCCCTGACAATTTGGTGGACACCCGCCTTTAACTGGTTTTTGACGCAATCTAAAATAGATCCGGCCACCGTACCCTATGCCAATCTGCTGGTGATGGTCCCGCACATACTCTTGTTCCTGGCCGCTTTTATCCCGAGTTATATCCGGAAGAACAGTATGATTCAGCGCGGACTTCAAATAACCCTGCTTTTATTGGCCTTATCCGGCGCGCTTGTTTTTGCCGCCAACTTTGCCTGTTATACCCTTTTGGCGGCCCACCAGCAACAACGTATCAAAATTTGGCTAAAACCCGCCGAGGCTGCGGCCGACGCACGCGGCGCGGCTTACAATGTGCTGCATTCCAAAATGGCCATCGGTTCCGGTGGTTTTAGAGGGAAAGGCTTCCTCGATGGAAACATGACCAAACTCAATTACGTGCCCGAACAAAGCACGGATTTTATTTTTTGTACCGTCGGAGAAGAGCAGGGGTTTATCGGCGTGGTGGCGATCATCGCCTTGTTTACCTTGTTGTTATACCGCATTACTGTTCTGGCTGAACGACAGCGCTCCAATTTTTCCCGGATATATGCGTACTGCGTCGGAGGCATAATTTTCGTACACTTTATCGTCAATGTCGGCATGACCATGGGCCTCTTTCCCATTATCGGCATCCCGCTGCCTTTCATTAGTTACGGAGGTTCTTCGCTCATCGGCTTCACCTTGATGATGGCTGTACTTTTAAAACTGGATAGCCATCGGAGCCTGGCATAAGCTAAGCTCACTAAACCCTCAAAACCAACAAAAACATGACATTCACCCTTCAACATACCGATCCCAACAGCCGTGCCCGGGCGGGACGGATTGAAACGGATCACGGCATCATCGAAACGCCGATTTTTATGCCGGTGGGTACCGCAGGCACGGTAAAAGCGGTACATCAACACGAGTTAAAAGACGATATTAAAGCCCAGATATGTCTTGGCAATACCTATCATCTTTACCTTCGGCCAGGTTTGGATGTACTGCGCCAGGCCGGTGGCATTCACGGTTTTAATGCATGGACGGGTCCGGTGCTGACCGACAGCGGCGGATACCAGGTTTACTCATTAGCCCATCGGCGGAAGATCAGGGAGGAAGGGGTCACTTTTCAAAGTCATATCGACGGATCTTCCCACGTTTTTACGCCGGAAGGCGTGATGGATATCCAGCGCATCATCGGAGCAGACATCATTATGGCCTTCGATGAATGTACACCTTATCCATGCGAATTCAAGTATGCCCAAAAATCACTGGACCTGACCCACCGATGGCTACGGCGCTGTATCGAACGGTTCGACAACACGGAGTCGCTGTATGGTTATACACAAGCCTTGTTTCCGATAGTGCAGGGCAGTACATATCCCGAATTGCGCAAAATTTCGGCTGAAACCATCGCTTCTTTCGAACGGGAAGGCAATGCTATCGGCGGCTTATCTGTCGGCGAGCCTGCCGAGGAGATGTACGCAATGACTGAATTGGTGACGGGCATTTTACCTACAGACAAACCGCGTTATCTCATGGGCGTCGGCACACCGGAAAATATTCTGGAGTGCATTGCCCTGGGCATCGATATGTTCGATTGCGTATTGCCGACCCGAAATGCCCGGCATGGTCTGCTGTATACGTCAGAAGGCATCATAAACATCCGAAACGCCAAGTGGAAGGCTGATTTTGAGCCCATCGACGCTGCCAGCCCCGTGTTGACCAGCCAAATACATACGCGGGCCTATTTGCGCCATTTGTTCGTGAATGACGAGATTCTCGGCATGCAAATCGCCACATTGCAAAACCTGACATTTTTTCTTTGGCTGGTCGGAGAAGCGCGAAAACGTATTTTTGACTGTACATTTGCCGAATGGAAAAAGGAGATGGTGAAAAAGGTACGTCAACGCTTGTAAAAGCCGTATACTGCTTCGAAATACGTAAAAAGGCGGGCTCCCGATCCAAATTTTCCGGGTCGGGCAGCGTTTTCAAACGTTAAAACATCTTTGCTCTCGTAAACCTTAACAGTTCAACCAAAATACAGGACTTGTAACCGGCGTTTTCACCCAGCATATTTGCAAACGTTAAAATTTGGCTACACTCCTTCAAAAGTGCCCGATTTTTTCCGGTTCATATCTAAATATCCTACCTTCGCGCACTTTAACAAATAAAGCTTGGGTTAATTCAGATGCCCTGCCTAATATTGTACGCTGTTTTATAACTCAAACACAAGGTCCTTCTGTCTATGAAAAAAACTACTTTACACATTCTTTCGCTGTGCTTCGTGATGCTGGCGGCAGTGGCAGTGCAAGCACAGGACATCCACTTCTCGCAGTTTTACCAAAGCCCGCTCAATCTGAACCCGGCTATGACGGGTGTGATGAATTGCAACCACCGCATTGTGGCTAATTACCGCAACCAGTGGTCTTCTATCCTGAAAAATAACGCTTACAATACGTACTCGGCTTCTTACGACCAGAAAATTCCGGTTGGCCGTTATGACTATTTCGGTGTAGGCGGCACGTTTTGGGGCGATAAAGCGGGCGCTTCCGAATTTGCAACCTTGCAAGGGCGCTTGTCCGGATCGTATGCCAAAAAAATGGGTGGCTATCGCAAAAAAGCCCATTACCTCGTACTTGGCGCTGATTTGGGTGTCAGCCAACGCAGCATAAACAGCGCGAACCTGCAGTGGCCCAGCCAGAACAACGGCAATGGCCAGTTCGATCCCAACATCTCGCCGGAACCAATCGACGACCCAAACTTCGCGTTCGTAGACCTCTCCGCAGGCGCACTGTGGTTTAGCGTGTTCAACGAATACAACAACTTCTATTTCGGCGGTTCGTTCAGCCACCTGAATCGTGCCAATCAGTCGTTCGACAACGCCAACATCCCGCTGTACAGCAAATTCACCTTCCATGCAGGCGGTGAATTTATGACGGCTCAAAAGTTCGGCTTCGTGCCCGGCTTGGTAACCTTCTTCCAGGGACCATCGTGGCAGGTAAATGCAGGTAACTCCTTCAAATTCCTGCTCGGCAACAGCCGCCGCTACAACCAGGCCTTCCAAATCGGCGCCTGGGCTCGTTTGGCAAACAAATTGTCCGACGGCAAACTGATGGATGCTTTGATCCTCAGCACGCGCTTCGATTACGAACAATTTACCATCGGCTTCAGCTACGACATCAACACCTCGAGCCTTTATACGGCTTCGAATGGGAATGGAGCGTTCGAATTTTCGTTGGTATATAAAATCTGCGGTCCGGAACGGCGCGGTGTGTACTGCCCGAATTTCTGATCCAGTTACTACTTCGTTTGAAAAAGATTTCCGAATGCCTGTATGCATCGGAAATCTTTTTCATTTTTGTCAAGATTATTTAAACTGAGAAAAATATGTTTGGCAGCAGCAAAAACACGGATGACACTAAAAAAACCACTTCTCCGACAATCTCCTCAACCGGCGCCTTAAACGCCCTCGTAAAAGGAACAGTTGTAGAAGGTTCCGTTCGTTGCGACAGCGACTTACGCGTAGATGGCACTATTAAAGGCAAACTCACCTGCCAGGCCAAAGTGATCATAGGCCCAACCGGGTTTGTAGAAGGGGAAATTCGTTGCCAAAATGCAGTCATTGAAGGCCGCTTTAAAGGCGTATTGTTCGTAAGCGAACTGTTGAACGTTCGCGAAACAGCCGAAGTTGACGGCGAAATTTCCACCAACAAATTACTTGTACAAAGCGGCGCCAAATTCAATGTGGCCTGCAAAATGGAGACCGGCGGTACCGCCAACGGCGCGGCGAAAAATTTCGACAGCAAAACGCAACAAGATGCCGCGACAACAACAGCCAATAAAGTCGCCGGAGGAAAAGCGGAAATCGGCAATTAAAACGGCCGGCAAATACAGTGGGCTTGCTTTCCAGCTTTTTGGCGCTTGTTTGGCCGGCGTTTTGATCGGGCGCTGGCTTGATGCCAAATTTCACTTAGAACGGCCTTTATGGGCCATCTCGCTGACCGTCCTTTTCATGATCGCATCGCTCTATTCCCTTTACCGGCAATTGCTGAAAGAGGGGTAAAGGGCGAGCTCATTCACTTACATGGATATACGTACGTTTTTTATACGCCTGGCGACTATCGGCTTCTCAACCGGCGCCTTGTTGGCCGCACTTCATTTCCTCTTTCCGGCATTACAACAGCATGGGCTCTTTTCGATCGCGACGGTCCTGCTGTTCATGTTGATCTGTACCGGGCTTTTTTTTATGGGATTAAGCGCAGCGCGCGGCACGAACAAATACGCGTTCAACAACCTCATCTCCATTACTGTCCTGGGTAAAATGGTGCTGGCCATCGGTTTTCTGTTTGGCTATCAAAAGATTGCGAAGCCCGAAAACGTATGGTTCGTAGGCATTTTTCTGCTTTGTTACGTTGTATTTACGGTATTTGAAGTTTGGTTTATGACCAGGTTGTCGCGGCTGCCGCAGAGGGAGCGGTAAGAGAAAATAATAGGCTCACCGTATTTTGAATGTGGAATAAAAAGAGAAGAGCCATGCCGAATTCCGGCATGGCTCTTCTCTTTTTATTCCACATTCAAAATCAATTACTTTTTACCAATTTTCGAGTCACCGTTTGGCCTTCAACCGTCAGCCTCAGCAAATAAAGCCCATTGGCAAAGCCAGTCAGGTCGATTGCTTCGGAAATGCTGGTCGAGCGGGACATTGTTGTCTCCCGGATTTGCTGACCCAGCAGGTTCGTGACTTGCAGCCGGGCGTCCACCGGGCGGTCGAATTCTGCTACGAACATGACCAGCCCCGTCGTCGGGTTGGGCTGAAGCAACAGTGAACTGAGCCCTTCTATCTCGCCGGTGGCCGTTGTGCCGATATTTATAGTCAGGACGTCGGAGCAGCCAAGCGCATCCGTTACCGTAACGGTGTGCGTACCGGCCGGCAGGTTGGTAATGAGCGGTATCGTCTGCGTCGCTCCCGTGCTCCAGGCGTAGGTGTACGGTGGATTGCCGAGCCCGACCGTCACAATCGCTTTGCCGTTGCTGAAGCCGGGTGTGGCCGGGAAGGTTTGCGCCGTTAAATTCATATCGGCCGGGCAAGACAGAATGTTGATGTTGTCGAGGTCGAACCAGAAATCGCCGGTGCCCCAGGTGCCCACGAAGCGAATCTGAATGGATTGTCCGGCAAATTGCGAGAGGTTGACAAAAATCTTTTTCATACCTACCGCCGGCGTATGCGTCACGCTGTTGATCGTGTACACTGTCTGAAAGCTTTGGCCGCAGTCGGTGGTGATCTGTACTTTTATCTCCGTGCCATTGGATAAAATGGTGCCCACCGTTCCAAGGCTCCAATCGGTGATACGATAATCGAAGCTCAAAGAATCGCCGTCGCTGATGATCCCGTGCCGGGGCGTGGTTAAGGTAAAGGTGTTAATCGAGCTGTACAGATTAATCCCGAAAACAAAGGAGGTATTGTTGTGGCCGTTAGAGACAAAACCGCCCGTTGTTGCCCAATCAGATGGAAACAAGGTCGATTCAAAATTTTCGTGTAATGGAACCGGCTTTGGCAAGTGACTGACCGTATACGTCGCGGTGTCGTTGGCCGGCGCCTGCTCACCCGTTAGCATCGTCCAGGCCTTGATCACAAATTCACCGTCGCGGCTGTCGAAAGCCGTCGTGAACACATAAGTGAAAATTTCGTCCGGGGAAATAATGTTGCCTCCGATGTTTTCCACCACCGGCGTACCGCCATTGATCGAATAGGCAACGGGAAAGAAAGCCTGATTGCTGTTGCCGAAATTAGACAACGTAAGCATCACGTGGTCGTTTTCCAAGCCGCATTGATTGGCGTCGCCGTTGCTCGATGCGTTTAATCCGACGAGGTCTTTGGCAAAAGGAATGCTTATTTTTATATCGTCTACGCCCATGCCATCGCCGGCAATGAAAAATGGGCCGGCTACGAATACAAAGCGCAGTTTCACTTCCGCTTCGCCAGCCGTTCCGGGCAAGCGGTGCCGCGCGGTCACCCACCCGTTGGTATTGCCGCTCCAAACATCTCCAAGAGCGTTGAAATTGCTCGTTGTAGTGTACCAGTTGATACCTTCCCCAACCAGGCCGACTTTATCCCAGTTCATACCGCCGTCTGTCGACATTTCTAAATAGGCGCCGTCATAGAAAGTTTCCATGGACGTATTGAGTGCGAACTCGATCACCGCATCATCGGTAGCATCGGTGAGATCAAAACAGGGGGAGTTCAGGTAAGAACGCTCCGACAGATTATAAAACCCGTTCAGGTTGGTGACCCAGGCATTTTGTCCGCTGGCAGCCGAGGTAATGATGGTTTTCTGTGGAACACCAAATTCCCAGCTTGGGTTAATGCTGTTTGTATCCACGAACCAACCGCCTTCCCATACTTCAAAATTCTGCTGGTAAGGTAGAACCAGGCGATTGACGATGCGGTAATTAAAGGTATCGTTGGAAATTTCTTCATCGCCAACCATTTGCGTATACACCGTAATGAGGTATTCACCCGGATCTGAGAAATCGTACATCGTTTCGAACTCGATCAGTTCGCTGCTGTCTTTCCCCAGAACGCCGGTATAGAAACCGTCCTGCGGTTGAGGCACACCTGCATCTACGCCATTGACGCTAAAGCGAAACGGCACCAGCGATTGTGGCGCCGAACCGTAGTTTTTCATGAATATTTTTACGGTTTCCACGCCCAGGTCGCAGCCGCTGACCGGAGTAGCCACGCCCGCGATCCCTACGTCGTTGGTCCAATAGGTTTGGAAAGACACCGGGCCGGTGAGTACGCTTTCTTCGCCGCCCCCGCAATCCTGTACCACGTAGAAGTCGTACCATGTTTTCTTTTGCAAGCCGGTCAACTGCACTTTAGGAAGCGTGACATATACCGTATCGCCCACACCGGGCCCGGGTACGAAGCCTTGCGGACCATAGATGACCCACCATCCGAGGGCAGGGCTTGGGCTGGTGGGCGTCCAGCGAAGTTTAGCCCGCGTGTCGTATATGTTTTCCGTGAATAATCCGGACGGTTTGAGGCAGAAAGGGCACACACCCGTGCCGGAAAAAAGCAAACCGGTTGCTGGTCCGCCTACTCCATACACCAGGTCGCCATCCGTATTAAGTAATTCAAAGGACACCTCGTTGTCGAAAAATCCGCTCGACCAGGACAAGGTAAGGGGTGCATTTCCTGTGACAATAAACGTAAGGGTGCTGTCGAACCCATCGTCGTTAAAATTGTCCATCGTAAAGGTGTAAACGGTGCTTCCGCTGGTGACGGTCAGCAGGCCGTTATTCCAGCCATCGCCGAAACTGTCGAACATATTGAGCGTGTATTCGCATTGGGCATTGGCCCTTTGCAGGCCCATCAAAAGAAAAGCAAAAAAAGAAAGACGTAGCAGTGTTGAGTTCATATTGCCGCGGGATGGTTGAATGTTTCTTGAACAAAGTTTATAAGACGGGCTTCAAAGATAGGTCTTGCCCGGAATATGCCATAGCCGCGTTGGGAATAGGCGGATTTTAGCAAAAAAATACCCCGCCTGACTGTAGCAGCCGGGCGGGGGGAGTCAAATTTCTTTAAGGGCAGGCCTCGTCAATCCGCCCCGTGCATCATTTTTCGCAAGGGGAACGATAATCCGAACAGGATTAACCCCGCTATACCGGCCATGACTACAAAAATGTAAAAGAATTGATACAGGTCTTTGACCGGTTTTCCAATGAAAGTTGGGTATTTAACCGGTATTTGTTTTTCCGTGGCAATAGCTATTTGTTCCGATGTGGGCGTAATGGAGCCTTCAAGAATGCCCGTATAGGTTTCCGGGCTGATGCCGTTGTCCAATGCTTTTTTGTATTCGGCTCCGGACGGCGGGTATAAACCGCTCAATTGACCGGCTGCTTTATTCGCCACTGAATTGGCCAGGAACCATACGCCGAACAAGAGGGAAACGAAGCGCATGGGCGACAGCTTGGAAACCAGCGATAAACCAATGGGCGACAGGCACAGTTCGCCGATGGTATGAATCACGTACAGGGCAATCAGCCAGAACATGCTTACTTTTGAATCGAGCCCAAGTCCTTTTACGCCAATGGCAATGACAACATAACCCAGGGCAAGGATAACCAGGCCCAGGGCTTGTTTTACGAGGGAATTGGGCTCAGACTTTCTCCGGGCCAACGCGACCCATATTGCGGCTGTAATCGGGGCCAGCAATACAACGGCTACTGCATTGACGGATTGGAAGTAACTGGCTGGAACAAGGGCGCCGAACAGGTTGCGGTTTGTTTGCTCTTCCGCAAAAAAGGTGAGCGATGCGCCAGCCTGCTCGAAAGCGGACCAAAAGAAAACCACAAAAAAGGCCGATACGTACAGCACGATGATCCGGTCGCGTTCCACTTTGGTAAGCGATGAATCCGTAATGATCATAGTCATCATGGCAATCGTTGCGGAATAGATCAAGGCGCCGATCACGTCAAAACTCAGCAACTTCCAGAAAACAAAGAATAGAACAAGTAAGATACCGCCGCCTAAAGCCAATTGGCTTGGACCGAGGCCGGCATTTTCTACCACAACATCGGTTTTAACCGCAGTGTTGGGCACTTTCCCGATAGGCTGTCCATCGGGTGTGAGCACGTACTTATCTTTCTGGGTATGGAAAAGGATTGTACCGAGGATCATGCCGATGCCGGCTGCCAGAAAACCCCATTTGTAATCGGCCGGGTTGCCGGTGTCGCCAAGATAACCGCATACCAGGGGCGCAATAAAAGCGCCGAGATTAATCCCCATGTAGAATATGGTATACGCTGCGTCGCGGCGTTTATCGCCCACTGTATACATCTGGCCGATCATGGAGGAAATATTTGGTTTAAAGAAACCATTCCCAATGATCAAAAAGACTAAACCCGACCAAAGCAGCGTCGTTGCTAAAGACACGTCCTGATACATGGAGGCGCTGCCAAACATCAAAAACTGACCCAAGGCCATCAACAAACCGCCTGCCACAATGGATTTCCGGTTCCCCCAATAGCGATCGGCTACATACCCGCCGATCAGGGGAGTCAGGTATACCAGACCCGTGTAACTTCCATAGATTTCAGACGCTTTTGCTTTTGAAAACAACAACGCATTCATCATGTAGAGGGTAAAAATGGCCCGCATACCGTAGTAGCTAAAGCGTTCCCACATTTCTGTGAAAAAGAGCAAGGCCAAGCCGCGTGGATGTCCCCAGATTTCGTTATTTTTTTGTTCCATATCCGTTTTGAATTGATGTGACCTGAGTTTGAAATTTAAGTTTTAAGCAGGGCAAAAGAACGGAATAATGTATCAACTCAAATCAATTGTATTCTTTTTTCGATTGAACAATCATTCCGCAACCGTATACGCGCTTTTTCCTGCCGGGCGCCTGCGGGCACAATACTGCGAAATTTGGCCCGATTGGCCCTATCTTTGGCTGCTTTTTAAATAATTTTAACCGAAATGGTCTTTTTTAGCGCTCCGCCCCGGCACTTTTAACCAAAAATCATCTTCCGAAATGCGTCTATTCCTTCCCCTCCTCCTTCCAGTTGCTATGCTTGTCTACGCCTGCCAGCAGTCTGTACCCGATCAGTCATTACCCCGCGATCCGAGCCAGGCCGTACCCGATACCAGTAAAACCGCGTCGGAGCCCCGCGAAAACCTGTGGAAAAATCATGGTTGCGATTTGATCAGCGACCTGGATATGGAGCAGTTATTCGGAATAGATGCCGCCCGCGACGTGCTCAATACGCGCACCCTGCCCGATCAGGCCTTTTGCCTGCGCACCTGGAATAAACCCGACTGGAAAGAAAGGGAAAACAGCAATGAAAAAGAGGGCGCCACCTGGTTCGACCCTCAAAATAGTATGATCCTGCAAGTATTCGGGTATACAACGAACGATCATGCCCGGCAGCAGGTAGCCATGTTGAAGCGCGATCGCCGCGATACGTATGAAGAAGATGTGCCGGGCTTAGGCGATGACGCAATCTGGAGTACAACGACGGTCACCTTGCTGGTGCGCAAGGGGCACATGGTACTGAGCCTTACCCTAAATTATTTCGATACGCCGCACAACAACCTCGCAAAAGCCAGAGAAGTAGCCGCAGTGGCGCTTAAAAGAATGTAAGTGCTCCGATTAAAGTATTGGCTTTATGATGGCCCACACCGTTTCCGCCACAATTTTCTGGCCCTCCGGATTGGGGTGAATACCGTCTTCTATATTGAGCGCCGGAATGCCGCCGACATCTTTCAGCAGAAATTGGATCAGGACCGCATTGTTCGTTTTGGCTAAGGCAGGGTATATATCGTGAAATGCTTTAGTGTACACATTGCCCAGATTAGGCGGCGCTTCCATCCCAGCCAACACAATTTTAGCGGAGGGATATTGTTGTTTCACGCGATCTATAATCGTTTGCAGATTTTGTTTGGAACGCTCAACCGGCAGGCCGCGCAGGGCATCGTTCGCGCCCAGTTCAAGTACGAAAATATCGATGGGTTGTTGTAATACCCAATCAATCCGGTTCACGCCGTCGGTGGTCGTTTCACCACTCAGCCCTGCATTCACGCAAGCATAAGGCAGCCCAAGCGAATCGATTTTACGCTGAATAATAGCCGTAAAACCCTGTTCCGGCGACAACTGATAGGCTGCGGTCAGGCTATTGCCAAAAAAAACGATGGTTTTGCGCTTAACAGCCGCTTGGTCTTTTGCGGGCGAGGGCGCGTTTGTTTCAATGTCCTTGTCCGGCTGTTTGTTGTTGGATGTGCATGCGACCAGGCCTGACATAATGCAGGCAGCCCATAAAAGATGTTTCATTGTTGTGTTGGTGTTTATGTACAAACGTACGAAACACGCGCTGTAAGAGAAGGTTTACCCGCTGAAGTTTCAGCGTAGGCGGGCGCCCTGGGCACTAGTGCCGCGTCCAGTGAATAACGCACCGTTTTGCGGCCCTATTTTTCGCTCAATTTCGTTATTCGTCGGTTAAAATGTCCCGCATTTCGCCCTCCTCCTGCCTAATTGAGCAAAAAATATGTCTCGCCAAACTGCACGCCATTCACTGGACGCGGCACTAGCATACTCTGGCGCTTATGGATTATAATTGAAAATTGAAAATAATGCCGAAAACGAGATAAAAGTATCAATTTTGTCCGGACATGCTATCCAATTCATCATTCATCATTACCCCTTATCTAACCCATGCGTCGTTCCCTTCCCGCCATCGAAACACTCGTCCAGGGCATCCGTTCCGGCAACCGCAGCTTACTGGGGCAGGCCATTACGCTGGTGGAAAGCGCCCGGCCTGACCACCAGGTTGTGGCGCAGGAATTGATTCAGCGCCTTCTGCCGGAAGCGCCTGCGGCATCGGATACCCTGCGCATCGGGATCACTGGCGCGCCGGGCTCGGGTAAAAGCACGTTTATCGAAGCACTCGGTACTCAATTAACAGAATCAGGACAAAAAGTAGCGGTATTGGCCATCGATCCAAGCAGTAGTCTCAGTAAAGGCAGCATTTTGGGCGACAAAACTCGGATGGAACGGCTTTCGACGAGCGACCTGGCCTTTATCCGGCCCTCGCCTTCGGGCGAGTCGCTGGGTGGTGTGGCCCGCAAAACGCGGGAGACCATCCTGCTGGTGGAAGCAGCCGGCTACGATACGGTGATCATCGAGACGGTCGGGGTTGGCCAATCCGAGATTGCAGTACACAGCATGACCGATGTGTTTCTGCTCCTCCTCCTGCCAGGCGCCGGCGATGAATTGCAGGGTATTAAACGGGGAATTGTTGAAATGGCTGACATCCTGGCCGTAAATAAAGCCGACGGCGAACGCATCCATTTAGCCAATCAGGCGCGGGCCCATTACGTGAACGCCACCCATCTTTTGCCGGCGGGCCCAAGTGCCTGGACGCCGCGCGTTTTGGTTTGCAGTGCAGTGGAAAATACCGGGATAAAAGATGTCTGGCAAAACATACTTGATTATAAAACCCATGTGGTATCCAACGGGTTTTTCGCTGAAAACCGGCGTCAACAATCGGCCTACTGGTTCAAGGAAGCGCTGCACGAGGGTTTATTGGCTGCTTTTTACAGTCACCCCGCTGTTTCTGAAACCTTCAAGCGCCTGGAACTGGAAGTGCTGGCTGGTCGAATATCTCCATTTGCTGCGGCAGCAGCCGTATTGCAAAAATGGGTTCCCAGAAAGAATTCATACGCTATTTAGGCCGATTATCCTATCTTCGTCCTTGGTTTTTAACCAGTTACATTTTTACTGCATGAAAAAACTTCTTACGATTCTGCTTTTCGGAAGCGCTTTTCTAACGCCATTTGCTTGCAACGATAAGGAAACTCCCGCTACGGAAACGCGTTCCCTCAAACATAAGTCGGTGGATTACGAGGGCAAAATAGTGCATGCCTGGATGGAATTGGGTACCAAGTTGATCAAGGACAACTACCTTTTCGGCCCGCCCGCCGCCCGCATTCATGGCTATCTCGGTCTTACTGCCTGGGAATCAGTCTGTAATGGCATTCCGGGTGCCAGCAGCCTGGCGGGTCAGATCAATGACTACCCGGAGGCGGCCGGTATCGATACGAATAAAGAATATGAGTGGGGTTTGGTGTTGTGCTCGGCCATGCGATTGGTTATGCCCGAATTGGTGGATAACTTTTCGGTGGCGCAAAGCAGCGAAGTGAGTGTTTTAGCCGAGTTGCAGGAAAGTGAAATGGGCGTTCAAAATATGAAAGATGCCGTGAAAGAAGATTCGAAGGATATGGGCGTTCGGATTGCGTTAAAAATTATCAAACGAATAAAAAGCGACGGCCGCAACGTCATCCTCAACATTGTGCCCGTTTTGCCCGCCCGTGATGCGGAACACCCCTGGTATTACGATGCCAATACAGATCCCAATCATGGCCCCGTGGAGCCCATCTGGAGTACCGTGCGCACTTTTGTGATCGATAATTCGCAATCCTGCGAAGTCGCACCGCCGCTGGCCTATTCGGAAACGCCCGGAAATCCATTTTACCAGGAGGCACTCGAAGTGTATAACTACCCGAAAACGGACGATAACAAACGCCTGGCGTTCCATTGGGATGACGGGCCGGGTCGTACGGCTGGCGCGGCTGGCCATTGGGTGAACATTGCCGCACAGTTGCTGCAACGCGACAACAAAAACCTGGCCGAGTGCGCCAAAACGTATGCGCTGCTTGGGTTTGCCTTAGCCGATGCATACAGCGTTTCCTGGTACCATAAATATAAATTTAACTTTTTAAGGCCGGTCACGTACATCCAGGAAGTATTTGACTCGAACTGGAAACCGGTCATATTTACCCCGCCCTCACCGGATTATACCGCAGAGGCTTCCACTACCGGCGGCGCCGCCCCGGTGGTGCTGGCGAGCCTTTTCAGCGATACCGGTTTCACGGATCGCACCCATCTCGGCAGCCCCTTGTACACGCCTGCCGGAGGGCCGCTCATCCTGCCGGAGCGTTCATTCACCGGCTTGGTCCAAGCCGGCGAAGAGCAATCACTTAGCGGTATTGTGGGTGGTATTCATTTTCGCCGGGCCTGCGAACTGGGCCTGGTGTCGGGTCGCTGCGTGGGCAATACGGTCCTGTCACGCCTTCATTTTGGTTTTTAAGCACTGTTGCCTGTGTCGCATCCACATTTTCCGCATTTATTTTCCCCGCTCGATTTAGGCTTTACGACGCTTAAAAACCGCGTCCTGATGGGCTCCATGCACACCGGACTGGAGGAAACGAAAGATAATTTCCGGCGTTTGTCGGCCTATTTCGCCGCCCGGGCCCGGGGCGGGGTCGGATTGATGGTAACCGGCGGGATTGCGCCCAACCGACGGGGCTGGCTGGCGCCTTTTGGCGCCAAACTCAGCACGCGCGGCGAAGCGGCCAAACACCGGCGAATCACCAGTACGGTGCACGACGAAAACGGAAAAATATGTATGCAAATCCTACATGCCGGGCGATATGCCATGCACCCGATGTTGGTGGCGCCATCCGCGTTGCGGGCTCATATTTCACCATTTCGCCCTTTTGAAATGTCGCCCAGGCTGATCCGGGAGACGATCGCAGATTTTGCCGCCTGTGCCGCGCTGGCCCGCGAAGCCGGATACGACGGGGTAGAAATTATGGGCAGCGAAGGTTACCTGATCAATCAATTTGTGGCGCCCCGTACCAATAAACGGACCGATGCGTGGGGCGGCTCTTTTGAAAACCGCATCCGTTTTCCCCTGGAGATCATGCGGGCAGTACGGGCAAAAGCCGGACTCGATTTTATCGTAATTTTTCGGGTATCTATGCTCGATCTGGTAGAAAACGGCAGTACCTGGGAGGAGGTGGAGCAATTAGCCTATGCCATCCGCGACGCCGGCGCTACCATCATCAATACCGGCATCGGCTGGCATGAAGCCCGTATCCCGACCATCGCTACCATGGTGCCACGTGGCGCTTATGCCTGGGTGACCAAACGACTGATGGGCGCCTTGTCAATCCCCCTGATCACCACCAACCGCATCAATACGCCGGAAAAAGCCGAAGAATTGCTGCGCGAGGGCTTCGCCGATATGGTGTCTATGGCCCGGCCCCTGCTGGCCGATCCAGATTTTGTATCTAAGGCGTTTGCGGGTCACTCAGCGCAAATCAATACGTGCATTGCTTGCAATCAGGCCTGTTTGGATCATATTTTCAAACACAAAGAGGCTACATGCCTGGTGAATCCGAGGGCTTGCCGCGAAACGGTGTTTGCCTCCGGGGAACTTGTGCCGGAGACGCGCAGCGGTGAGCGTGTCGCGGTCATTGGTGCAGGCCCGGCGGGCTTGTCCTGCTCAACGGAACTGGCAAAACGCGGGTATGAAGTACATCTTTATGAAGCAGCAGCTGAAATAGGAGGCCAGTTCAATATGGCGAAACGAATCCCGGGGAAGGAAGAATTTCATGAAACGTTGCGTTATTTTTCCGTTTTGCTGCAAAAAACGGGCGTCCACCTTCATTTAAACACCCGGGTGGATGCTGATTTCCTGATAAAGGAACAGTTTAAAACGGTCGTGCTGGCCTCGGGTGTGTCTCCGCGGATGCCGAAGATAGAGGGCATCGATCACCCGAAAGTACTGTCGTACCTCGATGTGTTGCTACATGGCAAACCAGTAGGGGCAAAAGTCGCTGTCATTGGCGCGGGCGGCATCGGCTTTGATGTGTCTGCGTTTTTGCTGGAAGCATCACATGGCTCGACGCCGGAAACGGAATTGGTATCCCGATACTGGCGGGAATGGGGTATCGACCCGACGTATGCGCATCGTGGCGGGATCACGAGTCCGCAAATCGATCCGCCGCTGCGTAAAATATGGTTGTTACAACGTTCCAAAGGGAAAGTAGGCGAGCGTCTGGGAAAAACGACCGGTTGGGCGCACCGGCTGGCCTTAAAAAACAGGGGCGTTCAAATGTTGTCAGAAGTACAATACCTGAAAATAGATGATGCCGGTTTGCATGTGACGGTTAAAGGAGCCCCGGCTATTTTCGACGTCGATCACGTGGTCATTTGCGCCGGGCAGGACTCCTTGCGAAAACTGTACGAACCGCTTCAACAGGCCGGCGTACCGGTACACCTGATCGGAGGCGCCAAACTGGCGCTCGAACTGGATGCGAAACGAGCTATTGAAGACGGGCTCTTGTTGGCTTTAGAAGTGGGTTTTAAGAATGTATAAAAATTAGAGGGTTTAGAGGCGCTTCGCCCTAAACCCTCTATAGTTTTTTGATCAACTAATTGAGTAAACTAAATTTCCTTTATTATTCTTTTCTCCAAACCAAGGGCCGGTGTCATGTTGAGGCCCTCAGCAGCCCTTTGGCCTCTAAAAAATGGAAATGACCAGCTGATCGGTTTGAGATGTCACCTGCTCGTACCTCGCAGATGACCTCAAACCTTGCGGTTCGTTAGGAGCGCAGCGAATCCCGAATTCATTCGGGACGAGAGGCTTCCATGTGCCTCCAATCAGAGCAAGTATCCAGATGTTTCGCTGCGCTCAACATGACAACCTGCTTCTGGGATTGACAGAAAATAAAGAAAGTTAGTTATTCAAAGAACTATAAACCCTCTAAACCCCCTAAACCTTATAAACCCTCTAAACCCTTTTTTTAAACACCATTTGAAAATCATCCAGCACAAAACCTTCCCCGAAATGAGTATCCAGACACAATTCGATCATGAAGCCGACTTTAAAATAAAAGTTGACGCTTTTGTAGTTTCGCCGGTTCACCAACAGGCGTAGTTGTTTTAAATCCGGGTGCTCATTCATCAAGAGCCGCAATACTTCCGCGCCGTGGCCTTTGCCCTGTTTTTCGCTGTCGAGGTAAAACTTATGCAAAAAATAACGGCCTTCCCCATGATTGCTGACGGCTATAAAGCCAAATTCCGTGCCCTCCGTGCCCTCCGTTTCCACGATCCGGAATACCTGTCCCTCTGCCATTTGTTGCGCCAGCGCGGGTTCTGAATAAATTTTGGCGAGCATAAACTCGATCTGCTCGCTTCCGATAATAGCGGGATAATGGGCCCACCAGATGCGGTGTGCCAGGGCCTGAATCAGGGGTATGTCTGCAAGCGTGGCGTGGCGGAGGGTCATGATCAGTGGTAGTAGCAGAGGGCAGTGGCAGTATGCCAATGCCGTTAGCTTAAGAATTTTGGCCTCGGAGAGGCCAAACGTTTGTTAGCCAATCCGTGAAACAGTTATTTGGCCTCGGAGAGGCCTAAGGTTAAATAATATGCAGGTTGCCAAACAAATGTTAGACGGCTCCGAGGTCTGGAAATAATGGCTACCAATCAATTCTACAAACGTTTAGCCTCTCCGAGGCCTTAAGTTAACGGCATTGGGCAGTATGCAGGTGCCACTGCAATTGCCACTGCTACTTCTTTTCTTCCGTAGCGTTTAGTAATTGAAGCACCTGTTTGGTGATGTCGAGGCTGTCGTTGGCAAGCAGGATCTGGCCGCCCCGGCTGTAGGAAAGGATATAATCGTATCCGATCTGGTTTTGAAGTTCTTTTAGTTTGCCTTCTACGTTGGCCATAAGGTCGTTCATGGCCTTTTTTTGGTCTTCCATCAATTGGCGTTCCAGGCGGCTGGCTTCTTCGGCTAATCTGGTGCGGCGTTGTTCCAGTCCCTCCGCCTCTTTTTCAATATCTGCCCGGGGCACCGTACCGCTTTCATATTTTTGTTGCAGCGCCATAAAATCCTTCTGCAACGCGTTTTGTTTTGCGCTCATGCTGTTTTCGGCATTGGTAGCCCGCTGCTGAATTTGATCTTTTTGCTTTTTGAGCCATTCATATTTTGCATCGAGCGTGTCGGCATTGACGTAGGCGATCTTGACGCCGCCTGCCTGAGCTACAGCTGGCATAATCATCTGGTTGCCGGCAGACGCCGGTTTTTTAAAGTTCAGGTAATACAAGAAGGCGACGGCGAGGAGTAAAATACCATTGAGAATCAGTGAAATGTTTTTCATAGAGGGAAAATATTGATGGAATGTTGTCCGGTTAAAGGCGGTATTTACTGGAAATGCTTGTGTTTAAGGGAGCAAGGTAGGGAAATTGGAAGCAGATGGTAAAATGTGTTGTTCCGGAAGTACAAGTCATCTGCGAGACAAACCGCAGCGCCAATGCTGGGGGAAAATGATTCTGCACCGTTTAGAAGCACAGAAAATCGTACCTTGTGGCCCGCTATCAACCGATATTCGACAATCTTGAAACACTTCCTGCCACACTTTATTCAGGAGAATTATCGCCACAGCATCCTGCATGGCCGTTTGCGGGCTTGCACCATGTTTGTCGACCTGAGCGGGTTTACCCGACTGACGGAGAAACTCATGCAAATGGGACCCCAAGGCGCCGAAGAATTATCCTACGCCCTCAATCATATCTTTCGGCCCGCAGTTGAATTGGTCTATCAACAGGGCGGGTTTATTCCATATTTCGCCGGCGACAGTTTCACGGCCATTTTTCCTGTACCAGCCGCCTCCGAAGAATCGCCGCTGAACCAGCAGCAGCGCATGACTGCGGTGGCACTCAAAGCAATCCATACCGGTCAGTTGGCCCTGCGCCGTTTCGTGCATGCACAGGGCGAAGAAGATTCTATCCTGGCCGAACACCATATCGGCATTAAAATAGGACTCTCGGAAGGGGAAGTGGAGTGGGGCATTGTTGGTAACCGCCGCAAAGCATACTATTTCCGGGGCCTTCCAATAGACGGCTGTGCGCAGGCGCAGATAAGGGCCTCCAGTTTGGAAATGGTGTGCGACGATCCATTTCTCATCTACCTGCAACCCCTGGGTTTAACGGCGAAAGCCGTAGATGCCGGTTTTTATCGCATCAATATCACCGATGGCGACCTGCCCGAGGCGTTTTCTCACAACGAAAGCAGGGCCGAGGCCGCGATAAACCTGAAACTACCCGACCCGGATCCGGCGATCATGGCCGATTTTTTACCGCAAGAAATCTTCAACGCCAACCTGACCGATGAATTCCGAAATGTGGTCAGCGTGTTCGTGTCGTTCGATGGCGTGACCGGCCATGAGGCCCTGGAGCATTTTGCATCGATCGTGCTCGACCAGAGCCTGAACTTTGGCGGCTATTTTAAAGAAATTGATTTCGGCGATAAAGGCGGCCTGATGTTTTGCCTGTTCGGCGCGCCGGTTTCCTTTGAAAACAATACCGAACGGGCCCTAGAGTTCGTGGCATCGATCCAGGAGGATTTGCGCGATCTGGAGTCGCTTACCGGCGCCCGTTACCGCATCGGTCTTACCTCGGGCATCGCCTTTACCGGCGTCATCGGGAGTAAAGAACGTTGCCAGTATGCTGCGGTGGGCGCCCGCGTCAACCTGGGCGCCCGGCTCATGGTGCAGGCCACCTGGGGCGAGGTGATGGTCGACGAAAATGTGCAGCGCAACCGGAATTTTAAATTTTCATTCCGGGGTGAAAAAAAATATAAAGGCTTCGAATTGCCCATTCCAACCTACCTGCTGGTTGGGCGCAACTTAGCCGGCCGCACCAGTTTTTCAGGCGAATATTTTGGCCGGCAGAGCGAGCTTAAAATATTGATGGATTTCGCGACGTCTCTGCGCGAAGCGCGTTTTGCCGGGGTAACGTACGTATTCGGAGAAGCCGGCATCGGTAAAAGCCGCTTAAGCTATGAATTCCGGCGCAGCCTGCGCGACACGATGGCCGTCAGTTGGTTCGCTTGCCAAAGCGACCAGATCCTGCGAAAACCCTTCAATCCCTTCATTTATTTCCTTAAAAACTATTTCGATCAAAGCCCGGAAAACAGCCCGGAGCGCAACCGCGAATTATTCGAGAGCAATTTTCTCGAATTGATGTACGACCTTACCGAAAGCCAACACCCGGAGGCCGATGCGGTGCGGCGCGAGATTTCGCGAACCCAAAGCGTACTGGCTGCCATGATCGGAATTCAGTACCAAGGCTCACTGTGGGAACAACTCGACGCGCGGGGCCGTTACCAAAACGGTCTGGCAGCCATGGCCAACCTTTTCGTGGCCGAATCACTGTTGCAACCCCTGGTGATCGAATTGGAAGACGCGCACTGGTACGACGATATGTCGCGCGAATTTTTAGGCCAGTTCATCCGCCGCGCGCCTGGTTATCCTATTTTGTTTCTGGTAACCAGTCGATATGAGGACGATGGGAGCCGCGCGTTCGTCTTTAAGCAGAACGTGCTGGAAGAACTCAAGATACCATTCACGGAGGTCGACTTGAACTTCCTGAGCCCCGAAGACCTGCGCGCTTTTGCCGAAGGCCGGCTCGGAGGACAATTGCACCCCGATCTGTACGAATTGTTACAGCGGATGACCCAGGGCAATCCATTTTACGTGGAGCAGATGGCCGACTACTTTACGGAGGCTAATTTGTTGAAAAACGTGGACGGAGTGCTGCAACTCAAGAACCAGGACATCCAGATCACCGATTCCGTCAAACAAATCATGATGGCGCGTATCGACCGCTTGAGCGGATTGGTAAAAGAAACGGTAAAGGCCGCAGCAGTGATCGGACGCGAATTCGAATTGCCGGTTTTATCGGCGGTCATGGCCCGCCAGGAAGAGTTTATGCGTAAAAACGGCGACCTCGATGTGGTTTTAAAAGAACAGGTGCAAACCGCCGAAAAATGGCAAATATGGCACGCTATGAACGAGTTGCGCTATATTTTCCGGCACTCGCTGCTGCGTGAAGCCGCCTACGATATGCAACTGCGTACCCGCCTGCGCGAACTGCACCAATTGATCGCCGAAGCCATCGAGCATCTTTACCCGGACTCGGAGGAACACTACGTGGATCTCGCGTTCCACTACGAGGAGGCGGAGGTAGTGAAAAAAACGAATAAATACCTGGAAAAAGCAGGGCGTTTTTCACAGCGCAACTTCCTCAACCGGCAAGCGATCAAGTTTTATGAAAAGCTCATCCACAACCTCCGCGACGGATCGGAAAAGAGCAAAAAACTGATCAAATTATTGTTGCGAAAAGGCGCGGTATACGAACTCGTAGGCCAATGGGATGAATGCGAACGCGATTACCGCGACGCCCTGGAACGCTCCAAAAAGATCAACGACTGGTATCTCATCGGGCGCAGCAATCGGCGTCTGGGCCAACTGCTGATGTTGCGGGGCAATTATTTCGACGCAAAAAAAAATTTGGATGTGGCGGTAACCGGGTTCGAACTGGCTGGCGATCAGGTCGGAATTGCTAAAACTTTCGGCAATCTCGGCACTTTTTTCTTTCGCCAGGGAAGTTACGATGCAGCAAAAAGCTGGTTTGCCAAAGCGATCGAGATCAACCGCAGTATTCAACGCGACGCCGAAAATGCAGCAATTGTAGCCAATCTGGGACTGATTTTTATGAACCAGGGTCATTACGACGAGGGTATTCGCTGGCTGGAAGAACAACTCGACATCTCCGAACGCGCCGGCGACAAACAAGGCCTGAATATTCTCTACACCAACCTGGGTATCATTTACCTGGAAAAAGGCGCACTCGACAGCGCCCTGATCTGCCTCGAAAAAGGCTTGGTGCTTTCGGAAGAACTGGGCAACAAACTTTTTATGACCATTTGCATCGGCAGCATCGGATCGGTGTGGGAGAAAAAAGGCGATTACAACAAAGCCATGCAGAATTTCGAGCGCGACCTCGTGTTGTGCAAAGAATTGGGCGACAAACAAGGCACCGCCATCGCCTGCGGCCTCATCGGCGATCTACTGGCCATCATTGGCGAATTTGACAAAGCCGTTGAGTTTTTGGAGCAAACCCTTACGCTGTCGCGCGAGTTGAATTATAAAAAGGGCATCGCAAAAGCGCTGAATACCCTGGGCGACACCTGGTACTATAAAAATGACTACCTGCGGTCCGTTGCATATTACAACGAAGCCATCGAATATGCCCGCGAGATGGGCAATAAGCTGGTCCTCGGTTATTCTCTGGTAGAAAAAGGGATTGTGCATATCCAGGCCGGAGAAGTGGCCCTGGCCCGATATCTGCTGGAAGAAGGCCGCGACATCGGACTGGCACTCGGAAACGCCGACCTAACGTTCGGGGCAAACATCTTGCGTGCCCAGGTTTTTATCGCGGAAGAAAATCGCCCCGAAGCCACACGTCAGCTCCAGCAGCTCTTGATTATGGCGCGCTCCGAACGGGAAGAAGCAGCCGTACACTATGAGCTCCGGCGCATTGCCGATAACCCCACACCGCACCACCTGCGAGCCCTTACACTTTACCGCAGCATGCTCGCCAAAACACCCCAGTTTATTTACAAAATCCGGGTGGAAGAACTGGAAAAGGGTGTTCCTGAAGTGTCCTGATGCACACCTGCATTTAACAAACATGATTGCTTGCGAATCCGATTCGAAACGTTCGTAATGTATTTGTTATCAGCAGTTTATCCAATAGTTGTAATGTATTTTTCAATCCTGTTTGACCAAGCGGATTTGTTGCGCGCCCCCCCGGGTGTCCACCAACACGATGTATACGCCGTTCTCTAAGCCACCTGTTTGTATCCTGATCGCATTATCTGATTCGGCCGGCACGAAAGATTGTAACACCATGCCGAGGGCATTATAAACCGCTACCCTTTTTGCCCCGGCTTGCCCGGATGATTGCAACACGACATAATCTTTGGCCGGATTAGGTGCAAGCGACCAGCCGGACGTATGCGTATCCGCTACTTCATGCGCAGCAGTAAGCTCATCGAGCCTGTATTGTCTGAAAAACCGCCAGATTTCTTTGCTGGCGTTAAAATCCTGGTTGGTCACCCCGACATTAAACAACGCGCCCGGCCAGGTATGTCCGCCGCCTATAATTTTATAATGTTCTACGGTGCTGCCATTGTCGCCGCCCGAATAGAGATAATGCTCTGCAGTACAACCGTCGGTGGTGTTGGAATTCGGCACATCCGTAAAAGTCGGTACAAGCGAACAGCTGTTGAAACCAACCCAGGCTTGCACCAAAGTGGGGATCGCCACAAACGTATTGATGGCCGAGCCGTTGTAAGGGACTATGGCGTCGGCCGTCCCATGTATTTCCATAACCGGCACAGGCCGCTCTGGATTGCAGGCGTTCAGTTTCGACTGGATCATGCTGCCCGTCACGGAGGCAATGGCCGCGATGCGGTCGTTGAGCGCGCAGGCCAGTTGATAACTCATAAAGCCGCCATTGCTCATGCCGGTGCTGTAGATTCGGTTCGGATCGATGTTATATGTTGCGCTCAGTGTGTCGATCAGGCGAGACAAAAAACCGACGTCGTCTACCGTAGCGCCGCCCAGGAATGTATTCCAGAATCGCTTACCCTGCCCATCGATGGTGCCATTTGGCATTACCACCAGAAAATTGGCCGTATCAGCAATTGCATGAAAGCTACCGTAGAACTCCTGTTCCAGGTTATTAGACCCGTAACCATGCAAATTGAGCACCAAGGGTACCGCCACAGAGCCATTATAGACGGCCGGAACATACAGGCGGTAATCCCGGGTCAGGCCGTCGCTTTGAATGGTTCCGAGGACGGTGTTTTGCCCGGAGGCAATTTCGGCGAGTAAGGCGAGGGAAAAACAGGTTGTAAAAATTCTTTTATTCATGGTTGTCGTTTCTGAAGGAGGTAAAACGCAACTTGGGAAAAAGTGTTTAAGAGATGCTTTGCCATAAATTAAAATTGCCCCGCATGCACATCTTTCAAAAACGACACTAATCCCGGAAAATAATGCGCCTGATCGTCCCACATACAACAGTGGCTTCCTTCCGGACAAAAGTGATAACGGCCTTTTTGCACCATTTTCGACATTTCTTCCATGTCTTTGGGGTCCATCGTATCATACTTGGCGCCGATACAAAGCGTGGGCACCCGGATGTTTTTCATGTCGTTCCAGCGATCCCAATTCAGGAGCCGGCCGCCCACTTTGAACTCCGAAGGGCCTTGCATCATCACATAAACCGGTTCGTTGAGGTGTTTGAAGGCCCTGTTGAGCGGATCGGGCCATTCGTCCAGGGGAATGCGGCAGATATGTTTGTTGTAAAACTCGCGCGTTACAAGGTCCACATACACCGGGTCCTTGTAACTGCCTTTCTTTTCATACGCTTCAAGGCTGTCAACCAGGGTTTTACGCATTTGCGGCCGCAGTACGTTTTTGTTGTACGCGCCATAGCGCGGAATGCTGGCCGTCATGTCGGAGACAATGAGTCCCGCTAAGTGGTCCTGGTATTTCATGGCGTATTCGATGGCCAGAATGCCACCCCAGGAGTGTCCCAACAAGTAAAACTGCTCCAGTTTAAGCGCTTTGCGCACGGTTTCCACCTCTTCCACAAAACGGGCTGTTTGCCAGAGGCTGCTGTCCGCCGGCTGGTCGGAATAATAAGAACCGAGCTGGTCGTAATAATAGAATTCAATGCCTTCCTGCGGGAAAAAGCTTTCGAAACACTCGAAATACTCGTGTGTCATGGCCGGCCCGCCGTGCAACAACAATACTTTGATTTTACCATTGCCGATACGTTTGGTCCACACGTTGTATTTGCCGCCTTCCACGGGTATCAGGCGCACGCCGCCGTTTTTGATGCCAGTTTCCGTTGATTGTAAATAATCGCAGGGCTGAATGGTAGAAGCCGCTGGAGATTCGACTTTATTCCGACAGGAAAAAGCCAGGGTGCAGAAAAGCAAAGAAATAGTAAACGCAGACTTCATAAAGGCGCAAATTTTACTGGAAAAGTAAGCAAAGCCCGCGTCACACGCATTATTTGTTAATCTTTTTTAAATGGGCGCTTACAAATACCCAAGGCCTGTGACCATTTTGAACTGCCTCGTATAAACATTGTCTCTGTTAAAGAACAAGGGCATAAGACAAAAGGAAGATTGTTTTCATTTGGTTTTTTGGGGTTAACCGTCGACGCGCAATGCATCGGCGGTTTTTTTTGCAATAAAACAAACGAAATTTTCCTCACAGAGGCTGCATCACAAATTGATATATAGTCGGTTTAGAGTGGTTTAGAAGCGTTTAGAAGGTTTAGAATATTGATTGTGAATATCTTGTAATTCCGTTTCCTTCAAAACCACTTTGCGTCGACTATATCTGGTCCAGCTTGTCCAGGTATCCCGGCAAATGCAAATACCCTTCTTCTTTGATTGTGGCCTCCAGGCCGAATTTTGCCGCGACGGCTGCCACGTCTTTGGCTTCCAGGCTGCCTTTTGCATACAATTCATGCGAGAGCGCGACTAAAAATCCGAGGTGCTGGTTGAGCAGCGCGCGGGTGTCGGTCACGATGCCCGTTATCATCAGTTCCACGTCTTTATCGGTGGCGAATTTATCCATGGAAAACCCGTATTCGAGGGTATAATTTGCCTGGTAGCGCGGATCGAAGCCGTATCGGCGCAGGTAGTCCATCACCAGCATTGAGGCGTGTTCCCGGTCATTGAGTCGACCCACCGTCGCATTCGTATCGCCAAACAACATTTCTTCGGCGATGCCGCCGGCCAGAAAGACGGATACTTTTTTGAGCAGGTTTTCTTGAGTTTCGTAGATTTCATGCGGAAAGGTGAATCCGGCAGCATAACTACTGGCCACTTTCGATTTCAGTTGCAAGGGCGCCAATCCGAACAGGGCGACGTACGCAACTGCGTGGCCCGATTCATGTACGCTCACATTGGCTACCACGTCGTCGATATTGGCTTCCCGGATTTTATCGATGCGCCCGACGAAGGGGATTTCCACTCGTCGCGGACCTATTTCGGACATAATTACCTGCCGTTTATTGTCGTAATCGATAGAGAGATGAACGTAGTCTTCGTTCAGGGCTTCGAACAGAAATTTGCTGAGGTTCGTTTCCAGGATATCGGTCACGCTGCTGAACACAGGCCGGACACCCTGCACGGGAAATACGCCATTGCGGTAAATCAACTGGTAAATATGATCGCTGATTTCGATCTGCACGCCGAAATTATGCTCCGCACGCGCCAGAATCTTACCCACCTCTTTGCGAATCAAGCTTTCAAAGTCACATTTCCGCAGACTAGGATAAATCAGGTGAATATTGCCGAAACGGGCTACCTGCTCCGGGCGAAAGCGTCGGGTGAGTGCATTTTTGATATCGACTGCGGTAATTTTTTTGGTAAAAGCGTGGTAAATATCAGCGTCTACCTCACTGTCCGAAGTATGCGTTGCCATTTGAAATGCCTCATCGAGATTGCCGCTGATGAGGATGAGCGTCTGGCTGTAATCTACGGGCTCATACACGCGTTTACGGGTTTTAGCCTCGATGATGCGCTCGAGCATCTGCACCTTGCTCATATCGGCGATATCGACGACGTCTTCGTCTAAACCGAGCATTTTTTTCAGGTTTCGCGCTTCCCAAATGCCCACGTTTTCATGCATCGGGTCTTCCGCACTTTGTTCTCCGGCTGGGCGCCGTTGGCGTTGGCGCTGGTTGAACATAAAATCGCTGATGTAATAGTCGAGGTCGTCTTTTTCGCGTTTAGCTAAGCGGCCGTCACTGAGGAGCTCCCAAAAATCGTTGAATTTGGTAGCCTGTACGGGCGAGCCGTCAGACTCTACGGTATAAAAACGTTGGATCTCATCAAACAGCACGATGGCGGCTTTGCCGTCGGTCAGGCCATTGGCCGTGAAAATGGCGGCTACGCTGCTGAAATAGGTCGTGTTATCCGTATTACCCAGCTCTACTTCCACGAAGCGTTCCTGAAACTCAAGGTATTGCACCATGCGGCGCACCAGGTCGGTTTTACCCACGCCCGTCATACCCCATAAACACACGACGATCGGTCGGGTGAGAATTTCCGGCATGAGGTACCATATCTGTATGTAATCAAGCAGGTTATCGATGATGTCGTCGATGCCTACGAAATCATTTTTCAGCCGTGCGCGCAATTTTTCCAGCGCTTCACGCCGTTGCCGGAGCTGGGTTTTATCGAAGGTAAATTTTGGATTGTCCATATTGCCGCAAAGAAACGAAAGGTTTTAGGGGAAAAGTTCCGGAACAGCCCCAGGAGTTTAGCGGAGTAAACGGGTTTAATCTTCCTATTCCCGAAAATCTTCATTCCATCTTAGCAAAATTCATCGGCGCATCCGGCCTTAAAAACAAGACGCCCGTGATGGCTATGGTATCTCCTACGGCTAAACCGTCGGTAATCTCAACCATTTCAGACTGCCGGACGCCCGTCTTGACCGTTATGAAGCGGGCTTTCCCGTTTTTACAAACAATCACTTTTTTATCCCGCGCCTGTGGAATAATGGCCTGGCTGGGGATCATCAGGGCTTTTTGATTGCTGCCAAGCGTCAGGCTGACCTCGGCAAATGCGCCGGGCAACAGGTCTTTCCCAGCCCCTTTCACCAGGGCGCGCACGCGCAAATTCCGCGTATCTGCGGCAATACTTTGCTCCGTCGCCTGTACTACGGCGGTATACGATACCGGGCGGCCTTCTACCTTAAAGGAAACCTCCTGGCCGGTTCGGAGGAGAGCACTGTATTTTTCCGGTACAGAAAAATCGAGTTTCAGGGCATTGGCCGAACGAATACTGGTAACTGCGGTGGCGGGCGTTACGTAAGCGCCCGGACTGATGTTTCGCAAACCGATAATGCCATCGTAGGGTGCGCGGAGTTCGGTTTTGGAAATAGTGATACGAAGCAAATCCAATTCGCTGCGCAAGGTCTGCACCTGTAGGGCCGCCAGATCATATTCCTGCTGGCTGACGCCTTTTACCTTGAGCAACTCGCCCAGTCGTTGCTCCGTAATCTCGGCTTGTTTAATTTGGGTGTCTATTTTGCGTAGCTGGGTTCTCAGGTCCTCGTCGAAGATTTTTAACAAGAGCGTTCCCTTGCGCACCGCTTTTCCTTCAGGCAGGTTGATGGAAACGACCCGACCGGATGCTTCCGGGTGCAGTTCGGTTTCTTCGGCCGGTACGAGTGTGCCGCTGGCCGTGACGTTTTCCGATAAAACGGATGTTTTTACGATATAACCGTCGATCGCTTGTACTGCGAGGGCGTTTTTGGGTGCACCAGGCGGTACTGTATTAGGTTCATTTTTTTTACAGGCAAACAGCAGCAGCAAGGAGAGCAGGGCGAGGTGTTTCATAGTTTATTCAAGTTGGGCGCAGGTTCGCTCGAACCAATCAATCATGTTTAATCACATAAATCACACAAATCACGGTTTAAAACGGATTTTGGCAAAGGTAGTTTTCAAAAATAAAAAAACCCTCTCTTGCGGGAGGGTCTTAAGAATACACCAAGATACGATCCGAATCAATTGTGACTATTAAACGGGCGCATTTCTTCTCCAAGCCAGTTGATATTCCATTCGTCTAAAGGAATAATGCGTTTGGCGTGGCGGGTGACTTTGCGGCGGAGATAAGCCAGCGCGAGGCGTGGCGACTTACTCCATAAGCGGCGGAAAATTCTGACTTTACGTGCCATAGTTATTGTGTTTGTTTTGATTTTGGGAATTTGTTAAATTATTGATTACAAACTTATTAACGAGTAAAAGCCGGAATAAGTTTCATTAAACCTTAGATTTTCTGATGAATTAATAAATATTTAATCCTCAGATTTTTAAACGAATACCTAAGCTATTACAATATTCAAGCCAAATACAAAAAATATCTGCTCAAATAAGCAATTCTTAAAAAGAAGACAGTAGAATACGCGCCCACGGTTGGGCGTATTCTACTATTATTCATCCAGCCTTTTGTTAAAGTTTATTTGAGCATTAGTTCCTTCACCGCCAGCCAGGCCATCATGCCCATCCCGGTTTCCAGAGCCGACTCATCCACGTCGAAGGTGTCGGTATGGATCGGGGACGTGATGCCGCGTTCGGGATTGCCCGTGCCGAGCCGATAAAAACAGGCCGGCATGGCTTGCGAGTAATAGGCAAAATCTTCGGCGGTCATGCGCAGCGGCAGGTCGACCACCTTGTCTTTGCCGAGATATTCGACCGCCCATTTTTTGGCGCGTAACGTGAGTTCTTCGTGGTTGTACAACACCGGATAACCCTTTACGATCTGGAATACGCAAGCGGCGCCCATACCCTTGGCGATGCTTTCGGCTATTTTTTTCATGCGTTTATGGGCCTCTGTGCGCCATTTTTCGTGCATGGTGCGGAAGGTACCCTCGAGTTTTACCTCGTTGGGAATGATATTGGTCGCGCCGCCGGTAGAATTGATTTTTCCAAATGTCAGCACCGACGGGACTGCCGGATCGGCGTACCGGCTGATCACTTGTTGTAGCGCAACGATGATCTGCGCAGTAATAACCACCGGATCGATACATTCCTGCGGCATGGCGCCGTGTCCGCCGCGGCCTTTTACCGTAACATAAATCTCATCGGCCGAAGCCATATAAATGCCCGGTTTCAGCCCGATCATGCCCGCCCGCAGGGGCGGATGCACGTGCTGTCCGAAAATGCTGACCGGCCGCGGATTTTCCAGGACGCCCTGTTTGATCATGATGGACGCCCCCCCCGGCAATTTTTCTTCGCCGGGTTGGAAAATCAATTTCACGGTTCCTTCAAAAGACCCGCGAAGTTCCTGCAAAATGCGCGCAACACCCAACAGCGAGGAGGTATGCACATCGTGCCCGCAGGCGTGCATAATACCTTCGTGCTGAGATTTATATGTCACATTATTGGCCTCTTTGATCGGCAAAGCATCCATATCGGCGCGTAATGCGATGATGCGTTTACGGGGATTTTTGCCTTTGATGAGCGCCACAACGCCGTTTTCGGCCATGCCGTGTTTATATTCAATATCTAAAGCCTTCAATTGATCGGCCACGAAATGCCCGGTTTGCACTTCTTTGAACGACAACTCCGGGTACATGTGCAGATGACGGCGGGTGGCCACGATGTCGGGAAGAAACGTATGGGCAAGCGCCTGGATTTGTTCTTTCATACGGGCAAAAATAAGCGCTTATTGCCAAACTACCTTTCCCACCCTTGTTTTGTGTCCATTCGCCCAAATTTCCAGGAAATAAAGCCCCGGCTCCAGGTTTCCGCGCCGGAGCTCCAGTATTTCGCCGCTGTATTTTTTACGCATCACTTCCCGGCCGCACACGTCGCGCAGCACGAAAGTGCGGGGCGTTCCAGCCGTATTCCGGTCGAGTACCCAGGTTGCATCTGCACTTGGGTTCGGATAAATAGTCAAATGATTGTCGACGTTAGGTCCATCGCTTGTCGCGACCGGCAGAAAATCGTGACCCACGGTATGAAAAACGGTGTTGGTGATCACCGGAGCGTTAAAATCAAAATAAATGCCGGCGCTGTTGGTAATGATCGAGCTCAGTGGCACGTCTTTTTGCTGATCGATGAAAAATCGTACAAAACCATGCGATGCCGCTTCGTTCACATTGGAATCAGGCAATAAAATCGGGTGAAAAACAAAACTCAAGATTCCGGCGCCGCTCAGATCCCAGGTGTAGGCATGGCTGCTCGCGCCAGGGCGTATGGTGGCCGGATCGAGCCAGGCCGATAAAGTGTCTTTTAAAACAACGGTGAAAGCTGTGTCGGTGCCGGTATTCTGAAAGCGGATGAGGTATTCCAGCGGCTGGTTTTGTTCGATATAATGCGCGGCCTCGGCTCCGGTCGGGAAGGCTTGTTTATCGTTGGGGTCATAGGACCCTACCACTGGACGGCACTCCGAATCCTCGAACGGATCGCCGCTGAATGTAGAGAACAGATTGACCATACCCATCGAAAAATTCCCGTTGTTCGTACAACCCTCCACCGCCAGACTCGGCATCCGGGGGCCAAACGGAAACCCGGGCTCCTGGTCGGCGATGATGCGCCAGGTGCTGCCGTCGGCTGGCCACGATTCAATATAGGATTCCTGAGGGGCGAGATTTGGTATTAGCCCTTGCCGGGTAATTACGTGGTCGTCCACGATCACATATTCGAGCTGGTTGGAGCTCGTTCCCGTTCCCGTGTTTTTTATTTCAAAACGCACCGAATCGTCCTCACAGGTAGCAAATACCTCAATACTGGCGCCCGACCAGCCCGCCGGCGTACTGCAAATGGTATCCGGATAAATATGGGCATCCACGCAAAGCGTTTGGCCGAGCACGGCATCGCAGGAGAGCAGGTAGGTAAGGGTAAAATTGCCGCAATCTCCCGGCTGCACGGTTCCGAGCTGGACCGTCACCAGGTCGCCTTGTTGTGTCCAGGGGAGCGAAGCTTCTACAAATCCGAACAGCGGCTCGGCATCGAGCGTGACGTAAGCATCCTGGGCCGGCACGTTTCCAGCGTTGCAATACTGGACGGAATAGTAATTGTTGATGCACCTTCGCAGGATTGGCGTCGCGATATCCACCTGCAGCAGGGGGCAGTTCGCGGCGGCCTGTACCTGAAAGGAAACGGTATCGAACAGGTTGCCGCCGACGATGAATTCGACCGTGAACGTACCGGTGCAGGCGGTCCAGAGGTAACTCGGCGGGTTCAGCTCTACTTCATAGGTACCCGCAGGTAAATCCGCAATATCATACCGGCCCGACGCGTCGGTCGAGGCGTAGCGAATAATATTGTTGCCGATGGCCGAGACCACCCAGCCGGCCAGACCCGGATCGGCAGGATCGGGCAAACAGTTGAAGGTGGAATCGCGCTGCACGGTACCAGTTACGGCATAAGGATACACCACACCCTCGGCATCCGCTTTAATAAGGAACAGATTGTCGCCCTGGACACCGTAAAAAACCAGCGAGCCATCCGGTAATTCCTGCGCATCGGCAAACTTTGCGGGCGGAAATTCGGCCAAAACGCTGAGCGGTTTTTTCCAGGCGATGCTGCCGTCCGGCCGGATTTTTGTCAGCCAATAGTACCAGCTGTTGAGCAGGAACTGTTGCATCGCCACAACAAAACTGCCGTCGGACAGCGGCACGGCGAGCTGTAAGGTCTGGTAATTTAGGTTGAGTGAATCGGACAGGTTTATTTTCCACAGCGGCTGCCCGCCGGGGCTGAGTTTTACCAGGTCGAACGTATCGGCGAGCGCGCCGCTGAGGTCGTAAATTTCCACCGGCGCCAACAACTCTCCGCCGGCATTGACGGCCATACCGTTGCGGTTGCTGGCATATTGACCGAAGCTTTCCTCGTAGTTCCACACTTGGTTACCAGCAGCGTCGAAGCGGTAAATTACGGTGTTGTAAGGCAAGACAGGGGCGGCGGCAGTTTCATTCGCCAAAATGCAACCGCCGTCGGGGGTGGGCAGCAGATTTTCCGGCGCGACGAATGTGATGCCGAATTCGTGTTCGAAAAAAGACTTCCAGAGCAGGTCGCCGGCTGCGGAGAGTTTCAACACGAACCCGCTTTGCACCGGCGGCTGATAACTTTCCCGAACGTACCCACGAACAAAAAAATCGCCCCCGGCATTCCCGTTTACGGCAAATGTGCCCACATCAATGGCGCCCGGGAAGTCGATTACCCGGGACCAAACTGCCGTGCCGGAGGATTCCTGCAGCACAACGGTGAAATGCGCGCTGTCGATGTCTTCGATGGAATAGTAGCGCCCGTTCTCCGTAAGGAAATAATTTATGGCGGAAATTGGACCGAAGACCGTATCGCCGTCCACAAACAGGCCGTCGGGATCCGTATGCAGCCAAAGTAAGTCGCTCGTCGGTACGAAATCGCCCGTTGAAACAGCGGTCAGGATAAAATCCCCGTTGGCTTGGGGGAACACATTTTGAGGACCGCCCCCAAACCAGGTAAAATAAGGATAATACTGGATGAAGCCCTGGCCCCTCGACGAAGCTGGCAGAAAAAGCAATGCTGCCAGGACGATAATAGCGGTAATGTGTAGTCGAATCTTCATGTCCGGGAAATTTTTTTACAAAAGTGCAGGCGAAAAACGCACATAACTGCGACAGTTTACAGGATGAATAAAAATGATTAATCGGTTGTTTAAAAACAAAAACATGCATTTGATGACAAAAATCAATTATTTAGCGCAAATTTTTGAATTGAAAATCGGTTTCGATAAAAATGAAAGATACGATATCCATGCTATTATTCCAGGCGCTCAGCCCTGCGGAGCGCCTCAAATTCGGGAAGTTTCTGCATTCGCCTTATTTCAACCATCGTTCAGACGTAAAGGTGTTATATCAAATTCTCCAGGAAACGGCGGAGGAGGAGCGACACGCCTTAAAAAAGGAAGCAGTCTTTGTACGGGTGTATCCCGATAAACCCTACGACCGGCAGCAATGCAACCTCCTGTTAAACTGGTTTTCCGAGCGGCTCGAACAATTTTTAGCCTGCCAGGAATTGCTGGACGATCGGTTGCAGAATCGTTTATTGAGATGCCGCGCGTTCAGAAAACGCGGTTTGGGTAAACATTTTGAAGAAAATGTACACGAACTGGAGCGCGCCCACTTAAACGAACCCTACCGCAATGCCGGCTTTTGGCTGTTTGAATATCAAGTACAAAATGAAATTTTTTCCTACCAGATTGTCCAACGCCGCAGCGGCCAAACGAACCTACTGGCGGTTACCGGGGCGCTGACAAATTTTTACCTGTTGGAAAATCTGAAATGGTCGGGTACCACGCATTCCCTGGAAATCCTTGCCCGTGAGCCCTTGCCGCCTGTACCCATGGCCAGCGAAGCCCTTGAAGCAGTGGCCAACATCGAAGAAGCGGTGAATCCTGCATTGGCCCTCATGCACGCCGGCTATCTCGCCCTGCAAAACCCCGACGACGAAGCGCAATTCCAGCGCCTCAAACACCTGCTCCGGAGCCACGTACACCTTTTCCCGCCTGCCGAAAGCCGCGATTTGTACATGACGGCGATCAATTTTGCCATACGCCAGAACAACCGCGGCCAACGGGCTTATACCGCCGAAGCCTTCGAGCTCTACCGCGAAGCGCTGGAAAAAGACATCTTGCTGGAAAGCGGACAATTGGCCATCTACACCTATATCAACATCCTGAACCTGGCGCAACTGAACGGCGAGAACGACTGGGCGCTCCAGTTTCTGCACCGGTACCGCAATTTCCTGCCCGCAGCCGAGCGGGAAAACGGTTTTCGTTACGCTTTGGCGAGTTATCATTTCCGCCGTTCGGAATACCGGCAGGTGCTCGAACTACTGCGGGAGGTGGAATTTTCCGAGGTTTTTGTACACCTCGATGCGCGAAAAATGTTGTTGCGCAGTTACTTCGAGTTGCAGGAATGGCTGTCACTGGCCTCCTTGCTGGATAGTTTCAAAGCGTATGTGCGCCGGCAAAAAGAGCTGGGATATCACCGCGACAGTTATTTGAACCTGATCCGCTTTACCAAAAAACTGGCCCGGCCGGAGGGTTTGAAAAAGGCGCGGGCCGGCGCATTGGCGCATAAGATCAGAGAAACGAAACTGGTGGCGGAGCGGGATTGGTTGCTGGGGAAACTCGACCCGTAGAAATACCTCCACGTTCTAAAAAAAAATTGTATATTGCATCACGAAGGAACAGGTTTTAAATAAGGGTACAAATTTCTGCGGGAAATGTCCGTATTTTCTGTACCCTTATTTTTTCATCGGTCCTATGATACTTACGGTGTATGCAAGGATGAAATTCTGAACGTCTTCTTTTGTCAGTTGCCGATCGGCACCAGCGGGTATGGTCCTTCTACCCACGTTATGATGTTCAATTTTTTCAGCGAATACGAGAATGGCAATACGGATACCTGAGGGCCTGGCAACATACTCGGTCACGAGTTCGGCCATGTATTCGGCTTAGGCCATTCTTTTGGTGACGGGTATTATTCAGATATGTGCGCGTATGAGCCGCTGGATTGCGAAGCGGATTTTTGCGGGGTGCCTGAAAATGATTGTACCTGTGGCAATAACATGATGAGTTATTCCAGGTTCAACGATTTCATCTCGCCTCTGCAAATGGGGCAGATGAATAAGACCTTGCTTTTAGGGTCTGTTTCAAAATACCTGAAAGCAGACTACGACCCCTACTAGGAAATTACGATCGAAACGCCGACCGTCTGGGATTATGCTCGCCTGGTCACGAACGATATACGCATAAAACCGGGCGCCTCCCTGACCATCCTGCACAAAGCGGATATCTTTACGCCCAATCCGACGGAGAGCAGTACGGTAAAGTTCACTTATTTTCCACCTACGGCGAACTGTCAGTCCCAATTGCTGCCCCGTTGCCCGGTGGAGGGCACCTGTTCGAACGTATGCAGCAAATATCTCTTTGCAAACGAAGATCAGAACCTGGGAGATACCATTACCTGTTCGTTCGGCCCGGTCGACGGTTTGCTGCAACCCGGCGACTGCCGCACGCGCGAATGCCTGGAACAGTATTACGCCGTGATCGCTACTTTGGACAGCACGATCCTTCAAACCGGCAGTAACCCGGTGAAACAGGAGCGGAAATACTACAACGCCAAAAAAATGTCTCTGCTGCGGCATCTGACCGATTCGCTGTACCGGGTAGCGAACGTGACGGCGGCCGCCGGGCTTTGGGCGGCGTACGACAACGACGTGCTTACTGATTACCACGACTACCTGATGAGCTTAGATAGCGTAGGTAACCCGCAACAGTTTTTCGTCAACCCGTTTACCGGGCGGACCAGGGATCTAAAACTGCATCCCAACGGCAACCTGGTGTACTTGTCCGAGGAACGCAACCCGCCTATGTTCGAGCGGGGCGGGGTACGCATCCAGATGCTCACGCCCGACCTGGATACCCTGTGGTCTTACCTGTTCAACGACTTCGAATTTCCCAATATCCTCATCGAAGGGGCTGAGGCGCACAATATTTCCATCCACCCCGACGGCCGCATCTTAGTTTCGG
>Ga0105046_10000390_pt1 | contig 60303 bp, 35 predicted proteins | sample MAT03_FD_78385 | JGI IMG/M metagenome (GOLD analysis project Ga0105046, IMG submission 78385) | Freshwater microbial communities from Lake Fryxell liftoff mats and glacier meltwater in Antarctica - MAT-03 (megahit assembly) | ecosystem: Environmental > Aquatic > Freshwater > Ice > Liftoff...
CAGGAATAAGAAACTGCACCTGTTCCATTTAATCCCACAGTTTGCCCCATACAAATTGCAGTCTGCGTGCTGTTTATGTTTACAGTTGGGGATGGATTTACATTAACACTTACACTTATGGAGCTTGTGCAGGTGTTGGCTGCGGTGCCAATCACAGTGTATACACTAGCGTTCATGGGAGTGTCTGTAAATGTAGGATTGGTGGTACTGTTATTCCAAACATAACTTTGCGCGCCGCTTACATTTTGTGTAACCACCATACCCGAACAAATGGTAGTTGCGCCTGACAAAGTTAAAGTAGGCTGTTGAAGAATGTTAATGCTGATTGTACGTTCGGTTGTGCAGCTTCCACTGCCTTGGGCTGTGAGGGTTACAATGTTAACGGCAGGACTCAAGGATACGTTGGTACCGGTTACGTTTCCTGGCGTCCAAGTATATCCTAGGGCGTTACCCAAAGCTGTAAATGTGCCTGAACTGCCCGGGCAAAAGTTAGGGTTTACAACGTTGGCGGTTACCGTCATGTTAGAAACCGTTACACTCGCCGTACCTACGTAGCAGCCTTGTTGAGCAATCACAGAATATGAAGTTGCAGTGCCATTCGTAATGGCAAGAGTTGGACTGGTTGCTCCTGTACTCCACAGAAACTGCCCCTGGGTTGTTGCAGTGCCCAGTGTAATTGTACTGTTTTGGCAAAATAATAAAGTTGGACCTGGCTGAAGGCTCACCACAGCAGGAGGCGTTGCTACAGAGAATTCAGAGGCGGCATACGTGGCATTATCGAGGAGTTGAAAATTAACCGCCAGACTCGGATCATTTCCGGGTGTTGAAAATTCGCCGTAAACAGAAGCAAGTTTATAGGTTCCTGTACTTGGTTCCAGTACTTCCGGTGCCAGATGAGGAAAAAGCACTTTGCCAGACGCGCTAACATTACACGAACTAAAATCTTTCACAGGTGCCCATGTGTCTGTTACTGCATTATAAGCTCTCGAGAATAAATTTGGTGTAATGTTGGCTGCGCCTACTGCGTAAGTGGAATTATCAGACCATGTGTAAAATACTTTTGTTCCGTCGGCGGTGCGCGCTATGCGTGGGAAAATATCAAGCGATACCGAGTTCGGAGCCACACCAAATGTACCTCTCCCGGCATTTACATTTGCAATATCATAAGCAGCCCATAATCCATTTTTTAAAGTTATGTCAAATAAATGATGCCATAAACCGTAAAAAACCGCATAAGCATTGTTTCCATTCAGAAGAAGTGTAACAAGATGTGGATTTCCATTAACGTCTACAATAAGGTCATGTTCAAATCCTGCACTTGGAATATTTCCTACACCAACGTTAGCTGTTAAACAACTAAACTGGGTAATATCAACAACCGTAGGACCAGTCCAGGTTGTGCCTCCATTGGTGGTTTTGTATAAAATCGGGTAATAAGCAAATCCCGCAGGCCCCGAAGCAAGATGTCCCATAAAGCTCATATAACCAGTGGTTCCCGTTGGGTCAAATGCAATATTGTAATCAGCAGGAACAGCACCTGTTGTGGTAAAGCCAGTGTTAAAAGAGGGAGTCACTGTAAAATTAGTACTCCAAACAATATCACTGGTACCGCTATTCCACACACCTTTGTAGATAGCAAAACCTGTTACATAAGCGCCGTTGTATAATCCGTCAACAGCCCAGAAGACTCCCGGAGCGCCTTTTACGATAGAGCCTGAAATAAAAGATGGATTAACAACAGGTTGATTGTAATTTTCAGTATTACCTGTGCCGCTGATTTGGCGCACGCCGCTCACCACTCCATTATAAAGAGACGTCACCGTGTTGAATGTTGCAGCCATATACCCCAGGTAAGCGTTACTTGGCACCGTATTTAGCGGCGGGTTATAAAGAGTTATATTCGGAAAACGCGCCGAGCTTGAAGCAATTGGATTCAGTAGTCCAAGATTTGATGCCCAAGTGGTTCCTCCGTTAGTTGAAACATCGTACACAAGTTGACCGTAGTTGCCTGTCGTGAGCGTGTTTGTTCTGTGAATGAAAGCGATCGTGTTAAGATTTTTGTCTGCAACTACCGGATTTAAAGAGCCTCTTGTAAAGCTGGTGAGAAATCCGGAAGCAACACCTCCGCTCGAAACAGGCGTACCACATTGTGCAGAGAACGATCCGTGCGCTAGTACACAAACAAACAGTAGTGAAATTTTAGTGTACATGTTTTTCATAGATTGGAATTTAGAGTTTAACAAATACTTTAGAGTATTATAAAAATAATAAATCCAATGATATTAGCAACATTTTTTAACGAATAAGACAAAAATATATAAAGCCGCCTTATCCGCCCAAGAGGGATTCCAGCGTGGGACTCTAAGCCACAAGTCTACTTAGCGTCTGTCCGAAAATGGAGTTTTCGGCCAAACACTACTTAACCAGTATCTTTGCTTCCAGCATATCTTTAATGGCATAAGCAACTCCTTCTCTTCCAAGACCGCTTTCTTTTACCCCTCCGTAAGGCATTTGGTCAAAACGCAGCGTAGGGACATTATTGTGAATCACCCCACCTACATCACAATTTCTGAAGGTGTAATTGAGTTCTTCAACGGAGTCGGTAAAAATTCCGCATTGCAAGCCAAACTTTGTATCGTTTATTTTTTTCACAGCTTCTTTTATATCTCCTTTGTATTTTTCAATGCAAATCACCGGCCCAAAAACTTCTTCATCGGAAACCTTCATTCCGCTTTTTGTTCCCGTTAAAATGGTGGGCTCGTAAAAACTCCCTTTTCTTTTTCCTCCGCAAATTAACTTAGCACCATCTCGAAGGGCTTCCATTACCCAGCGTTCAACGCGCTCCGCATTCTCCTCGTCAATCATCACCGAAATTTTTGTTTCTTTCTTAAGAGGATCACCGTAAAGTAGTTTGTTTGTTTCGGATTTCATCAGCTTGACAAATTCTTCAAAAGCTGTCTCATGAACAAAGAAACGCTGAGCGTGTATGCAGATCTGCCCACTGTAGGAAAAAGCTCCCATCACACATGTGTCAATGATTTTTTTTAAGTCCGTGTTTTTAGAAATGATCACGCCAGCATTTCCGCCCAATTCGAGCACGACTTTCTTTTTGCCGCTTTGTTTTTTTAATTCCCAACCAATTTCCGGTGAGCCCGTAAAGCTTAATAAATGAATGCGATCATCCGTCACTAATAAGTTTCCGGTTTTTCTATCCATCGGTAAAATAGATACCGCTCCTTTCGGTAAATCTGTTCTTGAAATAATTTTGGCAAGCTCCAATGTTGAAAGCGGAGTAGAAGAGGCCGGTTTTAATAGGATAGGGCAACCCGATGCAATAGCGGGAGCAATCTTATGCACCGCAAGATTCAAAGGAAAGTTAAAGGGTGAAATGCCGGCAACAATACCTACAGGAAAATAATCCACAATGCCTTCTTTTCCTTTTCCGTTCGCAGTCCAGTCAAGACTCATATATTCTTTAGGCAGACGTTTACTTTCTTCAGCTGCAATTAAAAAAGTTTGTATAGAACGGTCAATTTCGCCGATCGCATACACCAATGGCTTTGCACTTTCGATAGATAAGACTTCTGCCAGGTGTTTTTTGTTTTTTTCCAACTCCTCCGAAATAAATTTTAGCGCAAGATACTTTTGCTGTGAAGATAATTCTCTGCACAGTGGTCTTGCCTTTTGTGCTGCTTTTATGGCTCTATCCAACAGATGTCTATCTGCCAGGTACGTGGTTGCAAAAGGTTTTTTACTGTATTTGTTTTTGATCACATGCTCTGTTGGGCTTGTAATAAATTCTCCCCCACAGTATATTTTATAGTGCTTCATAGTTCGATAATTATTATTTCAATTTTTTGGAACCGGAGTTAAAGTGTTGAGAACTTACCCGCTCAATTCTATCATGCTGACATCCTTCATGGGGGTCTTCAATTTCGTTCCAGTCCGATCGCTTAATACCATAGTCTTCACCAAGTTCAAAAGCGTCTTCTAAATCTGATTCGGAGTAATGGTGATCCCTGGCGCAGGGTCCGTCTTCTTTTCTCTTAAACCCGAAAACAAATGGCCCGTGTTTTTTTGTAGAATAGACCATTAAGCGGACTGCATTTTGGTCTGATCTGGGTATATCGGCGATCATTCTCATCTCTATTCTAATTATTTATGGTTCAATCTTTCAGTTATTCTTTAAAATGAACACCTGATCTTTTTGGTATCGACTAAGTTAAACAATGTTTACTTTTTTCAATCATGGTTTATAATTTTTTTGTTTTACTTTGCCGCTTCAATGAGCGCTATAGAAATAAGTCCCCAGTTTGAGCAGGTTTTAAATTTTGTGAACCAAACCAACCAGTTAATTTTTTTAACCGGAAAGGCAGGTACAGGAAAAACAACTTTATTAAAATACATCAAACAAAACTCCTTCAAACAAATTTCTATTGTTGCTCCAACAGGTGTGGCCGCTATAAATGCAGGTGGCGCTACCATTCATTCTTTTTTTCAATTTCCTTTTACGCCGTTTTTGCCCTCGCTAAAAGAAAGCGGAGAGATTGACTCCACAAAAAATCTTCCAACGCTAAAATATAATTCGCAGCGACTGGCCATTTTCAGAAACCTGGAGTTGCTCGTTATTGACGAGATCAGTATGGTACGCGCAGATCTTTTAGATCAGATAGATGTTACGCTCCGGCAAACGCGTAAAAAATGGCACTTGCCTTTTGGTGGGGTGCAGGTTTTGCTCATCGGCGATATGTATCAGTTGCCCCCGGTTGTGCAACAAGAAGAATGGAAATTATTGAGCGAAGTTTATCCAAGCGCCTACTTTTTCGATAGTCTGGTAATGCGGAGAAATCCACCAGTCTACATTGAGCTGGATAAAATTTACCGCCAAACCGAGCAAACGTTTATAGGACTCTTAAACATGGTTCGCAACAATAATCTTGATCTCGAAAGTCTTGACTTATTGAATTCGCATTATAAATCAAACATCACCAAGCAGGATTATTTGGATAACATTACGCTTACTACGCATAATCGTAAAGCAGATGAAATAAACAAACGGAATCTAAATGATCTGTCTGAAAAGGAATACAAATTCAGATCTAAAGTAGAAGGCACATTTTCAGATAGAAATTTTCCTGCAGATGAAGTACTCATTCTTAAAAAAGGAACGCGTGTCATGTTCCTAAAGAACAATACCGAAAAGAATTATTACAACGGAAAAATCGGACTTGTTTCTTATATCGACAACGATAAAATAAAAGTAAAGTGCGAAGAAGATCATTATGAAATAGAAGTTGGCAGGGAAACCTGGACAAACGTTTCTTACAAGGTGGATAAGGCTACAAAACACATAGACGAAGAAATACTTGGAACCTACAATCAATATCCATTGCGACTCGCCTGGGCAATTACTATTCACAAAAGCCAGGGACTTACTTTTGATAAATTAATTATCGATGCCGCTGAGTCTTTTAGTGCAGGCCAGGTGTACGTAGCTCTGAGCCGGTGTCGCAGTTTAAGCGGACTGACACTAAGTTCAAGAATTAACCGTCAGAGTTTACTCAACGATAATAATATTCTCAATTTCGCCACCACAAAACACGACAGCGAACAGGTAAATACTATTTTTAATTCGGGCCAACGTTCCTTTATAAAAACGGTTTTAATAAGTCTGTTTGATTTTACGGAACAGCTGCAAAACAGGCAGGATCTTGGCGGAATACTTCAACTTTATGGAAGCCGCATGAATAAAGACGGGCTTGATTGGGCCAACGCTTTGATGACCAGAATCGATCAATTAAACGATGTTGGAAACCGATTTAAACATCAGCTTTCTAATCTCATCGATAACGCAAGCAATTTAGAAGCGGATGAAAATTTACAAGCGCGTTTAAAACAGGCGGCCCTTTATTTCGAAGTCGAATTAAAAAAATGTTTAGATCACTTTAAAAATTGTTCGGTTTCTACAGAAAGTAAAGAGGCTGCAACAGAACTCAATGGATTGCTACAGTTGGTTTCTGACGCTTTTTTTCAAAAGTTTACTTTGATCAACACCTTAGTGACTGGATTTGTTTTTTCTGAGTTTGTGAAACACAAACTAAAATTGGTTTATCCTGATTTAAAGATCAACGTTTACGCTAGTGCTAAGAATACAAAAGTTTCAGCCGATGTAAAATACCCGGCTTTGTATCGTGAATTATTATTGCAGCGCGATGAAATTTGTAGTGACGAGCATAAACCTATCTACATGGTTGCCAACAATGCTACACTGATTGAACTCACCAACTATTTGCCCGACTCTCCCGCAAATCTTTTAAAAATATCAGGTTTCGGTGAAGCTAAAGTGAACGCTTACGGCAATTTGTTTTTAGGAATTATAAAAGCTTATATGTTTGAACACGAGTTGGAAAGCAATATGCAGGCCCTCTCTCCAAAAAAAGAGAGAAAAGAAAAAAAACAAAAAGAAGAGGGAGGTGAAACGGACAAAAAAATAAATACCCGCGAGCAGACTTTTCTTTTATACAAACAAGGAAAAAAACTGGAAGAAATTGCTAAACAACGTGGTTTTGCTTTAAGTACTATTCAATCGCACTTAGTTCCTTATGTTACAAGTGGAGAAATTGTCATTGACGATCTTGTAAGTACTGAAAAACAAAAACTGATTTTGAAAGCACTTGAAAAATTAAATTACGAAGATGGATTGACTCCAATAAAAAATAATCTGCCAGATGATATCTCCTTTTCTGAAATTCGGTATGTAATGGCACATAGGTTAAAAGATTAAAGGCTTTGATATTTTGCAGAGCGTTTAGACAAGCCTGGACTCTGCACAGACTCTAAAAAATCAAAAAAAACAGGTTGAAAACTGCTCGCATGATATTTCTGGACATAAGTTTGTATCTTTGCTCTTCCTATGAATTTACAAGACATCCCCTATATCATTTATGCTGAAGAAACTCCTAATCCTTCCAGCGTAAAATTTGTTGCCAATAAATTATTGCTCGTAAGCGGGGCCTCAGCCGAATATCTTTCCCCATCAGAGACAACAGATGCTCCAATCGTTCAGAAATTATTCCAGTTTCCTTTTGTAAAGCGTGTTTTTATACAATCGAACTATATTACCATTACCAAGCTCGATGCCCTTGAATGGGAAGAGATCCGCGACGAACTGCGCGTTTTTATTACAGAGTATTTAAACAAGGGTAACGCCATCATTAATAAATTGCCAGAACAAAAAGTCGCAAAGGATTCTTCTTTTAAAGACACGGTTTCTATTAATACTCAACATACCGCGCCTTCTAACGATGTGGAGAATAAGATCATTGAAGTTCTTGAACAATACATTCGTCCCGCCGTTGAACAGGATGGTGGACTCATCACCTTTAAAGAGTTAAAAGACGGTATTGTAACCGTACAGATGCGCGGAAGTTGCAGCGGTTGTCCAAGTAGCACCATGACTTTAAAAGCGGGTATCGAAGCCCTTTTAAAACGATTGTTGCCTGAGGATGTGAAAGAAGTTGTGAGTGAAGCCCTTTAACTGGCTATCCGAACCTCAATTAATAATACCAATGTTGACGCAAAGTAGGAGAGAGGCGAAATTTAAAACACCCAACACAAAATTAAAAATGATCACAAAACCTTCCTTCGACGAAATTTATATGGAGCTGGCTGAAAAACTCGCTTTACGTTCACATTGTGTGAAAGCACAGGTGGGAGCGGTTTTAACCAAAGATACTCGCATCGTTTCCCTTGGATACAACGGTCCGCCCGCCGGAACACATAACTGCGACATAGAGTGGCCAGGAGAAGGCTGTCCCAGAGATAGCAAAGGAAGCTGCTCCCTTGCTCTGCACGCCGAACAAAACGCCATTCTTTATGCCACAAAAAATAACGTAGCTATGCAGGATGCGACCCTCTACGTTACACTTTCTCCTTGTATCGCCTGCGCCAGGGTAATTTTTACTACCGGAATTAAAAAAGTTTTTTACAAGCACAGCTACGCCAATTTTAAAGGTCTGAAAACTGATGAAGGCGTTGATTTTTTAAGAAGATTTGGTGTCGAAGTAATCGAATATAAATAGTTTCTCAGGTGTTTTTGAGACACATATTCGTCTTTCTTTTCCTATTCTACTTTTCTACGCTTTATTCCCAGGAAAAACGCACTGGCCCTCGAGAAAAATCATTCAAGCAGGAATTGAAAACCAATAAACAGGTTAAACGCGAAGCACGGGAAAAAAGAAAAAAGGAGCGGGCCGAAAAAAAGGCCATAAAAAAGCATCACAAACGACTCCAAACAAAGCAAGTTCGCAAACGCATGAAATCGAGCAAGAAAAATGCTACCCGCTATAACAACAACAAACGCGAGTCTTTCGTGAAGCGCTGGTTTAACAAAAGAAAAAAGAGGTAAAAAACACCCCAAATGGACGTCATTACCATTTACTATCCTTTTTTAACCACTTATCAATTTGATTTTACCACTATAAAAGGTGTTAATTTTATTTGAAGAAATCGTTTCTAACTTTAGGTAAAATTAAAAGAATGTTAATCCCACTCTTTAAGTTTAATGTATTGAAAACCATCTGTTTAATAAAAAACGGAGAAGTTTTTTTGTTAGATAACTGTAGGGTTTATAAATTTAAGGCTTTACTAACACAGATATTAAGGTAATTTAACACTATATGAAGAAGATTTATTTAGCAGTTGTATTGGTTCTTTTCGCAAGCTTATCGGCTTTAGCTCAAAATGATAACGGGGCAATTAAGATACTATTGAAGGATAAAAATACTGGCGAAGCTATCCCTTTTGCCAACGTAGTGGCCTACAAGGACGGGGTTCAGGTAGGTGTTTCTACCACCAACATGGATGGTGAAGCATTCATTAAGCCTTTAAATCCTGGAAAATATACTGTGAAAGGAATTTACATTGGTTACCAGCCTGCAGAGGTTAAGGACGTTGTGGTTGGGGAAGGTAAAACCGCCTACATTACCATTCCACTTGCAAATGGAGAAGGTGTAAATCTTGAAACTATAGATGTTATTGCATATTCTGTGCCACTGATCGATCCGGATACAAAATCAGGAGCTACTGTTACCCGTGAAGAATATATGAATCTTGCAACAAAGGATGTGAACTCCGTGGCAGCGCAAACAGCAGGTGTTTACCAAGCAGATGAAGGAAAGGGAATTAACATTCGTGGTGGTCGTGATAACAACGCTACTTACTTTGTGGATGGTGTAAAAATTTTTGGTACACCAAGACTTCCTCAGCAATCTATTGAACAACTTCAGGTAATTACTGGTGGTGTTCCCGCAAGTTATGGTGACCTTACCTCTGGAGCCATTTCAATTTCAACACGTGGTCCGCAATCTAAATTTTTTGGTGGTGTTGAATTAATCTCTTCTCAGCTTACAGATAAATTTGGATATAACTCTTTAGGTTTTAGCGTGGGTGGACCTATCTACAAGAAAAGAGATTCAACACGCCGAACTGTTTTAGGATTCTTCGTTTCAGGACAGGGTAACTATATAAAAGAACCAACGCCTTCTTTTATTCCGATTTATGTTTTAAAAGATGAAAAATTGCAGGAGCTGAAGGAAACCCCTCTTAGACCTTCGCGTTCTGGTACAGGTTACGTGCGTTCATCTGAGTTTGTTACCAAAGACGACATGAGAACTCAAAGATTCCGTCCAAACGCGGTATCACGTTCATTATCCCTTAATGGTAAACTTGATTTTCAACCTACCGGCAATACAAATGTTACTTTAGGAGGATTTTATGAGTATGCTGACAATTTCAACGCTACAGGGTCTAACCCGGGAGTGGCTTCCAATGCCATGTTTAATGCCGGTAACAACTCTCAAACAATAAACCGTACCTGGAGGACCAACATTTCCCTAACTCAAAAGTTTGGAAATGCAACGGCTGATAAAACAAAAACTCAGTCACTACTTTCAAATTCATATTTTAAATTTCTTGCCAGCTACGAAAACGTGTTAGCCAAAACACAAAATGCACTACATAAGGATAACTATTTTGACTATGGGTATGTTGGAAAATTTGAGATTCCATACACAGATCAGGGAAATGCTAATAACTATAATTTTGACAGTGAGTATCAGATAAATCCTACAACCACTATTCAATCTTATACTTATACAGGACGTGTAGCTCAGGGGGTTCAATTTACTCCTGGCACTCAAAATCCGGATGCGGCGCTTTACACAAGTTGGTTAGCAGCGAATACCAACCCAAATAGCTTAACAATGGATTACATTGCAGCTAATAACGGTCTTAGAAATGGCGACTTGCCTGCTACAATTTATAACTTGTTCAATAATTTTGGTTATGGACATCCTGTAGCTACAAAACAAACAAATACACAATTCCGGATTGCTTCCAGCTTTAATACTGACATTAAAAATCATGCTTTAACGGCTGGTTTGGAATTTGATCAACGTTCCTTAAGCTTCTATGGTTTAACTGCAAATTCATTATGGACAAGGATGAGATTGATTGCTAATCAGCACACAACTCAGTTGGATAGAGATCGTCCAATCCTTAACACAGATTTTTCAGGCTTGGTGCCCTATTATTATTATGATTATCTGTACAATGAGAATCAACAAACACAATTTTCAGAAAAAGTGCTTGATAAATTGGGCCTTCCAAAAAATTATACCGGTTTTGTAAACACCGATGCGCTGGATCCTTCGCAGTTAAGTCTTGATATGTTTAGCGCTGACGATCTTTTAGGTCAGCAGGATAATACAAACCTGATCTCTTATTATGGATATAGCCATGATGGCAAAAAAACAGGTGGTAAAACAAACATAAACGATTTCCTTGAGAAAAAAGACGATAGCGGAAGAAATACTTTACCAATCGGTTCATTCAAGCCAATTTATGCTTCAGTGTATATCATGGATAAGTTTGACTTCAAGGACATCAAATTTCTGGTTGGGTTTCGTGTAGATCGTTACGATGCAAATCAACAAGTGTTAAAGGATAAATACGCTTTACACGAACTTGCAAAAGTGAGTGATCTGGGGTCTATCGAAAATCTTCCTACTGGATTTACCGATAACATCCCGGGGAACATTTCTAAAGATGCGGCAGTGTATGTTTCTCAAAACCCTCAGGGCGGAAAATCACCGGTATCCATTCTTGGTTACAGGGAAGATGACAAATGGTTTAACTCTGAAGGAAATGAAATTTCTGACCCCAACCTGATCGCTACTTCCGATGGTCGTCCTATTCCTTTGTACAAAGATGTTGCCAACTACGACAAAAAAATGTCAAGCGGAGCTTTTATGAACTACGTTGCAGCTGTGAGGCCGCAGCCGCGTTTAGGATTCTCTTTCCCTATTTCTGATGTGGCCAACTTTTTTGCTCACTACGACTGGTTAATTCAGCGTCCTACAAATAACCAGTTGAATCCACTGGATTACTATTTCATGAACGCTTCCCAACAACAGCCTTTCGTAACAAATCCTAATTTGAAACCACAACAAAGTATCGATTACGAATTAGGTTTCTCACAAGTGTTAAACGAGCGTAAAAATGCAGCCTTAACCATTACTTCTTTTTATAAAGAATTCCGTAACCTCATCAACCAACGAATCGTTGTTGGAGCTTATCCTAAAAACTACCTCACACACGATAACATTGACTTCGCTACCGTTAAAGGGCTATCCCTTGCGTTTGACTTCCGCAGAACAGGTGGTTCGGCAATTAAAATAAACTACACACTTCAATTTGCTGAGGGGTCAGGTTCAAATATTAATTCAGGAGCTAACTTAGCGTCCAGTGGGCAACCTAATCTGCGTGTTCTTCAACCATTAGATTACGATCAGCGTCATAGCTTTGTTGTATCATATGACTACCGTTTCGGAAGTAAAAAAGATTACAAAGGACCAACTTACAAAACTAAAAAAGATAAAACAGTTCAGCTTTTTGAGGATGTTGGATTTAACCTTACCTTCCTGTTAGGTTCAGGAACTCCATACACGCGTTGGAACACAGCCATTCCTATTAATGGTAACAGCCGTTCAAGCATCGTAGGGCAAATCAACGGATCTTCTAAACCATGGAATTTCAGAGCAAATCTTCGTATCGATAAAAATATTGCTCTTGAATGGGGTAAAGACGATGCCGATAACAAAAAGACTGCGAACCTTAATATTTACTTGCAAGTACTTAACTTGTTAAATACACGTAACGTGATTAATATTTATAATTTCACAGGAGCTTCTGACGATGACGGTTATCTAGCTTCTACACAAGGTCAGGCAGCTTTAGCTATCACCAATAGCGCTGCTGCATTTTCTGACATGTATAATGTAAGAATGAATGCGCCTAACAACTATAGTTTACCAAGACAAATTCGTATTGGAGTATTATTTGAATTTTAATTTTTTGGAGGATTTAACATGAAAAAAGCAATAATTATACTAGCAGCACTATCAGGTACAGCCCTATTTGGTAGAGAAAAAGTTCAGCCCGAAAAGCCTGCTGGACCTTCGGGTGGTGGGCATAAAGTGATGGCCAACTGTGCTGCACCTAATGCGAGCCAGGAATTGAGATTGAATAACGTAAGAACCATTATTTTTAGTGGTGGCGATATGTGGTGGGATAGAAATGGCAATGGGAATGCGTTCTATTATATTCCAAACGTGTCAAACAGAAATACCGGAGTATCTTCCAGCTTTGCTGGCTCTATCTGGTTGGGAGGTTTAGATGCGGGTGGTCAGTTAAAAATTGCAGCCATGACTTACCGTCAGTCGGGTATCGATTTTTGGTCGGGTCCTCTGGATACGAACAATGCTTCTGCCGATCCTGCTGTTTGCGCTAAATACGATCAGATTTATACATTAGCTAGAACTGAAGTTGAAGATTTTGTTGCTGGAGGTAAAGCTTCTGCAAGTATTATCAACTGGCCGGGAAATGGCGACGTAAGCAAAAGGCAGGGCAAGCGCCTCGCACCTTTTGTGGATGTTGATGATGACGGTGTTTATGATCCATTAGTTAGCCGCGATTATCCGGCTTATGACGTTGAAAACAAAGCAGAAAAAGATGATCTTGGGTTTTGTAAAACCAAATTGTTTGGCGACAATACATTATTCTGGGTATTTAATGACAACGGAGGTATTCACACCGAAACAGGCGGTGTGCCTATCGGTGTTGAGGTAAGGGCACAAGCTTTCGCATTTAAAACGAATGATGAAATCAATAACATGACTTTTTATAGTTATGAAATATTTAATAGATCTTCCTTCCAGCTGAATCAAACTTATTTTACGGTATGGACCGATGCGGATTTAGGGTATTTTTTGGATGATTATGTTGGTTGCGACGTGAAAAGAGGTTTAGGGTATATCTACAATGCGGATCCGTTTGATGAAACCGCAATGGGCGTTAATGGTTACCAGGATTTCCCTCCTGCTTTGGGTTGCGACTTTTTTAGAGGACCTCTTGCTGATTACAACCCGGAAACTGGTGTTGGCGATGGTATTGACAATGATCAGGACGGTTTAATAGATGAAAAAGGTGAAACCATTCAGATGAGCCGTTTTACTTATTATAACAATAACTACGGTGCTTTTCCTCCACAAACCGTAAATCCTGAAAACGGAATTGCTTTTCACTATTATAATTACATGACCGGAAAATGGAAAGATGGTTCTCCTTTTACTGTGGGTGGCAACGCTTATGGTGGAACAACCCCTGCAACTTTTGTATACGATGGTAATCCGGTAACAGGTATTGGGTGGACAGAAAAAGGTTCTGGTAACCCTCCTGGTGACCGCCGGTTCCTGCAATCAGCCGGCCCTTTTACTCTAAAGCCAGGCGCTGTTAATGAAATTACGTTTGGGGTGCCTTGGGCTCAAAGTTCAAGTAAAGGTGGTTACCTTCAATCCCTTGAATTGTTATTTAGTGCCGATGATAAAGCACAGGCTTTATTTGATAATTGCTTTAAATTACTTGATGGACCAGAAGCTCCGATCATGACCATTCAAGAAACAGCCAACGAGTTGATCTTTTACTTGACAAATGAAAAAGGAAAAAATAACTACAAACAATTCAATAACGATTACGCTGAAGAGGATATCTCGATCGTTTCAGATCCTTCTTCCAGCAATCCGGCTATAAAGAATCCTGATAAGTTCTACAGATTTGAAGGATACATCGTTTACCAGGTAAGAAATGAAGGGGTTACTTCCACTGACCTGTCTGACAGAACTAAAGCTATTCCTGTTTTTCAGTGTGATGTCGCAAACGGAAAGGGACGTCTTATTAATTATGAACAAGATAATTCCGTTGGAGGGTTTATTCCTAAAGTAAAAGTAGAAGGAACTGATAAGGGTATTTCAACTACTTTTAGGATTACGGACGACGGATTCTCAACTTTAGAAAACAGGAAACTTGTAAACAATAAACAATACTTTTTTCTGGCTGTGGCTTATGCCTTTAATGAGTATTTGCCATATAAAGCCGACGTTTCCCCTTCACAAAGTCAATCTGAGAATTCACTTGGACAAAAAAGGCCTTACCTTGAGGGACGCAAGTACAAACGTGCATCGGGTACTCCTCACAATACAGATTTTGAAAAGGGAGGTACTTTATCACAATCTTTCTATGGTTTTGGACCAAAAATTACCAGGGTAGAAGGACAAGGTAACGGAGGTAACATGCTTACTTTAACCAGAGAATCTGAAGATGCGATTCTTGCGAATAATTTTAAAGCAGACGTTACTTATGAAAACGCACAAGGACCTTTAAACATTAAAGTGGTGGATCCTCTGAATGTAAAAGACTCTAAGTTCAGCTTTAAGTTTATTAATCACAGAGCTCTTGCAACTGCACCAACAACATCGGCAAATGCTATGATTCCGATTACAACAGTTACCCCGACAGCTTATAAAGGGACAATTGCAACGATGAATGTTGATAAAACCAGCTGGGAATTAACGGACCTTGGTAGTGGTAAAAAATACTATGCTACTGAAATAAAAGAAAATCGTGCTGCAAACGATACTATTTATCAACCTATTAAAGTAGGAAATGAATTTTATTTCCCTGATTTAGGCTTCTCGGTTAACATTAAACAAGTGGGAGATCCTGGCGAAAGAATAAACAGGTTTACAAATTTTGATGTTTTACTTGAAGACTCTGCCTATACGGGGCCTTCTGCCGGCTCATTTATTGGAGCAAGTATTGTATATCAGAATGGCGCTTCGGGCTGGTTGAATTCTGTTCCCGATGTTGAGGGACAATGGCCTTTTAACTGGATACTTTCTGGTACTAATAAGACTCAGGGACTTGAAGATGCCAATTATAAGATTCTGGAAGGAAATAAAGTGCAGTCTTTTTATGATCCTCAAAAACAATATGGTAATATATTAGGTGCTACATGGGCTCCCTATCCTTTGTGCGCTTCTTATTACTCTATCTCTGCAGGACCGGATCCAAAGATACCTGCACGTTCATTCGGGGGACCTGGATTTGACGGAAGAATCTGGAGTGAAGATGACAATATTAAGAAAGTTTATGGATTGGCTCAAGATCAAACAAATAGTAAGCCTGATGGTTTCAATACCGATCTCAGGAAGATGAGCAGCGCTTTAATCGTATTTACAAAAGATAAATCGAAATGGACACGCTGCGTAGTTTTTGAAATGCAGGAAAAATCGAGACTGAGCGAAGGAAATGCAATTTTCTTTTCTCCACGTAAACATCAGTCTGTTGATAAAGATGGTAAACCAGCAGCGCCTCAGTCTGGAGATAACGCCACCGATCAAACGGCAGCAAACTTTATTTCTGAAACCGGCATGGGCTGGTTCCCTGGATACGCAATTAACATTGAAACCGGAGAGCGTCTGAACATGGCTTTTGGGGAAGATAGTTATCAAAAAGAGAATAACGGTGACGACATGATCTGGAACCCAACCTCTAACTATAATTTCCCTTTTAACTATGCAATGGGTGGAAAACACTTTGTGTATGTGTTTGGTGGAAACGCGATCAGCGGTAAATTTTCAGCAGCCACTACTTCTTCTTACAAATGGTCTCCGTTCCTTGATGGAAAAGACTATGCAGTAGGGAGATATGATTATGGTCAAAAAATGATCACACTTCTTAAAAATTATTTTAGACCAGAAGTGTTTTCGGGGCTTCAGAAGGGTGGATCTCTGGATCCTATCAATACAATTGAGCGTGATATTATGTGGGTTTCTATTCCTATGCCAAGAAGCGAGTTTAACTTTAAAACGCCAGATCAGATGCCTTCTGACATCAGATTCCAGATTAATGTTGCAAAACCTTACCGTTACGGATGGTCTGGCCTTGCAAGTCTCGCTCAGGGATTACAAACACCCGGTAATGTGAATGCGGTAGTAAGTGTTAATAGTCCAAGTATGCTTACGACGGATATCTCGCCGAATCCTCAGAATGCGAATTTCCCGATGTACACATTCAACACCAGTGATATTGCTACTTTGTTTCAGCAAGCAGACGTTTCAAAAAATGCTATGGACCGCATCATGATTGTTCCTAATCCGTATTATGGGTCTTCAGCTTATGAGACTAATCGTACAGACAATCGTATCCGCATAACCAACCTGCCAAGCAAATGTACAGTGAAGATCTTTACAATGAATGGTACCTTGGTTAGAACTATTAAACGCGATGTAACAGATCAGGAAGATCTTTATACAGGCGCAACAGGTGGGGGCAGTGAGGTTAAAACTTCTAAACGGGCGTCTTACCTGGAATGGGATCTTAAAAATCAAAACAATATTTCGGTAGCAAGCGGATTGTATATATTCCATATCGACGCGCCAGGAGTAGGTGAGAAGATACTTAAATGGTTCGGTGTAATGCGTCCTTTAGACGTGCAGAGCTACTAATCTAAAAAGAAAGACTATGAAGATAAATTTAAAATACTTTGCACTACCTGTTGCTGTGACACTTACCTTATGCGTAAGTGCTGGTAACCCTGAACGTATGGGTCAGGCAGGAGCAAGTCAATTATTGATTAATCCTTACGCTAGAAACACAGGGATGGCTGGGTCAAACTCTGCTAAAGTAAGAGGATTAGAAGCGCAGTTTTTGAACATTGCGGGTACTGCTTTTACACGTAAAACAGAAGTTATTTTTAACCGTTCAAATTGGTTACAAGGAAGTGGCATTTACATCAACAGTTTCGGATTAACCCAAGGTGTTGGCGAAACAGGTACCATAGGATTAGGCGTTGTGTCTATAAATGCTGGAAAAATTCCGATTACTACCGAAGAGCAACCTGAAGGCGGACTCGGAACTTATAGCCCGACTTTTTACAACATCAGTTTGTCTTATGCTAAAATGTTTTCAGATAATATTTATGGTGGAATCAATGTGAAATTGATAAATGAACAAATTCCTAATGCAGCTGCAAAAGGAGTGGGAATAGATGCAGGTATTCAGTACCATACCGGTAAATACGACCAGGTACACTTTGGTATTGCCTTGAGAAACTGGGGACCTAAGATGCGTTACGTAGGCGATGGTCTTAGTCGTCAGGCTGCAGTTACCTCCGTAAACGGTTCTTACGAATTAACTGTAAATAACAGGTCAGCAGCTTTTGAATTACCTACATTGGTAAATATTGGAGCATCTTATGATTTTTATCTTACAAAAGATTCAACAGGTTTATCAAAGAAGCACCGCTTATCTCTTAATGGGAACTTTCAATCGAACTCTTTCAGCCTCGATAACGGAATGGTGGGTCTGGAATACGCCTGGAAAGAAATGTTAATGTTCAGGGTAGGGAGTTTTATGGAAAAAGGGATGTTTGGTGATGAAAGAAGAAATGCTTTTACCGGTCCGGCAGCAGGTTTAACTTTCGAATTACCTTTTGGAGACAAGAAATCGACGGTCGGACTTGATTATTCGTACCGTTTCAGTAATCCTTTTGGAGGAACACATTCTTTTGGGTTAAGATTGAACCTATAGATTTTTTTTAGTATTTTTGTTATGAGAGTCCCGGTCCCGATAGCTATCGGGACGGGATTCTTTTTTTTAAATCAACAGATATGGCAATAGGATATTATACAGAAGAAGGATTGCAAAAAATGAAGGATGAGCTTCATCAGTTAAGGAGTGTTGAGCGTAAAATTGCAACACAGGCAATTGTTGACGCACGGGATAAGGGAGATTTAAGTGAAAATGCTGAGTATGATGCGGCGCGTGAAGCACAAGCTTTATTAGAATTACGTATAGCCAAGTTGGAAGATGTAATCGCTAATGCGCGCATAGTTGACGAATCTAAATTAGATCTAAGCAAGGCTAGTATTTTGACGACGGTTAAGATAAAAAATCTCAATAATGGCGCCTCAATGAAATATACGCTTGTTGCAGAGAATGAAGCAGATTTGAAAATTGGTAAGATCTCGGTAGATTCTCCGATTGGTAAAGCTTTACTTGGTAAAAAGGTAGGTGAAAAGGTAGATGTGCAGGTTCCTGCTGGTAAAGTGACTTTCGAGGTATCTGAAATTTCCATTTAAATTTAATGGCGAGCATTTTTTCTAAAATAGCAGCGGGAGAAATTCCTTGCTACAAAATTGCAGAGAATGAAAACTACCTGGCTTTTCTTGATGTATTTCCTTTAAAAAAGGGACATACACTGGTAATCCCTAAACAAGAAGCCGATTATATTTTTGATCTGAATGCTGAAACGTATTCAGGTCTGATGGACTTTTCTAAAAAGGTAGCGCAAGCTATAAAAAGGGCGGTGCCATGTAAGCGTGTATCCATGCAGGTTATCGGCCTTGAAGTGCCACATGCTCACGTGCATCTTATCCCAATTAATACCACGAATGACTGCGATTTTAAGCAGGAAAAATTAAAATTTTCAAAAGAAGAATTTGAAGAGACCGCGAAATTGATTGCTTCGAATTTTAAGATATAGACGAAAATTAAGAATCTTTCTTCTAGAATATTTATTCGGCATTCAAAAGGTCTCACCTATTAATGAATATTGTATAAAGTGCTTATAATCTGGATTGAAAGATAATTCGTAGAAACGTTATTAGCTTCTTTTTTTAGGAAGACTCCGCGCCACGGACATGAAGGGTTTAGTTCTTTTTTGGCGATGCCTCTTTTATCGTCGAAAAAAACCGGAGTAAAGCGGAGCCCGCAGTGGCCGGCCCGGGCGCCCAAAAAGACTTTTGGAAAACGGACTTTAGTAAATCTTGTAATTGTTACCCGCCTCCCCAGTGGTAGGTTTAAGGCTCTTCAACAAACTCTTAATTCCAACTTTCTCTTCTAAGAAGGCACTTAAAGCACTTATGGAAATCCTATCTTGCTGCATGGTATCGCGGTGACGAACAGTAACTGTTTTATCTTCGAGACTTTGATGATCCACAGTAATGCAGAAAGGGGTTCCGTATGCATCGTGACGACGGTAACGTTTTCCAACAGTATCTTTTTCGTCGTAAGCAATGTTATAGTCAAGTTTTAAATCTTTCAGAATGTTTTCAGCAAGCTCAGGAAGCCCATCTTTTTTAACCAGTGGAAAAATAGCTGCTTTATACGGAGCAAGCGCGGGAGGAAGACTTAAAACGGTTCTTGTGTCTCCACCTTCCAATGTTTCTTCTTTTAGCGCAGAAGATAAAACTGATAAAAATAAACGATCCAAGCCAACGGAGGTCTCTACGACGTAGGGAACGTAGCTCTGATTTAATTCAGGATCAAAATACTGTAATTTTTTTCCGGAGAATTGTTCGTGTTGTTTTAGATCATAATCCGTGCGGGAGTGAATTCCTTCCAGCTCTTTAAAACCAAAAGGAAACTCATGTTCAATGTCTGCTGCTGCATTTGCATAATGCGCTAATTTTAAATGGTCATGGAAGCGGTATTTTTCATTTCCAAGTCCTAATGACAAGTGCCAGTTTAAACGGGTTTGTTTCCAGTGTTCGTACCATTCCATTTCTGTACCGGGTCGCACAAAAAATTGCATCTCCATTTGTTCAAATTCACGCATCCTGAAAATAAACTGTCTGGCAACAATTTCATTTCTAAAGGCTTTACCGGTTTGTGCAATTCCAAAAGGAATTTTCATACGCCCACTTTTTTGAACGTTTAAATAGTTTACAAAAATGCCTTGAGCTGTTTCCGGCCTCAGGTAAATAATATTTGATTCGTCAACAACAGCTCCCGTGGAAGTACTAAACATTAAGTTAAATTGTCTTACGTCAGTCCAGTTTCGACTGCCACTAACCGGATCTACAATTTCGAGGTCAACTATAATTTGTTTTACTTCTTCAAGATTATTATCATTTAATGCTGTTTTAAAACGCATATTAATGGCGTCAATTTTATCCTGGTATTCTTTCACGCGTGCATTGGTGGAGCGAAACATCGCCGCATCGAAGTTCTCAAAACGTTTGGCTGCTTTCTCAACCTCCTTATTTATTTTATCTTCGATTTTAGCAACGTGTTCTTCAATCAAAACATCCGCACGGTATCTTTTTTTACTGTCTTTGTTGTCAATCAATGGATCGTTAAAGGCATCCACGTGGCCGCTAGCTTTCCAGGTAGTAGGATGCATAAAGATGGACGAATCAATTCCTACAATGTTTTCATTCAGTTGAACCATTGCTTTCCACCAGTAGTCGCGTAGGTTCTTCTTTAACTCAGAGCCAAGCTGGCCGTAATCATAAACAGCGCTTAATCCATCATAAATTTCGCTGCTTTGAAAAATAAAGCCATACTCTTTACTATGGGAAATAACATTCTTAAAAAAATCTTCCGGTTTCTGAGACATAATCAACTAATAAAATAAATAAGGGTACAAAAATAGAGAATCAATTTAAAAGTAAATTATCGATCAGACGTATTTTACCAACAAATACAGCAATTACAGCCACACTTTTTGTTTGAGCGTATAGTTCCGATAAAATTTCAAGGGTGTCGGCATTACAGATTTCGTAATAATCCAGCTTTGTATTAGGAATTTTAGAGAACGCGTCTGTTACAAAAGCTTTGGATTGTTTTAAGCCTTTTTCATTTGCAATTTGTTTTGCCTCTTGCAGGATTGCTGGTACGGAGGCAGCAGTTTTCCTTTCTTCTGACTTCAGCAGAGCATTTCTTGAACTCATAGCCAAACCATCAGATTCCCTTAGAATTGGGCAGGCTACGATTTCGATGTCAGAGTGCATTTGTTTTACCAGTGCTTTTACCACCATTACCTGCTGGTAATCCTTGCTTCCAAAAAACGCCTTTTCAGGTTTAACTATTTCAAATAAACGCTTAACTACTTGTCCTACGCCGTTAAAATGACCCGGCCGGTGCGCGCCCTCAAGGACCTTATCAAGGTAACCAAACGTAAAATCAGGCTTTTCTCCCTTTAGAGGGTACATTTCGTCTACCAAAGGCATAAACAATGCGTCGCAATAGGCGCTTTCGAGTAAGCCTGCGTCTTTTTCGGGCATGCGGGGATACCTGTCAAGATCGGCCTTATCGTTAAACTGTGTAGGATTCACAAAAACGCTGCAAACGGTGTAGTCGCAGGCTTTTTTGGAATAGCGAATCAGGGAAACGTGACCATCGTGCAGGGCGCCCATTGTGGGAACAAAGCCAACTGTCTTATTCTGAGCCCTGATTTGGGCCAGATACCCCTGTAGTTCGGCTATTTTGGTGAAGATTAACATTAATAAAGGCCATAAAGCTACAATTAACTTTGAAAATTGGATTATTTTTTCGTAATTTTGTTTAAATAATCTACTAAAAAGGAGTTAATCAAGTATGAAGAAAGCCAGGGTCCTTTTTGTTTCTCAAGACATCACACCGTATTTAGACGAAACATATGTTGGCAAAATTGCCAGGAGACTTCCACAAGGTATTCAAGAACGCGGCAAAGAAATCCGCACTTTTATGCCAAAATACGGAAGCATTAATGAACGTCGCCATCAATTACATGAAGTTATTCGCCTTTCTGGAATGAATATGGTGATAAACGACGTAGATCATCCATTAATTATCAAAGTGGCCAGCATCCCTACAGCGCGTATGCAAGTGTATTTTATCGATAATGAAGAGTATTTTGGACGCAAGGCTGTTTTAACAGACAAAACCAGTGGGAAATATTTTGACGATAACGATGAAAGAGCCATGTTTTTCGTTCGAGGTGTAGCTGAAACGGTTAAAAAACTAGGATGGCAGCCGGATATCATCCATTGTCATGGTTGGTTCACGTCTTTAATGCCATTGTACATTAAGAAATATTATCAGGAAGATCCACTTTTTGCAGATACAAAAATTGTGGTGTCTCTTTACGACGACGAGTTTCCTAAAAATCTGAACAAAAAATTTCTCGAAAAATTGAGTTTTGACGGGTTTAACAAGAAAGATCTTAAACTTCTTTCGGAAGAAGCAAGTTATCTTAATATGATCAAACAATCTATTGAGTTCGCAGATGGCATTATTCAAGGTTCTGAAAAAATGAATCCTGAAATTGAGAAATGTATTAAAAAATCAGGTAAACCATTTTTATCTTATAAAAATGAATTGGAATACATGGATGCTTTTAATGAGTTTTACGATGAAATGCTTGAAGAAGCAAATGTGTTGAGTTAATTAGTTTATACACGTACATCAAAAAGCCCCGTCAATAGAATTGACGGGGCTTTTTGATTGACACAACTAAGCATCAGTTCTAAGAAACATTTTGAGTAGTCGTCATGTAACTTTTAGGGCTTTGAATCCGTCTTATATCGATAGTGTTTAAAGTGTAAAATTAGAAAATGGAGTGGGGCCCATTAATAATTGCAAACGGTATTACGTTCAATAAAATTATGTATCCTAAAAAACCATAAATCAAGAAAACATGCATTATATTAGTTATTTTTACGCGTTTAACTACCAGCAGTGAGAGCCATATTTAAGATAATTTTTTCGGCATTTGTGTTTATTCTTTTTAGTTGTAAAAAGGATCATAGCGTTCTTGGTGTTGATGTTCAGCCACAACAGGACAACGTGAATGCAGAATACATTAGCGGTCTTTCAGTAACGGGGCACACGCTGCCGTACGACTCGGTTGCCACCTTTAATGATAAAAGTAAATTTATTGGAAGCAATGAGGATCCGCTATTCGGAAGAACCGACTATGGCATTTACGTGACGCCGAATACAAGTGGGACCGCCCGCGACTTTGGCGTTAATTCAAGGATTTCATCTGCCGAAATAGTACTGGAGGTAGCTGCATTGGAATATGCAGGAGATAAAAGTGCCAGTCTCACTTATTCAGTTTTTGCAGTAAAGGACGTTTTGCTGAGCACTAAGGTCTATTATACTAAAGATTTCAGGCATCATGAAATTTTACCGATTTGTGTGCATACAACTTCGTTCAGTGTTTCTTCCAACGGAAAGGCAGTTATTCGTATAAAGATGGATTCTGTTTATGCAGAAAGCCTATTGCACGACACGCCGAATCTGACCAGTAACGAAGTTTTTCAGGCAAAATACAAGGGATATTATATTGCAGCAGGCCTACAGGGCAGTGGTGAGGGGGTTGTTTATAAAGCTGATCTTGATAGCGAATTGAGTGGTTTGATTTTGCATTACAAAACAAATGCTTCTGACACTATTACGGATTTCAGATTTAGTTTTGCAGGTGCCCGGTACAATACGCTAAAATATTCGCCAAAACAAGTTATAAAGGATCAGTTTCAGGATTCCACTTTGGGTGGAGGAAATCTTTATTTAAAGGGAATGGGTATGACGAAACTAAAAGTGCAAATACCTTTTTTGAAAAATTATTCTGATTCATTTAAAGTAGCTGTAAACCGAGCTGAAGTCATATTTTATGTTGATCCAACTCTGTTTTCGGGAAGTGGCAATTACCTTAAGCCGCCTAAACTTGTTTTACTTTCCATGGATTCGTTGAGTAGGGAAACTTACGCCCAGGATCTTCTTGGTAGCGTTGACTACGCAAGGTACGACGGTAAGTACGACGATGTTAATAAAAGGTATGTTTTTAATATAGCCCGTGAAGCACAGCTTATATTCAGCGGAAAAAAACTGAACCGAGGATTTTACTTGGTTGTAGCGAACGCGGATTTTTCTCTCACGACAATTTATGTTGGAAATAGCAAAGAATTGGCGCCAATGAGGCGTGACAATTATTACGAACGTGTTGTACTTGCCGGCAGTAACAATGCTCAATACAAACCGGTTTTAAATCTTAGTTATATAAGGTTTAAAAACGAAAAGTAGTTTTGCTAAATTAGTCCCATTTCAAGCTTTGAGTAACATTCTATTGTCACTAAAATAGTGTTAATACGCTGGTTTATCATGAAAAATGCACTAATTTTATCTGATTAAACATAATAATGGCAAAAATTACGAAAATTTTATTGTGTTGTGTGGTGGTTTTGATCTTGAACGTGAAAATGAACGCACAACTTTCCGGAATTTACAATGTACCGACAAACTACCCAACTTTATCAGCAGCATTTGTAGCTTTGAATTTACAAGGAGTGAGTGGCCCCGTTTTTATTGAAGTGAACGCTGGCTATACAGAGATAGCTCCTGCCGCAGGATACAGTATTATAGCAACCGGTACAGCTCTGAATCCGATTGTGATTAGAAAAACGGGCACTGGGGTGAACCCACTTATTACTGCTTATTCGGGAGGAACGGGAACGCCGGCTTCGGCTGTTCAGGATGGAGTGTTGCGCTTCATTGGGTGTGATTATATGACGATTGATGGAATTGATATTAACGATCCTAATCCGAGTAATCCTTCAACGATGGAATTCGGAATTGGGTTTTTTAAAGCCAGTACTTCGAATGGGTGTCAGAATAACACTATACAAAACTGCGTTATCAGTCTTAAAATAATTAATAATGCTACGGGCTCTGGTCCTGCTGCTGATGGATCAAGGGGTATTAACGTAGTAAACTCGCTTTATACTTCACAAACATCTGTGGTAATACCGGTATCTTTTGCGGGAACAAATTCTAACAATAAATTCTATGCTAATACCCTAAAAAACACCAACATTGGTATTGCGCTTATCGGGTATGCGGCGCCGAGTCCGTTTAATCTCGCGGATGATGGGAATGATGTTGGCGGTTCTAATTTATTTCAGGGAAATACGATCACTAATTTTGGCGGGGCTGGTGCAGCTACAAATGCAGCTGCAGGTATTAGAACTCTGGCTCAGTATGGTTTTAATGCGTCTTACAATCTTCTCAATAATAACGACGGTTCAGGGGCAAATCATGTTACAGCGTTACGAGGCATCTTTTTGAACACAGCTCCCAGTGCCAATCTTATAACTACGAATAACACTATTACTTTAAACGGAACAGGAACAACGGGACAGGTTTCTGCGATAGAAAATCTGGCGGGAGCGACGGCGGCGAACAATACAGTGAGCATCAGCAATAATCTTATTGTAAATTGTACCTACACAACCAATACAACAGGCTCTTTTTTCGGAGTGTTTAACAATGGAGCTTCTGCAAGCTATCTTGAAATAAATAATAATAAATTCACAGGAATTAATACCAGAGCAACCACGGGCTCCAATTATCTAATTTATAATACCGGGGCGGCACCAAATGCCATTTCGATGAATAGCAACCGGATAGAGAATTGTGTTAATGCAACCACTGGCTCTGGTGCTTATTATAACATATTTAATAATGTTGTGTCGTCGGCCTTGTTGAGTATCAGTAACACCACTTTAAGCAACAATGCTTCATCAACTTCAACCGGGGCAACGTATCTTATCTTTAATGCAAGTACTACAAGTAATAGCATTACTTTAAGTAATAATGTGATTAATGACTGCATTTACTCTATTAATTCAACCGGAGGTTTTTATGGTATTTATAACAATGGAGCCTCTCTTGCGAGTTTGGAGATGAGTGTAAATACCTTTTTGAATCATAGAGTGAATGCATTTAGCGGACCGACACATTTGATTTACAATACTGCGGCTGTTGCAGGTTCCATTCTCATGAACACTAACCTGGTGTCGGGGAGCACCAATTCAGCTTCTTCTTCAGGATCGTATTACGCTATTTACAATAATGCCGCCTCTTCTTCTATTCTATCAATTGTGAATAATACTTTTACTGCAAACAATTATGCGGCAACAAACGGCTCCGTGCATCTTGTTTTTAACGGGGGCGCAATTACAAACACTTTTATTACAAACAGCTTAGATAACAACCTGATCAGTAATTGCAGTTTCTCTGCTAGTGCAGGCGGGCCTTTTTTAGGAGTTTGCAACAGTGCAGTTACTTCCACAAATCTGAGCCTTTCGAACAACACGGTAACGGCTATTGGCTGGTTAGCAGCAGGAAGTGTAAAACACATGATCTACAATACGGGTGCTGTAAACTCTGTATTAAATCTGAATAATAATCTGATCGCTAATTGTAGCAGTACAAACAACACCACTGGAACTTTTAATGGGATTACTAATGCGGCTACTTGTTCAGTTGCGCTGAACATTACGAACAATACATTTACGAATATAAATAACCGAGCCACCACTGGAGGGATTTATTTGATGTATAATACAGGTGCATTACCAAGTGGGGTGATTACAATGTCGAGCAACGTTGTTTCGGGCTTTACGAACGTGGCCACTGGCAGCGCCGATTTTTACGGTATGTATACGAGTGGTACTACTTTTTCTTCACTTCAATTGACAAATAATACTTTTACCAATGTAAATACTGTTTCGGCAACAGGCATATGCAACTACATTCAAAACGCTGGTGCTGTGAGCACTGCCATCAATAGTGTTAACCTGAGTAATAATTTTATTTCGAGTTGCAGCAGCTCGATAAGTTCTACAGGAACCTTTTTTGGTATTTACAACAATTCGGCGTCTTGCTTGAACCTTTTGATGAATGCAAATACATTCACTAATGTGTTTTTATCTGCTGTTAATGGTGCCAATCATTTAATTTATAACCGTGGGGCGTTAACTAATACATTCTCATCGGTTAACATGGATAATAATCTTGTAGCAAATTGCAGCCATTCCGCAACAGCAGGCGCGGGCTTTTATTGCATCTGGAACAACGGAGTAACCACTACGCTTACCAGCATGATGAATAATACCATTACTGCAAGTGTTTGGACTTCTACTTTTGCTACGCGTTATTTAATAAGCAATTGGGGAGTAGCTGTAAATTCGGCGAATATAAGTAATAACCTGATCTCGAATTGTTCGCATCCGAATAATACCACGGGATTTTTTTACGGCATCTACAACAATAACAACAGTGCAGTTTCATCCGGCGCATTGACCATAAGCAATAATACTTTTACAAATAACCTGTCAACCGCGACAACTGGAGAAACTCATTTTATAAATAACTCGGGTGTAACAACAAACACATTTAGCAGTATTACAATTACGAATAACCGTTCAAGTTTTACATCAGCTACTGTTATAGGGGGAGGTACTTTTTTTAACATCTACAATAACACTGCTTCTTTTTCCAACTTAAATATTAGTCAGAACATGTTTACCAATAGTGCAATAACATCGTCAACAGGTTCGATTTTCTTTATTTATAACCGTGGAGTGGGGGGAAATTTGTTTACTGCCGTAACGATGACAAATAATCTATTGTCTGACATCACCCATTCGAATAGCGCGAATGGAGTTTTTTATGGAATTGTAAATGGTGGGTCTCCCACAACCACTTGTACTTTGCTTGCTATGAATAACAATACTTTTATGAATAGTGTTTCTTCTGGCACTGGCGGGCAAATAACCTTAATGAATAATACCTGTCCGGTTACAACATCCGCGAGCATTTCCAACAACCTATTCTCAAACTTTACAAATACACTTACTACTAGCGGGAGTTTTTTCGCGATAAATAGCAACGGAAATTCTTCGTTAGGTGATCTTGCAATTACGAACAATACTTTTACAAATCTGGTATCTACTGCAAGTGCAGCCAGTCGTTATTTGATTTATAATAGCGGTGGGATAGCTAATTCTATTCTCCTGACAAATAATCTTATTTCTAATTGCAGTCATAGTATAAGTGGAACGGGTTCGTTGCATGGCATATACAATAACAGTTCCACTTCGGGCTTAAATCTTATTATAAGCAACAATACTTTTACAAATAATTTTTCCTCCTCTACTACAGGGAGTACGTATCTCATTATTAATGCAGGCCTTTTAACTAACACGATCACTAATATTACTATTGCCAATAATAGTGTGGTTAACTTCACCAATATCGCGACGGCAGGACCTTTCTACGGCATGTACAATTCAGGTTTTACGGCTGTAAACCTTGCGATCACAACGAATACACTTAGTAATATCATTGCATCTGTAGCGGGAGCAAATCAACTTCTACTATTCAACAATGGACGTGTTTTGGGAGACTTATCTTTTACAGATAATCTTATAACAGGGTACACCAGTAATTTAAACACAGGCGGGACTTTTTATGGAATTGGAAATGGCGCCAATTTTGCCAATCAGAATTCTCCTGTTAATTTTAGCGTCACGAATAATCGATTTGTAAACACCTCATTAAATGCAAGCACGGGGAGTATCTATTATATTAACAACTCGGGAACAAATTCAAATACAATTACAAGTGTTGTAATCAGTAATAATCTGTTTTCAAATCTTAGCAATTCTATAAGTGCTACAGGCAACTGGTTTGGCATTTACAATACTGCAATTTCTTCGGGAAACTTTAGCTCCAACACAAATACCTTTACCAATATTGTCGCTACCACTACTGCCAGCTCAAGATATATGATCTACAATGGCGGTGTCATTTTAAATAGCGCAGATTTTTCGAATAACCTTGTTTCGAATTTTACAAGTACGGTAAACACAACTGGTTCTTATTTTGGGATCAATAATGCAGGAAATTCCCGGGGAAATGTTTCGATTACCAATAATGCTATTCTGAATCACACCCTTACTGCGACCTCAGGGTCTGTGCAGGTGTTTTTAAACTCTGGAGTTACGACGAATTCTATGAACATCACAAATAATTTCGTTTCTAATATGTCTCATACTGCAACTACTAGCGGTGGGTTTTTAGGGGTTTATAATAATGCAGGTGGGTCTTCGAACGTGAATCTAAGTTCAAATACCTTTACCAACCTCAATTTGTATTCGTCTTCGGGTCCTATGTATTTTATTCTTAGTCGTGCGGCAGTTGCAGGGACTGTAGGTTTATTTAGTATTTCTAATAACCTAGCAGGGGCTTGTACTTATTCCTCATCCAGCGGACAATTCTGCGGGGTTTTTAATAGCGGAACTCCATTTGCGAACCTGGGTATTACAAATAATACCGTAACAAATGTTGTAGCAACAACCACTACAGGTTCACGGTATTTTATTTTAAGTACCGGGGCAGGATCCGTTAGCATGAATGTTTCAGACAATGTGATGTCTGGTTTCACAAGTACAGCAAATACTTCAGGTTCTTTTTTTGGAGTTCAAAATATCGGCGCCCAATTGGGTGACCTGACTATAAATAATAACCGGATTTTAAATCATACTCTTACTGCAACAACCGGGTCTGCTTTTGTAGTTTACAACATAGGATCAGTAAATAATAATATTAGTATCGCAAATAATCTGGCTTCCGATTTCACACACAGTGCAACAAGCAGTGGCGGTTTTTTAGGTTATTATAATAATGCGGCTTCTTCCGCCAGCTTGGGTATTGTGTCGAACAGCCTGATAAATACATTTTTTTATACCTCTACCGGCGCTACGCACTATTTGTACAATCGTGGTGCTACAAGTAGCTCGATAGCTTCCATAACACTATCAAACAACCTGATCAGCGCGAGTACACATTCAGCAAATTCAGGTCCGTTTTATGGAGTTTTCAACAGTGCGACGTCTTTTGGTATCTTAGATGTAGCAGGAAACATTTTTGATAATATTAATTCAACAACTTCTACAAGCGGCCGGTATTTCCTTTATAATTCGGGTGCGGGCTCTTCGGCGATTAATATACGCAATAACAGGGTTTCGAATTACCTCTCGTCTTTCAATACCACAGGCGTTTTTTATGATGCTGTTAACACCGGAACATGTGCAGGTAATCTGGATATTATCGGAAATACATTCAGCGTGCAGACATTGCCTTTAACTGCCGCTGCGGCTTATATGATTAACAATACGGCATTGGTTACAGGCTCAGTGTCTATTTCCAACAACATAATTTCAAGTCTTAGTCACACTTCTACATCTGGAATTTTGTATGGGATTTATCACAACGCCCCTTCCTGCGGGAATCTTAGTATTACGAGTAATACACTAAACACGATCAGTACAACAAATTCAGTCAACATAAAATATCTAATCTACAATACAAGTACTTCCAGCCTGAACATTGATATTAACAACAACGCAGTATCAAACTACTCGGCGCCATTAAATACAACGGGTAACTATGCAGGGATTTTTAACACGGGTAGAGCGCAGGGCGATTTTTCGGCAAGCGACAACTCTTTCAGAAATTTACTAGTGCCAGCCACAACCGGAACCTGCTATGGCGTTTACAATACAGGAATGGTCTCCGGGGTTTCCTCTATAAATAATAATCTTCTGGCAAACGTGACAAACTCTTCGGTAGCGGCTGGAACGTTTTACGGCATTTATAATCTGGCATCAAACTCCACTGCATTAAGTATGAGTGGTAATTCATTTAGTGCCATCGCCGTGTTTGTTCCAACGGTTGCTGTCTATCTCGTTTATAACAATGGTAATCCAACGCTAACCATTAATTCTATCAACCTGGATAATAACTCTGCAACTAATTTTACGAATACTTTAGGTTCAGGTGCGTTTTATGGTATATTCAATATAATACCTTCAACGAGCTTAAGCATGAGCGGGAATACTTTTAGCAATTGTGTATCGTCTACTACAAATAGTCTTCGTTACATGGTTTACAATACGGGTTCGGCTAGTTCTAACATGATCTTCAGTGGCAATAGTGTTTCTAATTATACCAGCGCATTGAATACAGCAGCGAATTTCTATGGTATTTACAATGTTGCTTTTTGCAGTGGTTCGCTCAACATGAATAATAATTTATTCCGGAATAACAGTTTGGAATCTACAACGGGCGTCAATTATTTAGTTTACAATACAGCCTCTATAACAAATTCTATCGGCATGAATGGCAATACGGTAGCAAACAATTCAAATTCAGTAGTAACAACCGGCAATTTTTATGGAGTTCACAATGCCGGAGTGACAAATCAGTTAAGTATGAGTAATAATACTTTCAGTAATAATATTTCTGCGGCTACAAGTCCTGATACTTATTTAATTTATAATACAGCCGCAGTTACAAACTCCATTTCTATGTTGGGTAACATACTCGGATATGGCTTCACGAACAATTCAAGCGAGTACGCTGGCACTTTATATAATATTTACAACACGGGTGGCACTGCTTCAACCACATTGGCTGCGAGTAACAACACCTTCACAGGGTATTCGTTTCCAGGCTTGGCGGGATCAGGAAATATTTATTTTATCCACAATATAAATAACAATTCGCGTTATGATGTTTTAGGAAATACCTGGACCAATTTATCTTTGAATCACAATGGAAATGAATATTTGATTTACAATCCGTCGAGTACGTCCGCGCAGCTGAACATCAATAATAATACAGTTTCCGGATACACCCGCACTGCCAATGCCGCCGCATTGTATATGTATTATTCAAATGGAAGTTCTCCTGCAACTTGCACTCAGATATTTTCAGGAAATAATTTTTCAAATATTTCGGCAGCTACGATAGGTACGGGTTCCTTTTACGGGATCTATAGTATTGACGGAACAGGATCTTCGTACCCTAAGAAAACAGCATTTAATAATTCGATCTCCAACATAAATTATTCGGGACTCGGATTTTTTTATGGATATTATTTTGATTTGCTGGGAGATGCTTCGGGAACTGGCTCATCGGTCTATAGCAATACATTATCGACAGTTTCCTGGAATGGACCCCTTTACGGATTTTATATTGGTGGAAATGTTTCACCTGCTTTCGCAGCAAATGTTTATTCAAATACCATTTTTAATTTGAACACATCGGGAACAACGGCATATATTTACGGGGCCCATTTATTAGGTGGAGGAAACGGGCTGAATTTCTATAAAAATAAGATAAGCAACCTCAATTCTACCGGTATATTGGGATTGGCTGACGGCATAAATGTTTCTACCGCAGTAAACACGTCCATTCACAACAATCTTATTGGAAACATTAATGCGCCATTTTCTTCAGCGGCAAATACTGTAAACGGAATTAACATTATAGCAGGCGCTCGGGTAAATGTGCGGTACAACACTGTTAATCTTAGCGCAGTGAGTGCAGGAACCAGTTTTGCTTCCAACGCTTTATATGCAGCGACATCGGTGAGCCTCGATCTAAGGAACAATATCCTTATCAATACGTCTACCCCAACAGGCAGTGCCGGTGCGGTAGCTTATCGCAGAACAACCCCGTCGATGTCAAACTATTCAGCAGCGTCAAACAATAATGTTTTTTACACAGGAATTCCTTCCGGCAATCGTCTTATCTTTACCGATGGAACCTCGTCTTACCAAACTCTCCCGGCCTATCAGGCTTTTGTTTCGCCGCGCGACAATAATGCAGTTTCGGAAAGTACTCCCTTCCTGAGCACTGTGGGTACAAATTTTAACTTTCTCCACGTCGATCTAACGGTTCCGTCCTTAACGGAAAGTAAAGCGCTAAATATTTCTGGAATAGCAGATGATTTTGACGGGCAGGTAAGGCAGGGGAACCCCGGGTATGTGGGTTCGGGAACAGCGCCTGACATTGGAGCAGATGAATTCAACCAAATGCTTACGCCTTGCAATGTGGCCAGTGCCGGTACCGTCATTATTCCATCGTCGCCAGTTAAGTGTGAAGGTGAAACCATTTATCTGCTGTCTTCCGGATACACAGCGGCAGGAGATCTTGTGCATCAATGGAAATTTTCCACTACTGCCGGTGGTCCTTATACTAATGTAACCGGCGGCATCGGGACAAACCAAACGGCTTACACGAGTGCCAGTTTGAGTCCGGGAACTTTCTACTATGTATTGGTGACTTCCTGTACAATTAATTTAACATCAGGCACTTCCAATGAAATTACAGTGACTGTGAATGCGGCTCCTTCGGCAAGTGCATCGGTGCTTAATCCAACACTTTGTGCCGGACAAAATTTAATTTTATCAGGATCAAGCAATACCGGGGTGAACTATATATGGACGGGGCCTAATAATTTCACAACTACAGTTCAAAGCCCTACTGTAAGTGGCAGTATTTCGAATTCAAGTGGAACGTATACACTGATAGTTTCTGATGCCAATTGCACTTCAACGCCTGTTTATGTAAATGCAACTGTTAGTGCAAATCCTCCTACGTTTTCTTTGACGCCTTCTTCTGCGTCGATTTGTATCGGTAATTCTCAAACCATAACGGCCTCTATTCCTATTACAAACCCAACACTTAATTTCGGCAGTCAAACTTATCAGAACACAGCCTCGGGATATCCTGCGCCTTATTCGCTTTATTATGGTGGACAAAAAATGCAACTACTTATTTTGGCGGGTGAACTCGCAGCAGCTGGTTTCACTACCGGTACACCTATTCACAGTGTTCAGTTTCCCGTTGTTGCTTTAGGGTCAAACTGGAGTAGCAGCGTATTTGACTGTCAGAATTTCAGAGTAGGAATAAAGTTAACACCAGCAACTGTTTTAACTGCATTTGAAACCGGCCTTTCAAACGTTGTTGCTCCAATAAACTTTACACCGGCAGTAGGTTACAATAATATTCACAATTTTTCTTCTCCGTTTATTTGGGATGGCAGCAGCAATATTGTCATTGAAACGGCTTTCTCAAACAGCATTGCCGGTACTTCCGCGAATTTTGTAACACAGTATAACAGCCCAACCGGTTTTCAAAGTACCTTAGTTTACAGAGCTGATTTCGCGAACGTCTCTGCCATTGCTGCCGCAACAGGTAGCAATATAAATATTGGTTTTGTAAGACCTGATTTTAAATTAAATGGAACACAGGTTGGTACTTATTCCTGGAGCCCTTCAAATGGGCTATCTTCTACAAGTGGGATCTCGGTGCTTGCGAACCCCACTGTTAGTAGCGTTTATTCGATATCACTTTCAGAAGGACAATGCTCTTCCACTTCAACAGTTGTACTGAATATTATTCCAATTCCAACAGTTAATATTTCATCTACGAGTGCAAGTGTTTGTATTGGAAACACTGCGACCTTAACTGCAAGCGGTGCGACAACATACACTTGGATTACTAACTCAACGAACACAAACATTGTTGTTGCGCCATTTGTTTCGACTACATATTCGGTGACAGGTTCTAATCCTTCCTGTCCTGACGCAACCGCAAGTATTCAGATCATTTCCTTACCTACTCTCACAATCAGTGCGCTGGCTGCACCTCCAGTACTTTGTTTGGGGGGTTCTTCAACACTAACGGTTTCTGGAGCCAGCAATTACACATGGACCGGAGGCTCTAACGCGACGAGTCTTGTAGTTATGCCAAATACGACCGCCAATTATACCGTGCTTGCTTATAAGGGTCAAGGCTGTTGGACAACCAGGTCTCTTAACGTAAAAATTAATTCTTTGCCTACAGTATCTATTTCTCCTTCTTCCGCTACTATTTGTGTTGGAGAATCAGTTACTTTCGAAGCGTCGGGCGTATTCAGCTTTACGTGGATACCCGGTAATTCCAATTCTCCCATTTTCGCTGTCAGTCCCATAAACACTGGTGTTTATACTGTTGTAGGGTCAGACCTTAACAATTGTGTAAATACCGCTTCCGTAGAAGTTACGGTGAAAGCGTGCACGGTATTAGATGCGGTTCTTAGTAATGGCAATGGCATTTCAGTATTTCCTAATCCTAGTTCAGGCGCAATTACAGCTTCCTTCCCATTTGAAGGTGAGAAGGAAATTAAAGTGGAAAATTCTTTAGGTGCTTTGGTTTATCAAATAAAAACTCTCAGCGGTTCAGAAATAATAGATCTTTCGAAATTCGCGAAAGGAATTTATTTTGTGAAAATTACGACTCAAAATTTCTCTGGAACTTATAAACTGATTATAGACTAAATTTAATTTTTCCGTATAACACAAGGCTGCTTTAACAAAGGTGGCTTTTTTGTGTGCGCTAAGTTGAATTTGATCTACAATAACGGGATGGCGGTCTAAACCTTCGCCGGAGTATGGTGGATAAACTAAATTTGTTTATCAGGTAAAATCATACAGTATGAAAAAAATAATTCTCATAGGTTCTATTCTCTTATCATCAAAACAAATAAAATCGCAGTTGTCAGGAATTTTGAACGTGCCTTCGAATTACACAAGTGTTGCCTCCGTGATAACTGCAATGAATCAACTAGGAGTTTCGGGCCCGCTTACGTTGAATATTGCTGCAAACTATACCGAGACTGTTCCACAAAATGGGTATTCTTTAACAGCCACCGGAAGCGCTACAAGTCCCGTCGTATTTAAGAAAAATGGAGTAGGGGCTAACCCTTTATTGATCGCATATAGTGGAGGTTCGGGAACGCCCGGCACTATGAATCAGGATGGGATCTGGCGATTCATTGGATGTGATTATATAACAATAGATGGCATTGATCTAACGGATCCTAACATTAATAATCCAGCCACAATGGAGTTTGGTTTTGGATTTTTTAAAGTAAATGCAAGCAATGGGTGTCAGAACAATACAATTAAAAATTGTGTAATTACCTTAAACCGGGTCAATAATGCAGGTGGTACGGGTCCGGCTACAGACGGCTCGCGCGGAATAGATGTTGTAAATGCGGCTTCAAACGTCCACAATTCGGCAATATCTGTGACTAGTTCTCAAGGTAGCCATTCCAACAATAAGTTTTACGCAAACAGTATCCGGAACTGTAATGTTGGAATTTCCATGATTGGTTTTGTAGACATATCACCTTTTAGTTTCGCTGACACCGGGAATGATGTTGGTGGCAATTCTATTTCAACAGGAAACACGATCATTGATTTCGGAGGCGGGGGCTCTGCGAATTCCGCCGCAGGCATCAGATCACAAGCCCAATATAATCTGAATGTAAGTTTTAATATGGTCAATAATAATTCAGGTTCTGGAATAAATCATCCGGTTATATTAAGAGGTATTCATTTGAATGCGGCAGCTAGCGCCGATGTTACTATTCACAACAACACGCTTACTTTGCAGGGGGGCGGCACAAGTTCTCAGTTATCGGTCATCGAAAATTTATCCGGGTCAACAGCCTCTTCAAATACAGTAAGTATACAAAATAATCTTATAGTTAATTGTACATATATGAGTTCTACATCCGGACCTTTTTATGGCATCTGGAACACTGCGTCACCCGATGTTCTCGCCATAAGCGGTAATTCCTTTGTAAATAACTCCACTTACGCAGCAAGCGGCTCTACTTATCTTATTTATAACAACGGCGCTGTTGCATCTCGTGTTAATTTAGATAATAACAATTTTGGCTTTACCTACAATGGAACAGCTCCCTATACAGGTAATATGTTTAGTCTTTATAATGGAAACGGAACACCCGCAACACTTCTGAATATTCAGAATAATAATTTTTTAAATTACAACTACGCTGCATTCACAGGAAGCGGGAGTCTTTATTTTATTTTTAATACAAACGATTCATACGGCCTTACTATCGATAATAATACGTGGACAAATTTGTCTCTGAATCACAGTGGTTCGCAGTATCTCATCAATAATAATTCAGCAACACAGTCTTCTTTGAGTGTAAGTGGTAATAGTATTAATGGTACTTATAATAGAAGTGCCTCGGCCGGTGCAACTTATCTGTATTATGCTACGGGATCATCCCCTTCGGGGTGTGTACAAACACTTACCGGAAATAATTTCTCAAACATTACTGCAACGGTTGCCGGCACCGGAAATTTTTATGGTTTATATAATTCAGATGGAGCGAATAGTCCGTACCCAAAAAAAATAATAAGTGCGAATACGATTTCAAATGTGAACATAAATAGCACAGGTACTTTTTATGGTTATTTTATGGATAATCTTGGTGATGGAAATTCAACGGTTGGTTCTTCTGTTTTTAACAATACATTATCTTCGGTTTCAAGGGCAGGAGTTATCTATGGACTCTATGTTTCGGGAACAGTTTCTCCAAACTATGTTCCCAAAGTATATGGGAATAGTGTTCTGAATTTAAACTCTTCAGGGCCTTCTTCAAATTTATACGCTGTTTATCTTGTTGGAGGAGGCACGGGATTAAATTTTTATAAAAATAAAATTAGCGAAATAAAGGAAACAGGTTCTACGGGAATTGCTCATGGTATTTATGTAGCAAGCGCAATAAATACAACGCTCGCGAATAATTTTGTGGGTCACATAAATGCGCCGAATTCTTTTGGTTCAAATGCAGTGAATGGCGTCTTTATAAATGGCGGAACGCTTGTAAATGCATTTTATAATACGGTGTATCTTAACGCTGTGAGTCTCGGAGGAAATTTTAATTCAAATTCAATTTACGCCTCAACAACTACAAGCTTATCTTTAAGGAACAATATTTTCATCAACCTTTCTCTTGGAGGAACGGGTGTGGCCGCGGCATACCGGAGAAGTTCAACTTCGCTCACAAATTATCTTTCATCCTCTAATAACAATTTGTTCTATGCTGGCGTGCCATCCTCCAACAATATCCTTTTGCATAGTGGAACAACTGCTTATCAGTCTTTGTCCGGTTTTCAGACTGCAGTTTCACCAAGAGATTTAAATTCTGTTTCTCAGAATGTTTCGTTCCTGAGTACGTCTGCTGCTTCTGCCAATTATCTCCATGTTGTGCCTAATGTTTCTTCTCTACTAGAAAGCGCTGCCGTAAATATTTCAGGAGTTAACGACGATTACGATCATCAAATCCGTCAGGGGAATCCGGGCTACATTGGAAGTGGTTCAGCGCCTGATATCGGAGCTGATGAATTTAATCAGAATCTTAATCCCTGTTCTTCAGCAAATGCAGGAACTACTTCAACAACTAGCATAGCCTTATGCGCCGGACAAGCAGCAAGCCTCATCGCGAACGGATATACACCAGGTACCGGACTTACACACCAATGGAAATTCTCAACCGTTTCGGGCGGTCCTTTTTTTAATGTGACAGGCGGAAATGGTTCAACTACTCCTGAATTTATTTCTGCATCACTAGTAACTGGCACTTATTATTTTGTAATGTCGACAACCTGCACCAATGTTTCCGTTTCAGCGGTTTCCGCAGAGGCGACGGTAGTTATTCATCCAGTTCCGTTGACTTCTGCAAGTATTAGTTCTTCTTTGCTATGTGTCGGACAAGTTATTAATTTTACTGGCCTCGCCTCGTCGGCGACGAATTTTCAATGGGTAGGACCGAATGGATTTAATTCGGTGCTTCAAAATCCCCAGATCACGAAAGCGGTTACAAATTCATCCGGCGTCTATTATTTTTCAGTGTCCGCTAATGGGTGCACTTCCTCTCAGTCTTCTGTGTCGCTGCTTGTGAGTGGCGTTACTCTATCCGTCTCGGCCTCGCCAAATGTTATGTGTCTTGGCAGCGTGGCAACAATTTCCTTAAACTCATCTGCTTTAACCTACACATGGAGTAATGGTTCTAATGCGAATAGTTTTACGGTTGCACCGGTCGCAAATTCAGTTTACAGTGTAACGGTTACAAATACAGCAAATTGCAGTTCTTCAGGGGCCCTTACAGTTTCAGTAATAAATCCTAGTATTAGTGCCAATACTAGTTTCGCCTGTGGAGCAGCGGCTAATGTTACATTGAGCGTGATTGCTTTTACTCCGTCTTTGATTAATTGGTTTGCATCTCCAACTTCAATAAATTCGATTGGCACGGGAATAAACTATACGCAAACTATTGCTAACTCTGCAACGTTTTATGCAGAGGCGTCAAATAGTTTAAGTGGTTGCCAGAGCGTCAGGATACCAGTCACTGTTACGTTGACCCCTTATCCAACCCTTAATGCTTTGGCCAGCCCTTCAGTAGTGTGCCCGGGGAGACAAAGCACTCTGACGGTAAGCGGTGCCGCAACTTATTCTTTCGTAAGCATAGGGAGCGGAAGCATGCATGTGGTTTCGCCATTAAGTAATCGTATTTATACCGTGATCGGGAAAAGTTCCTTGGGATGTTCTTCAACAGAAACACTATTAGTCAATACTTACAGTGTAGCAATTATTTCTACTGCACAAACCGCTAGTTCGATTTGTCCTTCAGGAGTTGTAACACTCTCCGCATCAGGAGCAAGCTCTTATTTTTGGAATACCGGGACATCAGGACCAATCACTACAGTCACACCCGCCATTAATTCCACCTACACAGTTTACGGCACAAATACGCAGAGTTGTACTTCAACAAGAACACTCGCAATCACGACACGTTCTGTGCCTTTGATTTCTATTAGTCAATCTACGAATGAAGTTTGCCCTGGAGCAATAGTCACTTTCACTGCCAGTGGTGCAGGTTCATACACATGGTTACCAGGGAACAGCATCTCTATAACGTTTAGCGCGACTCCATTTGTTTCATCCGTCTATAATGCCATTGGAAAAAGTATAAACACATGCACAAATGTTGCAATAGCGAATGTTCTTGTAAATCCCTGCACGGGTTTCAAACAGTTTATAATGAATGAAAACATAGTTAATCTTTTTCCCAATCCCACGGAAGGAATAATAAACGTGAAATTTAACTCAAAGGAAGAAAGACAAATAAAAATCGTTTCGTCCTTAGGAGGTATAGTTTATGAAACCTCGATTTCGGAAAGTTCAGAAGTAATTAATCTATCCGGTTTGAAGAAAGGAATCTATTTTGTTCAGATTACTGATTCAAAAAAAATGGTAACTCAAAAAGTAGTAGTGAAATAGCAGCTTCAGCAGTTTTTTATTCGAAGAAATACCTCTAATTTCAAGGCTTAAACTTAGTGTATGGAATACAGGAGACTGGGTAAATCAGGATTACAACTTAGCGTTCTTTCATTTGGGAGCTGGGTAACTTTTGCAAAGCAGATCGGTAACGCTACTGCTGACGAGTTAATGAGCATTGCTTATGACAACGGTGTGAATTTTTTTGACAATGCCGAAGTTTACGCGCGTGGAAAATCTGAAACCGTTATGGGTGAGATCTTAAAGAAGAAAACATGGAACCGAAGTTCATATTGTCTGAGTTCAAAAATATATTTTGGATACGAGGAAGATAAGCCAAATCAAATGGGTCTGTCCCGGAAACACATCATAGAAGGTTGTCATGCTGCTTTGAAACGTTTACAGGTCGATTATATAGATTTACTCTTTTGTCACCGTCCCGATAAAAACACGCCTATCGAAGAAACCGTATGGGCGATGAATACACTCATTCAGCAAGGAAAAATTCTTTATTGGGGAACAAGTGAGTGGGCCAACGATGAATTAATGGCTGCTTTTGTATTTGCTGAAAGGAATCATTTGATTGGTCCAACCATGGAACAACCACAGTACAATATGTTTGAGCGGACAAAAATCGAGAAAGATTTTTTACTCTTATTCCGGGATTTCGGATTGGGAACAACGATCTGGAGTCCTCTAGCCAGTGGGGTTTTAACCGGAAAGTATAACGACACCATGCCTTCCAATACGCGGTTAACGATTGAAGGAATGGATTGGTTGAAAGAACGAACACTGAGTGACGAAACGCGTATTCCAAAAGCAAGGGAACTCGATAAACTTGCTAAGGGCCTCGGCACAACACTTCCCAAACTCGGAATCGCTTGGTGCATAAAAAACTCAAACGTAAGCACTGCAATTTTAGGTGCCAGTAATCCTGAACAATTAAAGGAAAATTTAACAGCAATAGATATCTTGCCATTGTTAACTTTAGAAGTCATGGAAAGAATTGACGGCATTCTTCAAAATAAACCTGTGCAGCCTTTGTTTTAGATCAAAAAGTTAATTCGTGTTAGCAGTTTAGTTATTATTTTGACATTACAGTGATGGCTATAAAAAAGATTAGTTCTCAACTACAAACAAAAAAGCCATTCCCAGAAGAATGGCTTGATTAATTGAAAGGGTTATATACTTATTTATTTACGCGTTGGCTTTCGGGAATAAACTTCAAACTCAAACTGTTCACGCAGTAACGTTGGCCGGTAGCAGTTGGACCATCGTCAAAAATATGACCTAAATGTCCGCCGCATTTTGCACAAACAATTTCGGTGCGCACCATGCCGTGTGAAAAATCTTTAACTTGTTTTACACGATCGCCGCCTGCAATATTGTTATCGAAACTTGGCCATCCGCAATGGCTATTAAACTTTTGGTCGCTCGTGAATAATTCAGTCCCACAACCGCCGCAAACATAAGCTCCTTTTTCAGAATGATCATTGTATTCGCCGGTTCCGGGTCTTTCCGTTCCTTTTTCTCTTAATACATTATATTGTTCTGGAGTCAGAATCTTTTTCCATTCTTCATCTGTTTTATTTACTGAGTTTTCCATAGCTTGTGATGTTTGCTCAGCAGTTTTAGAAGCCGTGCCTGACGGTGTTGATGTTTGACACGATACAAGACCAAAGACTAAAAAAAATACGGAGGTGGTGATTAACTTTTTCATTATATGTTGTTTATCAAAGATACGAGAATAACAAAGTTATGGTTTTCGATTTACATAAATTAACGCTTGCAACCGCGAAACGAGTTTTTCACTTCTCCGAATATACTGTGAAGTGAAGTTTTTCACTTCTACTTCATGGTACTGCTCCTCATCTTAATTTCATCCAATAATTTCTCCTCACTCCCAGTTTTTTGATTAATTTGAATAAATGACCCTTCGCCCTTGTAGGCAATTTCTCTTAGATTCCTCAGGGCATTTTTTTCAATACCAAAAGCAACTGTACTTAAAATTATTTTTTTGTCTGCTTGTCTTTTTTTCCAAGTTACATAATCTTCCTGCTCAAATTTAAATTCACCGTCGGTTGCAATGATAATCTGATTATTGCCGTTTTTTATGTAGTGTTTTTGTGCAAGTTGCTGACTGAACAAAATCGCCGTTTTGCCCGCTGTCATGCCTTTCGCCTTAAGACTATCCACAAGATCATGGAGCGTTTGTTTTTCAGCCCCACTTACCGCCTCCTTTACAATTTTTACTTTTGTAGCATAAGTAACAAAAGTAATTGTATCAATGTCCCGCACAGCTTCTATCAGCTTATGCATCGCGATTTTCATCACGGGTAATTTTAAAGAGTCCCGCATTGAGCTGCTAATGTCTACCAGGAACAAAATATTATTCGGCTTATAGTCTGCTTCTGAAAACTCGGGATTGACTTGGTCCTTTTTCGGATGTTCCTTTATAACTGTTTTAGGAGTTGCCGTCATACCTGGAGTTTCTGAGCTACCGGGGAGTTTGTTCGAGTTATCTCTTTTCGTTGTGCTCTTGCGATCTATAAGAGGTTCTTCTTTTGCTGAAACAAGAGTACTTCTCCTTTTACCAAAGTAAACACAGGCCATTCGATCATTTGTTCTTACATTATCAATGCTACCACTAAGATTTATCTCGTATGGAGTATCCTTATCGGTTGCAACAAGCTGAATCTTCTTTTTGAATTTTCCGCTACTCTCTGGAATAAAAGAAATTACCAATAAACAAGTGTCACCGGCGAGTAAAGTTTTTTTCGAAGTGTAAATCTTCACACCGCGATCAGCATCCGCACGCATCAAAAAAATCTTTTTAGCAGAAGTATTCGTTAGTACCAAATCCCCCTTTATTTCATATGCTTCCTTAATAGCTCCCAACTCAATATTCTGTTCACTGAAAGCGATCTGTGAAACGCAGAAGGCTGGCAAAAGAAGAAAAAGAAGAAATGAGTTTTTCATACATTAAAGTAATAACAAAAAATGAGCCAAAAGGAACAGTGGGTTTTCCAAAAAAAAATTGTAAAAGTAGCAGGGTGTTATCCGCGTTCGCCCTCTATTTTAGTCTTTCGCATACTGTATAGGATCAGAAACCCGATAACAAAATAAACAATAAGCGAAAGAATAGACTGGCGCATTCCTCCAACGATTTGGCTTATTGCTCCAAAGGTAATTGTCCCAATAATCATTCCCATCTTTTCCATGACGTCATAGAAACTGAAAAAACTGGTATGATCTTCAGTTGGTGGTAGTAATTTGCTGTACGTGCTTCTTGAAAGTGCCTGTATGCCGCCCATTACAAAACCTACCAGGAAGGCTACGATGTAAAAATGAATAGGGAAATAAGCGAACTGATACGCAAATACACAGATGAAGATCCAAATCAATACGGCTATCATTAAAGATTTTATATTACCAATGATAGTTGAGAGTTTTGAAAAAGAAAAAGATCCGATAATTCCTACAAACTGGATAATCAAAATGCTAGTAATAAGTGAGATTGTTTTTGCTTTTTCGCCCGCTTCGCCATCACCCCAGTAAATCTCATTTCTGGCAAACAATACGGCAACTACCATGATGGTTTGCACCCCCATATTGAAGAAAAAATAGCCTGAAAGAAAGCGCTTTAATGGAGGTATGTTTTTTAATTGTTTAAAAACTCCTGCCAGTTCTCTGAACCCTTTTGAGAAAATCCCTTCCTTGCTACTACGATGCCTAGAATGAGTTTTGCCGGGCAGAACTCGAAACGTATATTGCGCAAAGCCTATCCACCACAAACCAGTAAGAAGAAAGGAGTACTCGACCTTGAAAAAGCCTTTAACTACTTTAACACCATCAACCAAAACCTCCTGGCGTTTAAAAACCATGATTCCGATCAAACAAATAATCAACAGCAGAGAACTTCCGAAATATCCGGTAGCAAATCCGCGTGCACTAACCTTATCCTGGTTTTCAATACTTGCAATTTCGGGAAGGTAAGAATTGTAAAACACAAGGCTTCCCCAAAAGCCAACCGTGGCTGTAACAAAGGGTATGAAACTTAACTCCAGGTGTTCACGCGTGAAGAAAAATAAACTCATACAGGACAAAGAACCCAGGTAACAAAAAAATTGCAGAAATCTTTTTTTGTTTCCCATATAATCTGCTATCCCGCTTAAAATGGGCGCTATTAAAACCACAATGGAAAGTGCGAAGGCGTAAACAAAAGTATATATGTTCTGGTTGGCCAGCTCTTTGCCGAAAAATTCAATGTTATGTCCTGAAAACTCTTTACCGATGTGCGTGGTAACGTAATCATAAAAATTCGGAAAAATCGCCGAAGTAATTACCAAAGGAAAAACTGAATTAGCCCAATCATAAAATGTCCAGGCACGAATTATTTTCGGATTGTCTTTTTCAATTACGTTCATGATTAAATTTTAGGAGCGTATGGCATAAATCTAATATTTATTTCTTAATAATCTCAAGTTCCACCCGTCTGTTTCTCGAACGCCCTTCTTCGGTGGAATTATCAGCTAACGGCTGAGTGCTGCCAAATCCCTTGTAGAACATTTTATTCTGCACCCCTTTTTTAATAAGGTATTCAAAAACCTCTCTTGCTCTGAGTTCGCTGATTTTTTGATTTTTGTGACGGGGCCCCGAATTGTCACTGTGACCGTTTATCTGGATCTGGATTTCTGGATTTTGTATGAGATACAAAGCGAGTTTGTTAAGTTCGATGCTCGATTCCGGCAACAGATAATACCTGCCATTCACAAAAAAAATATTATTCAACGCTACCTTTTCGCCAACTTTAATGTTGTCCTTTACTTGCAACATCGAATCTTTCCACATTTCCTGGTAATTCGGACCAATTCTTTCAACAGCAATTTTTTCTTCAAACCGCGATGCTTTAATGAGCTGGATGTCATCCACAAAGTAATACGACTCTTTCGCTCCAAATTTAAAAACGTCAATTCTTACCATATCTTTCTTAATTTTAGGAGAAAAATTGCCAATGGTAATGTATTTTTCGCCGCCGTCGGCCTTGTAAAAACCTTTAATGGTGATCCACTGATACCCCAGCATGAGCCCACCCTGAACACACGCCGTATCAACCATGTTAGATTTTACCACGTCATATTGTCCTTTATACCCCCCTTTGGTAAACAATACGCCAAAAGACCTTAAAGTGGCGTTACTCCAAAAGGCGAGCCTTATGTGCATAGTAAATTCATAGATTGTGCCCCTGTGCAGCGGTTCCACCAATTTTGTCTGCAAAAACTCCTTGTATTTTTTACGAAACCTGAATCCTGTATAACAGTAGCCATTATAGCCGCCTTTTTGCACCGTAGTGTCGTTTTTAAGAGGGTTTTGATAATAATCGATGGTCTCAATAGGCTTCCAGGGAACAGCTTTTCTTACGTCGTTGGATTTTTTTCTATAATTCTCGAAGCTTCCATTTGGTACTAGGTTTTTGTCAGGTTTTTGGGCCACGGTATTCTGCGCGGGGGAAACACTGCTTACTAAAACCAATATCACCAGCAAACAATGCTTCATTCCCACAAAAATAGCCTTAAATCAAAATTTAACGGCATTTTGTTTTTAACACTTGCATATTCAAAAGAAATCGTATATTTGCCTTCCCAAAATTGGGATAACAAGAAATTACAGACAATGGCAAACCATAAATCATCAATTAAACGCATTCGTTCTAACGACGCTAAACGTATTGAGAACCGTTATTACGCAAAAACTACTCGTACGGCTGTAAAAGCTTTACGTACTGCTACTACTAAAAAAGATGCAGAAGCTTTATTACCAAAAGTATCTAGTATGCTTGATAAATTGGCGAAAAAGAGCGTAATCCACAAAAACAAAGCTGGTAACATTAAATCCAAGCTTGCTAAGAAAGTAGCTACTTTAAAATAATATAAAAGTAAAGAAGATTTAAAACCGTCCGGGTATTCCCGGACGGTTTTTTTTTGTCCATTTTGGTAAATTTGAAAGTATGAAGCGGATAAGAACCTACATCAACGATAAAGCGTTAATCATAACCATCAACCACAACCATCAACCACAACTATAAACCATCAACCATCAACCGTTAACCATCAACCATCAACCGTCAACTATAAACTATCGACTATTAACCAACATCAACTACACATTGTAAACTAAAAACTCCCCGCCAATGAAAAAAATATTTGAAACATTCTCAACAGAAGTTACCAGTGCAGAAGGAGGCCTAAGTGCTTTATATTGGCGCGTTTTTAATTATCCTTATTTGGGGTCTCACAGGTCCAATCTTTAAATTTTCAGACTCGTGGCAGCTTGTAATTAATACCAGTACAACAATCATAACTTTCCTTATGGTGTTTGTGATTCAGCAATTGCAGAATAAAGACACCAAAGCCGTCTATTTAAAGCTCAATGAGTTGATTGCCTGTAACAGGCATGCCAGCAACCGTTTAATCGATATCGAAGATCTTACTGGTGAAGAAATTTGAAGTGCTTAAGAAGTACTACATTAAGCTTTCGCGCTTGTCTGCCACCGAAAAAAATGTGCACGCGAGTCATTCTTTGGACGAGGCAAAGGCAGATCATGCATCCAAGATAGATCGTTCAGATAAAGCGTAAAAAATTTAATAAGAAGAAGTTTGGTGCTTAACAATAATCAGACCAAAAATTATTTATTTCTTTGAAAATGAGCATCCTTGCCGTTTTTGTAGATGAAGGCCTTGTATAGCCCTCTAAACAAGCGTTTTTAGAATGCTAAAATTGTTGCTGGTATTTATGTATTGTATTGTTTAATCACGTATTTTGCAAACGTGAATAACTGACTATCCGTATAAAAGCATAATCTTAAAAAGAAAAGCAGACAAAGAACAGAAGCGTATTAAATCTAAACATGAACTAATGATTAAAAAATTACTATTTAGAACGGTCTTACTTAAATTTAATTGTCCAATAAGAGGTAGCTTTTTTTTACCCGGAAATTTATCGCCCACTGATATCTATTCAACGTTCAAAGCTTTTTGCTAACTATGGAAAAGGAACTAAAAATTTTGCTTCTTGAAGATGATTATTCTCACGCCGAATTGTTGATGCGAACGCTCACCAAGGCAGAAATGAAATACGATCTTCACCTTGTTGAATCACGCGACCAGTTTATCTCCGAACTTAAAGATTTTAATCCGGATGTCATTGTTTCAGACCATACGCTGCCGGGCTTTAATTCCATGCAGGCGCTCGAAATTGCGCGCCAAAAAGATGCCGATATTCCTTTTATTCTTGTTACGGGCAACGTATCCGAAGACTTCGCTGCGGCTTGTATAAAAGCAGGTGCCGACGATTATATTTTAAAGAGTAGCCTTATTCGTTTACCGACGTCTATAAAAAATATTTTTGCAAAAACAGTTGCAAGGCGTGAAAAGGAAATGGTGGTGGCGCTTCACGAAGAATTAAAAATAGCCTACCACGAAATAGAAGAGAATAACAAGAACATGACCGACAGTATCAACTATGCAAAATTGATACAGGAAGCCATGTTGCCTGAAAAGGCAGTACTTACCAATTATTTTCCAAATTCACTGATTATTTATCGCCCGAAAGATATAGTAAGTGGTGATTTTTATTGGTTCGTTGAAAGAGAAAATAAATTATTAATCGCCGTTGCTGATTGCACCGGTCATGGAGTTCCAGGTTCTCTGATGGCCATGATCGGATACAGTCTGCTGAACGAAATTGTTAACGTAAAAAAAGTAAGACAACCTGCTGAGATACTCGCTAAGCTAAATAAGGGAATAAGAAGAACTTTAAAGCAGGATAAGATCGGTAACCAACGTTGCGATGGTATGGACATAGCTTTGTGTTCTATCGACAGGCAAAATAGGGAAATGGAATTTGCCGGAGCGAACCGTCACCTGGTTTATTTCCGCGATAAAACCCTCGAGATGGTTAGAGGCAATAAGCTTGGCATAGGCGGACTTCATGACGAATCTACCATTCGTTTTACCAATCATAAAATTAGCTACGATGAAGGCGATATTATCTATATGTGTACCGATGGCTATGCCGACCAGTTTGGCGGAAGCAAGGGCAGAAGGATGATGACGCGCAACATGATTAAAATTCTGGAAAAGTCTTTGTCGTTCGGAGTTAATGAGCAAGAACAATTGCTTAATCACTGGCTCGATAAATGGCAAGGCGCATGCGAGCAAACCGACGATATTTTGTTGATTGGCATTCAACTTTAATTTTTTACAACATTAATAACCACAATTAATTTCAGAGGAAGAATGAAATTGATCTTGGAATCGCTTAGAAACAATTAGTTTTCACGATATAAAAATTGATCATATTAGGCACAAATTGGATTTCTACTTCTGGTTTACAAATCTAAAAAGCGTTTTTTAACAAAATTAATCTGAAAACAGTGGAAAATGTCCTAGCTAAAAAGCTTGTTTCATCAGCGAAAAACGATCATTAGTCGAATTTTTAATTTTTCCTGAAAAGAGCTAAAAAAAATGCGGTTTATGAAAGCAATTTTTGTCTTAACATGAACTCCAATTGCTCGTTTGTAGTCAATAATTGTTCACTAAGTTGCTGTTGTTTTTTCTTTAAATGGTAGACTTGATAGGCACTCTCGATGGTTTCCCGAAGAGATTCATCGTTCCAGGGCTTTTGAAGGTAGTGATAAATTTGTCCGCGGTTAATAGCGTCTTTTATTGCTTCAATATCTGAAAAGCCAGTCAAAAGAATTCTGATCTGATCAGGGTAATCTTTTACTGCCTGGGCAAGTAATTCTGTACCCAAAGTGCCTGGCATACGTTGATCTGTGATCAATACATGGATCTCGTTGGCAGCAAGAATCTTTTTACCTTCATTCGCTGAAATAGCCGTAAACACAGTGAAATGTCGCCTAAAAGACGCTTTGAAAGCGGAAAGATTATTCTCTTCGTCATCAACATACAGGACATTAATATTTGGTTGCTCGCTCATTTGATTTCTTAAAAACCGGGTAAATAAAATACTTAGAAATTGCTTTCCAAAAAAAGTCTGCTACAGTTTCTCAGTTCGAATTTATGAATAATAATTTTATTTTTACAAAAATTACATGGTTTAACTTACAGTATTAATTCTTATAATTTTTAAGCCAGCATATTAATTACTAAAGCGCAAGTACTATGACAATCACCTCCGAACGCCTGCAAATACTGAGGAATCAGCTAAAGAACGCCAGTGCTATCTTTAAACCGTTATTTTACAGGATAAATAGGCCTGATGAACATACTAGTTTCACGAAACTCCTCGAAACCCCCGGTATCGTTGTTGTAGACTATATTCTTGAGCAAATAACCGAGTTTGTAAAGTTAAAAAGCCCCCAACGTAGATTTTCGACGGATGAGCTAAAATTGGAGACGGAAATATTTATTGGAAAAACAGATCTCAATGAATATGGCGTATGGGTATATTATCCCTGGTCAAACCGACTGGTGCATATTTTAGACAAAGAAGAATTTATTGAAGTACGAACAAGTCGCAATCAATATAAGATTACTCGTGAAGAAAGGGACACGCTGGCCACTAAAAAAATTGGCGTCATCGGCTTATCAGTCGGACAGTCAGTCTCAGTAACGCTTGCCATGGAAAGAATCTGTGGAGAATTGCGTCTTGCAGATTTTGATATTCTGGAATTAACAAACATGAACCGCATCAGAACAGGTGTTCACAACCTTGGGCTTCTAAAAGTGTATTCTGTTGCGCGCGAGATTTCTGAAATAGATCCATACATAAACGTGATTTGTTTTCCTGAGGGACTTCATGAAAATAATTTAAATGAGTTTTTTACAAAAGGCGGCAATCTGGACCTCTTGGTAGAAGAGTCTGACGGGTTTGATATAAAAATACTAAGCCGTTTCAAGGCTCGCGAGCTAAAAATTCCTGTAATTATGGAGGCCAGCGATAGATGTATGGTCGATATCGAACGTTTTGATTTGGAGCCGGACAGAAATATTCTGCATGGTATCGTGAAACACCTTGATGTAGAAACACTAAAAACACTTAAGACGAACGAAGAAAAAATCCCTTACATGCTCGATATCCTGGGTCTAAGCTCAACAAGCCCGCGCTTAAGAGCGTCCATGCTGGAGATGCAGCAGACAATCAGCACCTGGCCGCAGCTTGGCTCTGCTGTTACAATGGGCGGAGGCATTACGGCCGACGTAAGCCGCAGAATGTTACTAAATCATTTTACAGATTCGGGCCGTTATTATGTGGATATTGATCAGCTGATTGGAAATAAAGAAAGTAAAGACAGTACAAGAGTTCTTACGGGACCTCGAACTAATTCTTCAGAGCTCAGTCTGGATGAAATGAAGGCCTTGGCTGCCGCTGTAAAAGGTGAATCAGGTTCCGATATCAACGAAAAGGATCTTGAGAAAATTCTGGAAGCTGGAATTGCTGCACCTTCTTATGGAAATAAACAGCCATGGAAATTTTTATTTGCAGACAAAAAACTATTTCTTTTTAAGAATAGTCGACTTTCATTTAGTGACGCAGGCTGGCAAAACCAATTGGTTTCGATAGGCGCCTGTATGGAAAATATAATTCTGAAAGCAGAAGAGTTAGAATATGTGGTGAACTGCAATTTAGAAGCATCCACCTTAGGAAAAGAATTGTTGGCAGTTCTCTCTTTTAAAAAGAACGAAACGAAAAAAACTAATTCGGTAGGTTTAAGTGCTTTTATTTTTGAAAGGAAGACAAATCGTAAACCTGGCAATGGCAAAAGAATAAGCCCTGAAATTTTAACAGATCTTTCCTCTTTCACAAAACAAATACAAGGATCTGCTCTAAGTTTTATAAACGATGATGAAAAAATAAATGAACTCGCAAAAATAGCGGGAGCTATTGAGCGTATCAGGCTTTTAAATCCGCAAATGAACGCTGATTATTTTAAAAACGAAATAAGGTGGCCTTCCTCTGGGAAAATAATCATGGAGGGCATAGATACCCGAACGCTCGAAATGCCTGCATCTATGGAAACTGCTTTTGAAATGATTTCAGATCCAAAAGTGGCTGCTTTGTTAAATCAATGGGATAAAGGCGGGGCTTTTGAAAAACAGGTTCAACAGACAATTTCCTCCTCATCCGTCATTGGCCTTGTCAGCATGCCTTCAGATTCGCTAATCCACATCATAAATGGGGGGAGACTAGCTGAAAAAATATGGCTTTGTGCAACTAAAAATAGTTTAGCATTTCAACCTATTTGTTTACCTTTATCTTTCTTTAAACTTTTGGGTGAAAACAAAAAATACGGTACTTTAAGTGACAAAAATCTTTCTGAGGTAAAAGCGTTAAAAGCCCATTTTTCGCTTATATTTAACAAATTGAGTACTAACGAAGCCGTTTTTTTATTTAGACTATCTGAAGCAGATAAGCCGCAAGGCCATTCGTTGAGAAAGCCTCTTAAAGAGGTATATTTTAAAAGTTAGTAACACACAGAGATGAAATTAATATTTCGGGCATTTAAAGCAATTGAGAACAGGGAACTTTGTGAGAGGTATCTTGCCGGGCATATTGAAGTGCTGGTCAATTATGGTATCACAAATATTACTACCAACAACAAAGACTGGATGGATTGGAATTTTGTGTATTGTGTGATTGCTGAAAAAGAAGATGGTACAGTTGTTGGCGGGGTGAGAACTCAGATCGCAGACGGTAAGCACCAATTGCCGGTTGAAAAAGCAATCGGTAAAATGGACCCTAAAATATATGACATTGTAAAACACTATCAACCCGATGGAGTAGGCGAGTTATGTGCGCTTTGGAATGCGAAGGAGGTTGCAGGTATGGGACTAAGTATTATGCTTGTGCGCGCTGGTATTGCCATGCTTAACCAGGTAAAATGCAATACACTTATGGGTATTTGTGCAGATTATACGTTAAAAATGTTCAGGAAAGTAGGGTTTGTCGTAGACAATTCCTTGGGAGAAAAAGGCGAATTTGTGTATCCAAATGAAAACTATGTAGCGAGGGTACTTGGCATTTTAAATGCGAAAGACCTTTCTACCGCTGAAGAATATGACCGAATAAAAATGTTGGATCTCAGAAAAAACCCTGTGCAATTGTGTACTGAAAAGGGATCCAATGACACTACTATTGAAATAGAATACGTACTTTTATTAAAATAATTTTATTACGTTATGCTTCGCTCAAGGTTTTGGTTTATTGCGCTTCTTCTGCTTGCAAAATTTTTTAATGCACAGATCCTTGTTTCTGAAAGCCCAGACGAAAAACTACTTGTTAAGTTAAACAACAGCATTTCTTTTATAGAAGACAAAAACGGTCAACTTAAATTCGAAGACGTTCGTAAATCAACACATTTTAAGCCGGTGGGTAAAGACGTTCCGAATTTCGGAATAACCAGTTCGGCTTTTTGGTTAAAGTTAGAAATTAAGAATCTCACTCACAAAGAAGTATATCGTTTGCAGATTTCACAGCCTGCGCTCGATGAGATCACTTTTTACCAGCGAAATAAAAACGGCAGTTTTGACGAATCAAAAGCGGGTGAGTATCTACCGTTTAATGCACGTGAATTTTTTGATCCGAACTATATCTATGGGTTACGGCTCGACACACTAAATATCAATGAAGTATATTTGCGGGTAAAATCACGTGACAACCTCCAGATTCCGGTCCTGATTAGCAATCAGGAAACAATTTTTGAAACCAATAAGATCAAAGATTACATTTTCGGAATCTTTGCCGGTGTTATGCTGGTAATGTTCCTTTACAACGCGTTTCTATTTGTTACCGTAAGAGATAAAACTTATCTATACTATATCATCTATCTGGCAACTGTCATCCTTACACAATGCAGTATACAGGGATATACGTTTCAATACCTCTGGCCAAATAGTCCTTTTATGGCTCAGTGGAGTGCTTTTCTGTTTTCTCCAATGGTAGGTGTGGCAAGTGCTTACTTCATGCGTATATTTTTAAATACCGTCCATTTTATCCCGAAAATGGATAAGGGGTTTAAGTACTTTACTTTCGCTTATGTAGGTACATTTCTTCTCGCTGCATTCGGATTTTTCACTATCAGTTATACGCTCATAACTGCTTGCGCAGCTTCATTATCACTCTATATGATGATTGGAGCTTATTTTATTTTCAAAAAGGGATACAAGCCAGCAAGATTTTTTCTGCTTGCCTGGTCTATGTTTTTATTCGGTGTTACAATTTATTCAATGACGAATGTTGGAGCGTTGCCAATTAATAATTTCACCATCTACGCGATGCCTTTTGGAGCCGCTGCTGAGGTACTGTTGCTGTCGCTGGCTCTTGCTGATCGCATCAATGTTCTTAAGAAAGAAAAAGAACAGTCGCAGGCGGAAGCGCTTCGCGTTTCGCAGCAAAATCAAAAATTAATTACAGAGCAGAATATTATTCTAGAACAAAAAGTGCACGAGCGTACGCTTGAATTGGAAGAAACAAACGAAGAGTTGAACGTTACATTAACTTATTTAAAGGATACACAGACACAGTTAGTAAATGCCGAAAAAATGGCTTCGTTGGGACAATTAACAGCTGGGATTGCACATGAGATCAACAACCCGATAAATTTTGTAAGCGCAAACTTGAAGCCACTTAAAACAGACATCTTGGAGGTGTTTGAGGTGGTGGATAAATACGAAACCATCAATTCTGAAACCGAATTAATAGAACAGCTTAAAGAAATTGATGCTTTTAAAAAGAAAATAGATCTTGTTTATCTTAAGGAGGAAATTGGAACCTTACTGGCAGGCATTGAAGACGGCGCCAGAAGAACTGCGGAAATCGTTTCTGGGCTTAAGAATTTTTCAAGACTCGACGAAAGCGATATAAAAGAAGCGAATATTAACGAAGGAATAGAATCAACATTGGTATTGCTCAGAAGCAGTGTGCCGCCCAACATCGATGTGATAACTAACTTAGCTCATCTTCCAATGATAGAATGTTATCCTGGAAAGCTCAACCAGGTATTCATGAATCTTCTTACCAACGCTTTGTATGCCATGGGTAAACAAAAGAGAGTAGAAAAGCATAAACTTACCATTACCACTTTTGAAAAAGAAAATCATATTTGCGTAAGTTTTGAAGATACCGGGATGGGCATGACACAGGAAGTAAAAGAAAAAGTATTTGAACCTTTCTTCACCACAAAAGATGTTGGCGAAGGAACAGGTCTTGGGATGTCTATAGTATTCAAGATTGTTGAAAGCCACCATGCTAAGATGGAAATAGAGTCAGAGTCAGCTAGGGGTACAAAAATAACCTTGATCCTTAATAAAACGATCAGCTAATATAATTATGCAAAATAGTTGAATGAACAATTGCACTATTATTTTGAATAATGGCTATAAATTATTCTAAAATTAAAAAAGCCGTGTAATTTTTACAAGGCTTTTTTTAATTTCTGTTGCTTAAACTACAAGGAATCGTTTCCTAATCAAAGTATTCTTTCATCCGGTCAAAAAAGCCTTTCTCTTTTTTACTTGGGTTCGGTTCAAAGTTTTTAGAGACTTTTAATTCTTCAAGTGTTTTCTTTTCCTCAGGATTTAAGTGTGTAGGCGTGTAAATGCTTATTTCAACTAGAAGGTCTCCTCTGCCGTAAGAGTTCACATCAGGCAAACCTTTTCCCTTCAAACGCAGTACTTTACCGCTCTGTGTTCCTGCATCAATTTTTATTTTTGCTTTCGCATCAACTGTCGGAATTTCAACACTAGTGCCTAAAGCGGCATCAGGAAATCCAATGTTTAAATAATAAATAAGATGATTTCCTTCTCTCTTTAAATGCGGATGCTCTTCTTCTTCAATCACAATTAAGAGGTCACCATTAATGCCACCGCGTGGAGCAGCGTTTCCTTTGCCCTGCATGCTTAACTGCATTCCTTCAGCAACACCAGCTGGAATATTTATACTGATCACCTCTTCTTCTCTCACAATTCCATCACCATGACACGTATTACATTTGTCTTTTACAATTCTTCCTTCGCCGTTACACGTGCCGCAAGTGCTCTGTGTTTGCATAGCTCCCAAGATAGTTTGTTGCACACGCGTAATAGCACCGCTTCCATTACAGGTTTTACAGGTTTCAAATTGACCGTTCTTCGCACCACTGCCACTACAGGTTTTGCAACTCACGTGTTTGTTAACCTTTATTTTCTTCTCAACACCCTCGGAAATGTCTTTTAAATTCAGTTTTACTTTTACACGCAAATTAGTTCCGCGCATTACACGTCGCCCTGTGCTTCTTCCACCTCCAGAAAATCCGCCGCCGCCAAAAGTGCCTCCAAAAATATCACCAAACTGGCTGAAAATGTCATCCATGTTCATTCCACCGCCGCCAAATCCACCACTGGCTGCACCGCCAACACCGGCGTGACCAAACTGGTTGTAGCGCTGACGTTTTTCAACATTGCTTAAAATCTCGTAAGCCTCTGCAGCTTCTTTAAACTTTTCTTCCGCGGCTTTATCATCCGGATTTTTATCCGGGTGAAATTTAATAGCAAGTTTGCGGTACGCTTTTTTAATTTCTTCTTCACTTGCGTTCTTTGCAAGCCCTAATACTTCGTAGTAGTCTCTTTTAGGCATTCCTGTGTTATTTAACGTGTGTGAGTTTTCTTAAATTATTGAGCAATTACGACTTTCGCGAAACGAATAACTTTGTCGCCCAGCTTATACCCTTTTTCTACTTCGTCTATCACTTTCCCTTTTTGAGAATCATCGCTTGCAGGAATATTTGTGATCGCTTCCATAAAATCCGGGTCAAAAGTTTCTCCTTTGCTTTCAAAAGCGGTTAGGCCTTTTTGCTGCGTCGCATTATTTAGCTTGTTGTAAATAAGCTGAATGCCTTCTTTTATAGCCCCTGCATCGTTTACAGCCTCATTTGCCTTAATAGCACGCTCAAGATCATCCATAACCGGTAAAATGGCTTTAAATACATCTTCTGCGGCCGTTTTAATGATCTCGGATTTTTCTTTTATGGTGCGCTTACGGTAATTATCAAATTCAGAATATAAACGCAGATATTTTTCATTTAATTCTTTGATTTTAGCCTCAACATCTTCTGAATCGGTTTTTTCGTCAGTTACAAAGGGGTTTTCGGTCTTATTGTCAGTATTTTCAGGCGAAGAATCGTTTTCTGGACGCTCGTCGGTACTGTTATGTTCTTGATTTTGCATGGCTTAAGGACTATGATAAAGTTTTATATCCTTATAAATCAATTACTTTGCCATAAATAAGAATGAGATAATTTGTCAGTTTTTAAAGATCAGGAATTCAACCCTGCGGTTGATCATGTGGTCTTGCTCCCTACAGTCAATAGTTCCTTCGCAAATCTTGCGCAGCTCTGAATTGCCTTTTGCTATTGCTTTTATACGTGCCGCAGGAATTCCCTTCTTAAGAAAATAGGCTTTAACCGCGGTCACCTGACTCGTAGTCAATTCCAAAGCAAAAGCCGCGTCCATCCTGGCATCGGTGTGAGTAGCAATTTCCACATGCGTGGTTCTGTCCTTTTGTAGTAAAGAAATAATTGGGTTTAATTCCTGCTCATCTTTCGGTGTCAAACCTTTACCATTCGTGAAAAAAGTAAGGTGTTTTATTACATCAATTTGTCCGAGCGAATTGGTCGTAGAATTGGTTGAATCGTCGGTTAACTTACTGCCGTACCTTGAAGAAATATAAAAAACAAAACCCTTATCTTTTGTTCTGCCATCCATTAAAAACTCTCCTCGCGGCGTGTACAGTGCCATAGGGTCAGAGGTAGTTATATCTATTTTGTTATCCACTTTCAAAACAAAATCCTGATTAAGTTTTACATCACTGAAATTAAATTCTCCTTTAATATTGGTGGTAGTGCGTGCAATAGAATCTCCGTAATGATTATATAAATAGAGCTTGATGAATTTAATCGGCTCGTTTTTATCAGACGACTGTGCCAGCTTGCCCGTGACGTCTTTTTTTACGGGTTGAATGTTTTTACGATCATCCAGAAGACTTTCCATTTCGGTCAACGATGGATTAATAGCTATAACATTTCCATTATCGTCAATAAGAATGTCCGTAGGTAACGATGTTACACCGTATTTTTTGCACGCTTCATCTGAGTATCCTCTGATAGCGATACCGTGAGTGAAATTAGTCAGTGTGTCTGAGCTGATAGCCTCTTTCCATGCATTCTTATCAGTTTGCACAGCAATCGCAATTATTTGAAAGCCATCGGCGTTGCGATACTGAGCGGTTTTATAGCGTTCTGCAAGTTTGTTAAGCAGTTTGTTCGCCGTTCTTGATTTTTTCACATTACTGCTCCAGAAATGAAGAAGAATGATGCTCCTCATGTAAGGCATAGTAAAACTTTGAATGGTATTCTCCTGTAAATTTAAAATGAAAGACGGAGCGCGCGAACCCTCTTTTAGCAGCAAAGAATCTTGCTGCGAGAACGCTTGTGTAAAGAGAAAAACAAATACGACTAAAAACCTATGCTTCATTATTTAATTACAATTTTATCCAGGGCGCTTATCAGATCTGCCCCTCTCAAATTTTTATTGATAATGATTCCCTCCCCATTTATTAAAAAATTTCCGGGAATGCTCGATACACTGTATTTTGCGGCAGCTTCGCTGTTCCATCCCATTAAATCACTTACATGATGTTCCCACGTTAAGCCATCTTTTGCGATCGCTTTTTTCCAAGCTTCTGAATTTCCATCTAAAGAAACGCTATATATCGTAAAACCATCCCCTCCTTTAAATTTTTTATCTTTATAAAGCGTGTATGCATTTACAACCGCCGGATTTTCTGCCCTGCAGGGTCCGCACCAGCTGGCCCAAAAATCAATCAGGACCATTTTGCCGCGTAATGAAGATAAATGGATCGCTTTGCCATCTGGATTATTATAAGAAAGTTCAGGAGCCTGATTCCCGAGATTTAATCCAATAGCTGGGTTAACCTGGCCTTCCGCTGATTTTGTTGTTGTGGTTGAATTTTTAACACCCTCCTTACATTTAAAAGAACCGGTGAAAATCAAAAGTCCCGTAAAAAAGAGTAGTATGAAATATTTCATGATGATTTTCTTACAATATTTGCTCCAATGGCGTTTAAGCGCGCATCAATATTCTGGTATCCCCGGTCTATCTGATTAATATTAAAGATGACGCTTTTTCCTTTTGCACTCATGGCAGCAATAAGCAGTGCTACACCCGCTCTGATATCAGGACTTGCCATTTGAATCGCTCGCAATTGCACTTTTCGGTCAAGTCCCATTACCGTTGCTCTATGCGGATCACACAAGATAATCTTAGCGCCCATATCAATGAGTTTATCCACAAAAAATAAACGGCTCTCAAACATTTTTTGATGAATAAGAACGTTTCCCCTTGCCTGAATAGCGGTTACCAAAGCAATACTGATGAGGTCAGGCGTGAAGCCCGGCCAAATAGCATCGCTCACAGTTAGAATAGACCCGTCGATAAAAGTATCTATCTCATAATTTTGTTGCTCCGGAATAAATATATCATCACCTCTGCGTTCCATATGAACGCCAAGTCTTCCGAAGATGGTAGGAATAATTCCAAGATTATCGTAACTCACATTTTTAATAGTGATTTCTGACTGAGTTACAGCTGCCATTCCAATGAATGAACCAATCTCAATCATATCCGGCAACAAACGGTGCGTTGTCCCTTTTAATTCTTTAACCCCTTCAATAGAAAGTAAATTAGAACCTACGCCGGTAATTTTTGCACCCATCCTATTAAGCATTTTGCAAAGCTGTTGCAGATATGGTTCGCAGGCTGCATTGTAAATAGTAGTAATACCTTCTGCAAGAGAAGCAGCCATCACAATGTTTGCTGTTCCTGTTACTGAAGCCTCGTCCAGTAACATGTAAGCGCCACGTAAATTTTTACCTTCTACTTCGAATATTTCGTTTTCGTGATTGTAATTAAATTTTGCTCCCAGCGATTCAAATCCGATAAAGTGCGTGTCCACACGCCTCCTACCTATTTTATCACCGCCTGGTTTTGGCATGTAAGCTTTACCAAAACGGGTAAGCATGGGGCCAACGATCATCATGCTTCCTCTTAGACTGCCACCTTTCTTTTTGAATTCGGGAGAAACAAGGTAGTCAATGTTTACATTATCAGCCTGAAAAGTATATTCTTCATGCCCCGTCTTTTCAACCTTCACGCCTAATTCAGCAAGAAGTTCAATAAGCTTATTGATGTCAACAATGTTTGGAACATTGCCAATCACAACTTTTTCTTTGGTTAACAGAACCGCGCAAATAACTTGTAATGCTTCGTTTTTTGCTCCTTGTGGTATAATATCACCTTTTAGTTTATTACCACCATGTACTTCAAAAACTGCCATAAAGAAGGGTTAAAATTTTCTGTTATTTTTATGTTTGTGATTGTTGTTTTTATGCTTGTTGTTTTTGTGGAAGAATTTTTTGTTGTTTGTTTGGCCACGCAGTTCTTGGTGGGAACTAAGCGGGAGTCCACCTTCCACTTTTAATTCACCACCCGAAAGTTCGGAGAGATTTTTTAAGATAATATCATCGGTGATGGTATCCTTGTTCCAGTTGTAATAGGATTTTTTAAGATGATTGGCTATTTGCCTAGTTAACTCACTGCGCTCAGCGCCTTCAGGAAGGGCTTTTGCCTTTTTAATAATCTCTTCAATTGTTTTACCGTAGTGCTTGTACCTAATACGCCCTTTTGGATATTCCAATAGTTTAGGCTTTTCTTTAAAAGTTTCGGCATTTGGCATGGGGTAAGGACTGTCCACATCTAATTTAAACTGCGAAATAATGAACAAGTGGTCCCATAATTTATGATTAAAGTCTGCTACATCCCGCAAAGGGGGATTAAGTTGACCCATAATCTGAATAATAGCCCTTGCGCACAAATTGCGTTCGTCTCTGTCCTTAATCGAACAACAATACTCTATCATTCCTTGAATATTTCTACCATATTCCGGAATTATTAATCTGTCTAACTGTGTATTATATTCCATTTTATCAAAGTATAAATATACTCAAAAATGATGTTGCGGTATATTTCGGTTAGATTTTAATTAGCAGAACACTGTTAGTAAGCCGAAAATTGTGATTTTTTTTGAATTCATCATCTATGCAGTGTCTGTCCGAAAACTAGGTGTTTGGATGGAAAAATTCAGTTTCGAGGCGTGTTAAAAAAAATGATTGTGAGGTTTACTGGGGTAAATGAGCGATTATTTTTTTTGACACAACGACGAAAA
>Ga0105046_10000395_pt1 | contig 60139 bp, 52 predicted proteins | sample MAT03_FD_78385 | JGI IMG/M metagenome (GOLD analysis project Ga0105046, IMG submission 78385) | Freshwater microbial communities from Lake Fryxell liftoff mats and glacier meltwater in Antarctica - MAT-03 (megahit assembly) | ecosystem: Environmental > Aquatic > Freshwater > Ice > Liftoff...
AAAACCTGCGAATGCGGCCCAGATACTCATTTTGCGTCACCTCCCCTTCGATCGTCAGCCAGCACGCCATTCGACGCCTGACTGCACAATTCCGGTGGGCTCCGCTCTTACTGCTGGCCGTACGCGCTCTTCTCCGCTCTGCCGAGGACGGGGGGATACTCCGTTTCAATCCTGCACACGCTTGTTTCGTGCCAGTGACCGACAGCGTTCTCTCCCGCCGCCCGCAGTGACTTCGTCACCACACGCAACGTCACGCCGGTCACCGCTCCACGCGTCCGCCTACCCCTGACGCGTTGCCTCCAGCCACCGGTTGGTTGCATCCAATACGGCCAGCGATCCGGCCACTTCGGCGCTGTCGCGAATTACGCAGCTTCCGCTCAACAACACCGATTCCCGACCCTGGCGCGCCGTCACGCCAACCAGGACACAATCGGTCCCAAACGCCGCCACCCGCTGTACACCCGCCAGCGCCAACGTCGCCGCCTTCCCTTCCGCAAACGAAATGGCGAGCACCGTCGCTCTCGCAGCCAGTTCCAGCCGCGCAGCCTCAGTCTCCAGCCCCTCCGCCTCACCCTCGAAGGACTCCTCACCCCGGCGCAACGTCACGCGACACCCAAGTCCGCTGCGACTGCGCTTCACCTCCACGTCGTCAAACAGGTACCGCCGAGAGCCAGCAGCGATGGCCACCCCCACCGGCTCGACCAATGTTGCTGGGACGACGGCCGGACGAACCGGCGCAGCATCGGCATACGGGGCGTTCAATACCGCCTCCACCACTGATGGCGTCAGACGGATGCGCGGGGCATCAACCGTCGTCGCCACGCTGATCTTGCGGTGGTCCACCCGCATCCCGAGATGCGCCAACAGCGCACTCTCGATGTTGCGCACGGTCTGCTTCGGGCCAATCTCCACCGAAGTCAGCACATGAATCGCATCGACGTCGCCACTCGCCGACGCCTCGATGCGCACGCTCACCACACCAGGCAAGGTGCTCAGCAACTCCTCAGCACGTGCGATATGAATGGCGGGCTGGCGGGTCGACCCACCGCCAGAACCAGCAGATGATTGAAAGACCGACACGGTCACGTTCTTTCGCGGGTGGGAGTGCAAAAGAGCGAACATTGGCTCTGACCAACGCTGAGAGTCAGCCCCGGCCGTTCAGTGCAATCCAAGCTGAACTCCACTCCAGCAGAAATCAAGAGTCAGCGCGATCGTCCGTTTCTCCACCCTCGATCTCGCGAATCTTTCGATAGAGGGTTCTCTCGCCGATTCCGAGCAACTCGGCCGCCTTTCGACGGTTACCGCGCGTCTCGCGCAACGTGGCCTCGATGACGGCCCGCTCGATCTGCGCCATCGTCATCCCAGGCAATACCTCGACGGTGTTCGGGAGCCGCGCGCCCTTGGGCTCCACGGCCCCACCAGCCGTCAGGGAATCGGCAGCACCACCGGAGCCCATGCCACCACCCATCGCCGGTGCATGATCGAGACGCCGCCGCAGATCCTCAACCTGAACTTTCAGGTCTACCAGGTTGCGCAAGATGAATTCGAGTTCGGCTGAGCCGACCACCGGGGTTGCGCCGTGCCCTCCGTTCGTGGCGGCAACGGCCGGCAGACGCATCGGCAGCAGGCGCGTCACGCCGTCGCGGATCTGCGGAGGGATATCGGCAACGCCGATCTCGTGCCCCGGTGCCAGCACCACCATGCTTTCGATCAGATTGCGCAGCTCGCGCACGTTCCCCGGCCAGGGGTAGCGCCCCAACGTCTCCATTGCCTCGGCGGAGATGCCGTGAAAGGCCCGGTCGTGCCGTCGCGAAAACTCGGCCACAAAGCGGCGGACGAGTACCGGGATGTCCGACTGCCTTTCGCGCAACGGTGGCAGATACATGCTGAGCACATTCAGCCGATAGTAGAGATCGGACCGAAACGCCCCCTCCTCGACGAGATCGCGGAGCGGCCGATTCGTCGCCGCAATCACGCGCACGTTCACCGGAATGCTCGTCACCCCACCCACGCGCGTCACCTCCCGCTCCTCCAGCACGCGCAACAGCTTCACCTGCGTCGATATCGGGATATCGCCGATCTCGTCGAGGAACAACGTCCCGCCGTCCGCCAGCTCGAAGCGGCCCAGCCGTCGCTCCGCCGCGCCGGTGAACGCCCCCTTCTCATGCCCGAACAACTCGCTCTCGAGCAACGTTTCGGCGAGCGCACCGACGTTCACCGCGATGAACGGCTTGTTACGTCTCGGGCCGAGGCGATGAATGCCGCGAGCCACCAGCTCCTTTCCGGTTCCGCTTTCGCCTTCGATCAGGACGGTGCTGGACACCGGGGCGATCTGCTCGATCTTGACCAACACTTCGCGCAACGCCTCGGTATCGCCGCTGAGCCCTGTCTCCTGGCTCAACTTGCGGCGCTCGAGCAAACGGCGCACCACCGGGGCGACATCCTCCGGCAGCACCGGCTTCACCAGCACATCCGCGTACCCAATGCTGCGGAGCCGCTCGCGCATTCCCGGCTCATCCACATCGACCAGCCCCACCACCGGCACACCCGCCCATAACTCCTCACGCACGATCTGCACATTGCCGGTATCGAGCAGTGCGCCGGTGATCACCACCACGTCGGGCTCGAAGCGCTCCAGCATGCCTCGCACATCATCCAGCGGCGACACCAGCTCGGTGGTGATGCCGCCCTGCTCCAGCAACGCATTCAGACGCACAGCCGGTTCGACATCGGTGAGCGTGATGAGCGCCTTCATCTGCATTACTTCTTCGCCGATCCGTTGGGCCAGAACGGCAGCAATGCAACAGTCGCGGTGACTCTCGTGCCGCGGATCTCGACGTCGAAGGTGGTGCCTGCCTTCGCATAATCAGTGGGCAGATAGCAGGTGCCAATCGGCACGCCGACGCTCGGCCCAACGGTGCCGCTGCACACCACACCGCACGCCTCGCCGTCCATCGAGACCGCCATGCCGTGTCGAGGAACGTTGCGCACCGGCAGGGTAAAGCCAACCAGCTTCCTTGGGACGCCGGCCGACTTCTGCGCCACCAGCGCGTCCCGTCCAACGAAACGCTCCTTGGCGGTCAGCTTCACGAGCCACGCCAGGTTCGCCTCGTACGGCGTGACGGTGTCATCGATGTCGTTGCCGTACAGCGCCATGCCCATCTCGAGCCGCAGGGTGTCGCGGGCACCGAGTCCGGCTGGCGTCACATCACCGCCCGACAGCAGCTTCACCCACATGTGCGCTGCATGCGCATCGTCGAAGTACAGCTCGAATCCGTCTTCGCCGGTGTAGCCGGTGCGACTCACGATCACGTTGTCGATCCCCGCCACCGTTCCCACCGCACAGTGGTAATACGCGATGGTATCGAGATCGATATCGGTGTGCCGGGCCAGCACCGTCGGTGCGTTGGGCCCCTGCAACGCGAGCAACGCGGTCGATGCGCTGATATTCGTCATCTGCGCATCGAAGGCGCTCAGATGCGGCTCGATATGCGCCCAATCCTTGTCGATATTGGATGCGTTGACGACCAGCATCAGATGGTCGGCGAACCGGTACACGAGACAGTCGTCCTCGATGGTGCCGCGCTCGTTCAGAAACGTCGAGTAGTGTGCCTGCCCGATCGCCAGTTTGCTGACGTCGTTGGTCGTGACGTAATTGACGAACTCGATCGCCGCCGGACCGGTGACGAGGAACTCGCCCATGTGACTGACATCGAACAGCCCGCAGCGCTGGCGCACAGCGTGATGCTCGATGCTGATGCCACTCGGATACTGAACCGGCATCTCGAAGCCGGCGAAGGGCACGATCTTGGCGCCGAGTGCGACGTGGGTGTTGTACAGCGCCGTGCGCTGGAGCTTCTGAGAGGGTGCGGCAGACATGGCGGGAAGGCAGAGGTAGTGCCGAAGTGGCAGAACCTTCAATCTATCGACATGAGCGCCGACGCGTCAGGCGCACGCGTGCCCGATCTCCGGCATTCCGCAGCGCACCGAGATCGCAGTGCGCCGGTCTACCACCCGCCGTGTGCACCCACAGCGTCAGCACCCGCCTCAGAGCGCCGACAGCACCGCTGCAACTTCCTCCGCATGCCCAGCCGGCTTCACCTTCTCGAAGATGTGACGCAGCACGCCCTTGGCATCGATCACGAACGTCGTCCGCTCCACCCCCATGTACTTCCGACCGTACATGCTCTTCTCCTTCCACACACCGTACTGCTCGGCGACCGCGTGCTCCACATCGGCCAGGAGAGGGAACGTCAGGTCGTACTTCGCCTTGAACTTCTGATGGCTCTTCACGGTGTCGGGACTGACACCGAGAATGACGGCGCTCCCCTCTGCGAACCGTGGCATCAGGTCCCGGAATTCACAGGCTTCGGTGGTGCACCCGGAGGTGTCGTCCTTCGGATAGAAGTAGAGCACGACGGTCCTGCCCTTCAGCTCCTTCAGCGAGAGAGGCTCTCCGCTGTCGGTCTCGAGGGTGAACGCTGGGGCAGGCTTTCCAACTGTCGGCATCTCTCACTCCGTCTCACTCAAAGGGGGCACTTCGTCAATCACCACTCTGTCCCTGTCTCACTGTCTCACTGCGTCACTGCGTCACCGCGTCACTGCATCGTCGCGTCAGGCCCGCACCTGCCCCGTGTGCAACGTCTCACCGCCGAGCAGCACGGCCATGATCGCTTTCTGCACATGCAGCCGGTTTTCCGCTTCGTCCCAGACGCGGCTCTGTGCACCGTCGATCACGCTGGCGCTGACCTCTTCGCCACGATGCGCAGGAAGGCAATGCAGAAAAATCGCTTTTGCCTGTGCACACCGCATCACGCCGTCGTCAACGATGAAGCCCTGAAACGCCTGCACCCGTGCGGCATGCTGTTCCTCCTGGCCCATCGACGCCCACACATCGGTCGTGACGACCGTGGCGCCGTCGGCGGCTTCCTTCGGATCGCGCACCACACGCACGTCGGTGATCTTCTGCGCACGGGCCAGGATCACCGGGTCGGGATCGTAGCCCTCGGGGCACGCCAGACGCAGCGCAAAGCCAAAGGACGCCGCCGCATCGATCCACGAGTTGGCCATGTTGTTGCCATCACCGATCCACGCCACCACCTGGTTCCGCTCCTCGCTCAGATGCTGACGCACTGTCAGCACATCGGCCAGCACCTGACAGGGATGCTGCAGATCGGTGAGCCCGTTGATCACCGGCACCTGAGCATGCTTGGCGAGGTTCATCACATCGTCGTGCGCGAACGTCCGGATCATGATGCCGTCGACGTAACGCGTCAGCACCTGTGCGGTATCCGACAGCGGTTCGCCGCGACCGAGCTGCACATCGCGATCGGAAAGAAACAGTGCGTGCCCGCCGAGTTGAAAGGTGCCGACCTCGAATGACACGCGTGTGCGCGTGGACGACTTCATGAACAGCATTGCGAGCGTCTTGCCCCGCAACGGGCGGCGGTCGTAGTCACCCCGACGCATCCGATCGGCAAGGCGAAGCAACGCATCGAGCTCGAAGCGATCGAAATCGGTGATCGCGATGAAGTCGCGATGTGAGCGCTCGGCAGACATGGCAGCGGAGGTCGAAGGTCACACGGACAGCTCCGGCGGAGACCGGAAAGGCGGTGAACCTAGTGAGAGGGAACTGAATGAGAAGTGCGGCCTGACAGCACTACAGCATGTAGCGCCGCAGATCCTCGTCCTGGCTCACCGACTCGAGGCGACTCCGGACCATCGGTGCATCGACCACGATCGCCCCGCTGGCCGACTCCGGGAGCCCGTAGAGCAGCTCCTCCAGCAGCGTCGTCATCACGGTGTGCAAACGGCGGGCGCCGATGTTCTCCATCCGCGTGTTGCACACGGTCGCAACACGCGCCAACTCGGCGATGCCATCGGGAGCGAATGAGAGCGTGGCCCCCTCCGCCGCCACCAGCGCGGCGTACTGGCGGGTGAGCGCATGCTCCGGCTCCGTCATGATGCGCACGAAGTCGGACTCGGTGAGCGACAACAGCTCCACGCGAATGGGGAAGCGCCCCTGCAACTCGGGAATGAGATCGCTGGGTTTCGAGACGTGGAACGCACCGGCGGCGATGAACAGCACGTGGTCTGTCTTCACCATTCCGTACTTCGTCTGCACCGTGGACCCTTCAACGATCGGCAGCAGATCACGCTGCACACCCTCACGCGATACATCAGGGCCACCAGTTCCGCCGCGCTGGCCGGCGATCTTGTCGATCTCGTCGAGGAAGACGATACCCGTTTCCTCCGTGCGCTCGATCGCCTCGGCGATCACCTCATCGCGATCGAGCATCCGGTCGAACTCCTGCTGCAACAGCACACGCCGCGCCTCTGCCACCGTCATCGTCCGCTTCCGCGTGCGCTTCGGCATCAGATCCTGCATCATCTGCGTGAACTGTTCCATCCCTTCCGGCGCCCCCGGAGTGCTCACCGCACCAAACATCGGCGCTGACGCGACTGGAACATCGAGGTCCACCGACCGCGCTTCCAGCTGACCGTCACGGAGCAGCACGCGCAGCTTCTCCCGCGTGCGCTGATGGCGCTCGGTGTCCATGTCGCTGACCGGCGCCGTGGTCGCGGCGCCCGATGCGCCCACGAGAAAGATGTTGGGCGATGCGTTCCCCTCGGCGGGCGCCGCCTCGCTTGCGGCCGGTGGCGTGGGTGACGTCGCCGGCGCCGGAAGCAGCGCGTCGAGCAACCGATCATCGACGCGCGCCGCAGCATCGGCGGCAATCTCCTGCTCCCGTTCCGCGCGCACGAGCGCCATCGCGTTCTCGACCAGGTCGCGGACCATCGACTCGACGTCGCGACCGACGTAGCCCACCTCGGTGAACTTCGAGGCTTCGACCTTGACGAACGGCGCAGCAGCAAGCTTGGACACGCGCCGCGCGATCTCCGTCTTGCCACAGCCAGTCGGGCCGATGAGGATGATGTTGTTGGGTGAGATTTCGCCGCGGATGCTCTCCGGAGTCTGCTGGCGCCGCCAACGATTGCGCAGCGCAATTGCGACCGCCTTCTTGGCGCTCGATTGTCCGATGATGTAGCGGTCGAGCTCAGCAACGATGCGACCTGGTGTCAGATCGGCAAGGCGCGCGAGTGCGCGCACAGTTCGCGGGGACGGCATGGATCAGCTGGTGGGTTCGAGGACAGTGATGTTGGTATTCGTGTAGACACAGATCTCGCCGGCGATCTGCATGCCATGCTCGACGATCTCGCGCGCCGACATCTCCGTATGCCGCACCAGCGCGCGGGCCGCCGACAAGGCGTAGATCCCGCCTGATCCGATCGCCATGATCCCGTCGTCCGATTCGATCACATCGCCGTTGCCGCTGACCGTGAACAACGTGTCGCGATCACCGACGATCAGGAGCGCCTCGAGACGGCGGAGCACGCGATCCGAGCGCCAGTCCTTCGCCAGTTCGACGACGGCCTTGGGAAGATTGTCGGCGTACCGTTCGAGCTTCTCCTCAAACTTCTCGAACAGCGTAAAGGCATCGGCGGCCGCGCCGGCAAAACCGGCGACCAGCTTTCCATTGCCAAGCCGACGGACCTTCTTCGCCGTCGCCTTCGCCACCGTCTGGCCCATCGAGACCTGACCGTCGCCACCGATCGCGATCTGGCCATTGCGGCGAACCGCAAGGATGGTGGTGGCGTGAAACACAGCGGAGCTGTTCGACATGACGAGGTTGACGAAAGTGTTGGTTCGAACGGTTACGCGCGGGGATGCGCCCTGGCGTAGGCTGCCTTGAGCCGTTCGATGCTGGTGTGTGTGTAGATCTGCGTGGTGCTCACACTGGCGTGACCAAGCAGCTCCTGCACCGCGCGCAGTTCAGCGCCGGCGTCCAGCAGATGCGTGGCAAAGGTGTGTCGGAGGGCGTGTACACTGGCGCCGGCGGGGGCATCCACCATCGCGATGAGCCCCGTCATCGCAAGCTGAATGCCGCGGCGCGAGAGGCGACGCCCGCGTGGATTGAGAAACCATGCCGCGCGATCGGCCTTGGGGCCGATGGCGCGAATCAGCTCATCGCGGCGCGATTCGTAGTTGATGTTCGTCAGTCGCGCGGGACCGCCAAACGGAATGATGCGCTCCTTTCTGCCCTTGCCGCGCACCTTCGCGCGCAACGAGACCAGATCCACATCCTCGCGATTGAGGCCGTACAGCTCCGAGAGCCGCATTCCGGTGGCGTAGAACAGTTCGAGCATCGCGAGGTTGCGGACATCGGCGTAGGCGCCGCCGTGTGCCCGGGTGGTGGCGGCATCCATCAGCGTCTGCATCGTGCCGGCGTCCAGATGTGCTGGCAGATGCCGGCCAATCTTCGGCGTGCGAACGCTCCGCGCAGGATTGGCGGTCACATGTTCGTCGCGATGCAGATACCGGTAGAACCCGCGCACTGCCGAGAGCGTGCGCGCGATGGATCGTCGCTCCAGACCCTGTCGGCTGAGATAGCCCAGAAAACTGCGCACGGTGTTGCGATCCACCGTCCCCCAATCCCACGCGCTGGCCTGTGCCCGTGCGCCGAGGAACGCGCTGAAACGCTGCAGGTCACTCGTGTACGCCGTCAACGTGTGCGCCGACAGCTGACGTTCCTTGCGCAGGTACTCCAACCACTCCGCGATCAGCGGCGGCGTTGGAGGCTCCGACGAGGTCTCGTTTGCCGCGTCCGCCTGAGCGTCGCGCGACGGTACCATCAGACCTGAACGCCTGCGAGCGATGTGCGCTCGATCCACGCCGCCTGCTCCTCGAGGGCCCGATCGGCCATCATCTGCTTCCGCAGCATCTTGTCGCGCGGGGGGTTCGGCAGATCATCAACCAGCCCATAGTTCGCATTCATCGGCTGGAAATGTTTCGGATCGGCCTCCCGCAGGTAGCGATACAGCGCACCGAGCATGGTGGTGGGCGGCGGAATCACCGGGTCCTCACCGCGAAGAAGCCGCGACAGGTTGATGCCGGCCAGCAATCCCGTCGCACTGCTCTCGGTGTACCCTTCGACGCCGGTGAGCTGGCCGGCAAACAGTGTCAGCGGCGCATCGGGGAGGGCGAGATGTGGTGAGAGCGTGGCGGGAGCATTCAGATACGAATTGCGATGAATGCTGCCGTATCGAAGAAATTCGGCCTCGGCGAGACCCGGAATCATGCGGAACACGCGCTGCTGCTCACTGATCCGCAGTCGCGTCTGAAACCCAACCAGGTTCCACATCCGACCCGCACGATCCTCCTGACGCAGCTGCAGGACTGCCCACGGTCGACGGCCGGTTCGCGGATCGCGCAAACCGATCGGCTTCATGGGCCCGAAGCGCAACGTCTCACGCCCGCGCTTCACCATCTCTTCGGCGGGCATGCACCCTTCGAAGTACGGCACCGCGTCAAACTCGTGTGCGGTGAACTGATCGCCGGCAGCCAGTGCGTCGATGAAGGACTCGTACTCTTCCTTGTCGAACGCGGCGTTCAGATACGCGCCCCCCTCCGCGGCCGCGCCGTCCATCGTCTCCTTGTCCCACCGGCTGGCGCGAAAGAGCAGCGACTGGTCGAGCGATTCGTAGCTCACCACCGGCGCGATCGAATCGTAGAACGCCAGCGATGCCACACCGAGTCGCACACGAATCGACTCGGCGAGCGCGTCAGACGTCAGCGGACCGGTGGCGACGATCCCCACGTCGGGGATTGCGCTGACCTCATCGCAGACCACCGTGATGTTCTCGTGTGCGCGCACACGGGCATCGAGCGCGTTCGCGAACAGTTCACGGTCCACCGCGAGTGCAGATCCGCCGGGTACACGCGCCTGATCAGCGGCCCACAGCACCACGCTGCCAAGGGCGCGCATCTCCGCTTTCAGCAGTCCATGTGCATTGGAGACTTCAGTGCTCTTGAAGGTGTTCGAGCAGACCAGCTCACCAAGTCGATCCGTCTTGTGCGCAGCCGTCCCGCGCACCGGACGCATCTCATGCAGCGTAACCTGATGCCCGCGTTCGGCGAGCTGGAATGCCGCCTCGCTGCCAGCCAGCCCGCCGCCAACGATCTGAATTGTCGTCACACTCATCCCTTTGCGCGGGCCGTCTTCTTGCGGGCCGGCCGCTTCTTGACGATCGGCTTCCCCGCCTTCGCTTCCAGCAGCTGCACGGCCTGCGCCATCGTGACGGCGTCCGGCTTCACGTCGTTGGGCAGCGTGGCACGAATCGGCTTCGCCTTGCGATCGCTCGTGTTGGGGCCGAGCTGCACGTACGGACCGTATCGACCATCGAAGACCAGCACTGTGCGACCATCTTCCGGGTGCGCTCCCAATTCGCGCAACGGCGTGACCACGCTCGACGTTGCGCCACGGCGACCCTTCGGCTGACTGAGCAGTTCCAGCGCGCGCGGCAGGGTGATCGCGAGCACATCATCGCCAGCGGGGATACTGCGGAAATCGTCTTTCCCACCCTCGCCACCTTTGACGTGCACGATGAACGGGCCAAATCGACCGAGACTCGCGCGGATGGCATTGGCGGTTTCGGGGTGCACCCCCAGGGCGCGCGGCAGCGAGATCAGACCCTTCGCAATCTCGAAGGTGATGTTCTCAGGCGTGACGCCCTTCGGCAGCGACGTTCGCCTGGGCTTCGTCTTGCTCCCCTCTTCCACATCGCCAAGCTGCACGTACGGTCCATATTCGCCGCGCATCATGTAGATCGGCAATCCCGTGTCGGGATCGACACCGATGACCGGCGGGCCTTCCTGACGCGTGCGGAGGAGCTCCTGAACCAGTTCATCGGTCAGGTCACCAGGCGCGAGGTCGGCAGGCAGCGACGCACGAAGCGGTGCGCCATCCTCCATCACTTCCACGTACGGGCCGTAGCGCCCGATCCGAATCTCGGCGTTCACTCCTTCGAGGTGCACACGCCGCGCGCCACCGGCCTCCTTCTTGAGTGCTGCAGCACTCTCTTCGACCATCGGCCGGAGACCCGGGTGCGTCTCGTCACCGAAGAAGAACTGCTTCAGGTACGACAGCTGATCCTGTTCACCGCGCGCGATTTCGTCGAGCTGGTCTTCCATCCTGGCGGTGAACTGCGTGTCCACCAACGGTGTGATCCGCTCCTCGAGCAGCGCCGTGACGGCGAACGCCGTGAACGTCGGCACCAGCGCCTTCCCGTCCTGACGTACGTAGCCACGGTTCTGGATGGTATCCATGATCGACGCATACGTGCTGGGCCGACCGATCCCCTGTTCCTCGAGCGCCTTCACCAGCGACGCTTCCGTGTATCGGGCGGGGGGCTGCGTTTCGTGCTTCACGGCGTCGAGCGCCTTGCAGGCCGGCGTGTCGCCAACGACCATCGCCGGCAGCACGACTTCCTTGTCGTCCAGCGCTGCTTCGGGATCGTCGCTCCCTTCGACGTACGCGCGAATGAAGCCGGCGAAGTCGATACGCTTTCCGCTGGCGCGGAACTCGGCGTTGTCGGCGGTGATCGTGACCACCATGCGGGTCTGCCTCGAATCCGGCATCTGGCTGGCGACGGTGCGCTTCCAGATCAGATCGTACAGCCGAAGTTCGCGGCCACTGAGCCCGGTGTCATCGGGCGTCTTGAAACGCTCGCCCGAGGGACGAATCGCTTCGTGCGCCTCCTGCGCATTGGCCGACTTGTTGGCGTAGAATCGCGGCTTCTCCGGCACATACTCGGCACCGAACTCCCGCGCGCAGGCACGCGCCGCGTCGATCGCCTGCGCCGACAGCGACACGGAGTCCGTCCGCATGTAGGTGATGAACCCGCGTTCATAGAGATCCTGCGCCACACGCATCGCTTCGCGCGCGCCGAGACCCAGTTTGCGGTTCGCTTCCTGCTGCAGGGTGGAGGTGGTGAACGGCGGCGACGGGCGGGTGGTGAACGGCTCTTCGGTCCGGTCGCTGACCGTCCACGTCGCATCGTCCAGCCGTGTGACCAATGCGCGCCCTGATGCTTCGTCGAGCAGGACGAGATCCTTCGCACTGCCCCCCTCACTACCAGTGAGCTGACCGGTCGCCTTGTCGAAATCACGACCGGTGGCGATACGCTTCCCCCCGACCGCCACCAGCTTCGCTTCGAAGTCTGCGTCGCGCTGTGCGAGCTGCGCGACGAGATCCCACCAGGTGCCGCTTCGGAAGACGCGACGCTCGCGTTCGCGCAGCACCACAAGCCGTACCGCCACACTCTGCACGCGTCCCGCTGAGAGGCGCGGCGCCACCGTCGTCCAGAGCAGCGGCGACACGGTGTAGCCGGTGAGCCGATCGATGATCCGTCGCGCTTCCTGTGCCTTCACCAGATTCTCGTCGACGTCACGAAACTCTTCGAGCGACTGACGGATCGCGCGCTCGGTGATTTCGTGGAACACCATCCGTCGCACCGGCACCTTCGGCTTCAGCTCCTGCAGCAGATGCCACGAAATGCTCTCCCCTTCGCGGTCTTCGTCGGTCGCGAGGATCAGCTGGTCGGCATCCTTCAGTGCAGCGCGCAACTCTGTCAGCACCTTCCGTGATCCGCCCGGGACGACATACAGCGGTGCGAAGTCGTTATCGACATCGACACCGATGCGGGCCCACGCATCCTTCTTGTACTTCTCCGGAATTTCACTGGCATTCTGTGGCAGGTCGCGCACGTGACCCACCGACGCCAGCACCTTGTATCCGGCGGGCAGGAACCGGCTGATGGTGCGCGCCTTCGTGGGTGACTCGACGATCACGAGCGACCGCCCACTTCCCGGCGCTGATGCGGGGGGGCGTCCTGTCACTCCGCGCTTGGCAGCGGTTTTCGCCGCCGCCTTGGGTGCCGTCGTCTTTGCCGCGGACTTCTTGGCGGCCGATGTGCGGGCGGGGGCAGCGGTGCGTGTCTTCGAGGTCGAACCAGCCATCAGGAATATTCAGGTGCAGGGATGTAGCGAGCGGGAACTCGAATGCTCGCAGGTGCAGTCAACAGACGGTCATCAATCGCGGGCGATCTAATGAATGGTCATCGGTTCCGGGCCAGCGCCGTTGTCCTCAAAGCCGGCGCCTTCCAACAGCGTACGAACGTCTTCCAGCGCAATTCTGCCGTCGATGTGCGAGAGCGCACGATCGATGACCTGCTCCAGCTCGGCCGGGCTGAGGAAACCGTTGCCGGTGAGCGAGAGCAGGTGCCCCCAGGCATCGGCGGAGAAACGGCCCCGCTCATGTGGTCCCAGTACCCGAAAACTCATACTTCCATCCGTGTTCGCGACGCTGCCTGTCCAGTTTCGGCGCCCCATGGGAGGGCTCGCCGGTTGGGCATACTATATAACGTCGCAGCGCTCGAAGCCCCCTCGCCCGGCGATGTGCCCTCGCACGGGCACGGATCAGGGCGTCGTTTCTGGAGTGCCGACCGGCGGCTGCTCGGGTTCCGGCGGCGGCGCAAACGCGACGATCGCGTCTATAACTCCTTTCCAGTTATAGAGTTCCGTGTTCAGGACGGCGTCCGCCAGCGCGTAGCGCGCCTCCCGCTGGCACAACAGATCGGTCAGGGTGCTCACTGGATCTCCCGAGCTCAACAGTGGTCGACTGCGGATGCGGGCACCCATGCGCTGAACCGCGACGTATGGGCTCACCTGCAGCCAGAGTATTGTCGAGCTCGGTTTGACCAGTGCGACGTTCGCAGGGTCGAGCATCCAGCCCCCGCCCGGAGCAATGATGCTTGCCGGCTCCAGCGCGAGTGCGGCGGTCGCGGTGCGCTCCCAGGCGCGGAACGCCGCCTCTCCATCGTCGCGAAAGATCTCTGCCACCGACCGGCCGGCAAGCTGTGTGACGCGCTTGTCGAGATCGATGAACGGGCGCTGCATCTGCCGGGCAGCACGTCGCCCGTGGGTGGATTTCCCCGCCCCCGGGAGCCCGATCAGAATCAGATGGGCGGGCTGCACCACTGGTGCGACACTCACCCCAGCCGCTGCGCCACGTGCGCGAGATACGCATCGTAGTTCCGACGCATCTCGCCAAGGGAATCACCACCGAACTTTTCCAGCATCGCGTCGGCCAGCACCAACGCCAGCATCGCCTCGGCGATCACACCCATCGCCGGCACCGCCGTGACATCGCTGCGTTCGACGACCGCCTCGGCAACGGCCGACGTGGTGGTATCGATCGTCTGCAGCGGCTTCATGAGCGTGGAGATCGGCTTCATCGCCACACGCACCACCACCGGTTCACCATTGGTCATGCCGCCGTCGAGGCCACCGGCGCGATTCGTGACACGTTGCACATTACCCGCGATCGTGCGGCCCGGGGCCAGCGCAATCTCATCGTGCACCTCGGCGCCCGACTTCCGTGCGGCATCGAACCCGATGCCGATCTCGACGCCCTTCACCGCTGGAATCGAGAGCATCGCCTGGCCGATGCGTCCATCCAGTTTTCGATCCCAGCTGACGTGCGAGCCAAGGCCAACCGGCAGACCGCGGGCCACCACTTCGCAGATCCCGCCGAGCGTATTGCCCTCCGCCTTGGCGGCGTCGATGCGCGCGATGATTTTCGCCTCAGCGGCCGGATCGAGGGTGCGCACCGGGCTCTGATCGGCAACCGCGTTGATGTCTTCGGGCAGCGTTGGCGCATCGGCGTCCACGCCGCCCAGATGCACCAGATGGCTTCCGATGGAGACATCAAAGGCCTTGAGCATCACCCGCGCGATCGCGGCTCCCGCCACTCGTGCCGTGGTTTCGCGGGCGGAAGCGCGTTCGAGGATGTCGCGGGCGTCATCGCGATCGTACTTCAGGATGCCCGTGAGATCGGCGTGGCCCGGGCGCGGCCGCGTGACCGACCGTTTCCGCAGCCCATCGGCGTCCTCGCTGCGCGGGGCGGGGTCCATGATCTCGACCCAGTTCTTCCAGTCCCTGTTTCGAATCAGCATCGCGATCGGCGAGCCGAGGGTCTCGCCGGCGCGCACGCCGCTGAGGAGCTCCACTTCGTCGCGTTCGATCTGCATGCGCCGTCCGCGTCCGTAGCCCTGTTGGCGGCGGAAGAGTTCAGCGTTGATGTCGTCGGCGGTCAGAGGAATGCCGGCGGGCATGCCTTCGAGGGTGCACAGGAGCGCCGGTCCGTGGGATTCGCCGGCGGTGGTGAGGCGGAGGAGTCGTAGCATGATCCGGAGAATCTATCCCGTCGGGGGCCATGGCGTTTTCAGTGTGCCAGGCGGCGAAGCACAACGGGCCGTCCGCACGAATGCGAACGGCCCGTCAACGGTACAACCCGGCGCAGATCAGTTACACGTTGCCGCGTAGTCCGCCGGATTCAGGTCGAGCACCACCACACCACGCGCCGTCGCACCCACTGCGACGATTCGACTGCCACGGATCGCGGTCTTGAGCGGACCGATGATCGGATCCTTGATGGCGATCACACCCACTCGCTGGAAGCAGCGGGTGTCGAACACCTCGAGCACCGGTTCACGGGAGGCGGCGAACGAGAGCCGCGTCGCCAGCGTGCCGCCGGCGAGGTTCACGCCTGGTGCGTTGAGCGGATGGAAGTCGAAGCCGGCGTTGCCGCCCTGGGTCTGCAGCAGACCGTAGAGGCGCAGCGTGTTGTTGAACAGGTACGTCGAGTCGGCGCGGATCGCAAACAGTTCACCGTCAGCGCTCACCGCCACGCCACGCACCGGAGAGAAGGCGTTGGCGATCAGGTCGGACACATCGCTCGGCGGCGACACACCGGCGTCCACAAAGGCAAACTGCGACGTGAAGGTGGTGACTCGACCGGTGAGCGTATCGGTAATGACCTGTTGCGAAATCCGACGCAGCCCGGCATCGGCATCGTACGTCAATGATCGACTCCCCTTCGCCACACCACCCTCACCGAAGATCGCGCGCTTGAAGTTGGCCGAGTTGCGGACGAACGTCGTATCGCGGAAGCCCAGATCGGCGAGCGTCACGATGAAGCCGGCGTCGCGTGTCGGGAACCCGGGTGCATCCATCCGGATCGGGAACGGCACCAGAATGGAATCGGAGCCAAAGGTGCCAGACTTCAGGCGCACCACTTCCAGCGTGTCGCCCTTGTTGTCTCGCAGGAACGTGGCGTGTTCGAAGAACAGATGCGACGAGCGACGGGTGATGTTCTCGTAGCGGATCGTGCCCTTGTCGGCAAACCCGCCCGACTGACCACCGGTTGGTGTGGTGGAGAAGACGACCGTCGTCTCGTTGCACGAGGCGTTGCACACCGCACCGACGTACTGTGGGCGATCGGAGAAGTCCACCACCTGGCGCGTGATGCTGCCGCCGGCGACCGAGATCTTGTAGGCGATGATGTTCGGAAGCAGGTAGCGCTCGTCCTCAGCCCCTGATCCGTCGGCGTTGAGGCGGACAAAGCTCAGATTCGTACCGCCGGAGTTGGCGACGATCAGCCGGTTCTGCACCGGGCCGATCGGACTGCCGCGCCCGGCCGGGAAGACCGTGATGCCCCACGGGCGCGAACCGACGGCGATCGCCGTGCGTGCGAAGTTCAGCGAATCGAAGTTGAAGATCTCGACCTGATTTCGCTCGATGTTGGTGAGATAGAGCCTGCCCGTGGGCTCGTGGAAGTAGCCGTCAGCGACGGCGCCGCCGTTGGGCAGATTCCGCGTGCTGCCCGCCACCAGCGTGATGGTATCGCGCACGGTGGTGAGGGTGTCGTTGCCCCGACCCTCGGTGTTGCGGGCAAAGACGCGCAGGATCAGTCGTGTCGCGGCACCAGCCACCGGTGCCGGGAGTCGCATGCGCACCGTCACCGGCACGGACGTCGGACCGTTGACCACGGCGACGGAGTCCCGCACGATCGGCGCCCCGGAGATGCTGCGCACATCGTAGCCGACGAAGCTGATACCCACCGGATCCTGCGCTTCCACGAACACCGTATCGGTGGACTCGACGCGGTCGGTGGTCCCGAATCGTGCGATCTTCGGCAGCGTCGAACCGCTCCCGGAGGCGAGCACTTCCACCGGAACAGGACTACCGGCAGTGCGCTGCCCGATCGAATCGACCGTGAACGGGATCACCTGATAAAAACCGGCGACGGCAGTGGCCGGAATCGCGAAACTGAGTGTGGTCGAGAGGCTGTCCTGCAGCGGACTGTTGAAGGTGATCGAGTCGCCAGTGACCGCCGTCCCACCCGTCGGCGGCGTGATGCTGAAACCCACCAGTCGCACCTTTCGGGTTGAGCGCGCCGCAAACCCGATCACGACCGAACGTCCGCGCACTGCCTGCGAGTTGTTCTGCGGACTCGTAATGGTCACGAAACCGGGCTGACGGCTTCCCACCGCCATCACCGTCGTATCCGGCCTGGACTTGTTGCCGTTCCCGTCCTCGGCCACCGAAACGAGCGTGACCTGCGAGCCCGGCGTCACGTTGCCGGGCACCGGGACCGTGAAATCCTTCGTGTACGCCGTGACGGCCGACGTGACTGTGTCAGCAACGGTGCGAACGATCGCGCCGCCGAGGGCGACGGTCACGAACTTCACACCCAGGTTGTCGTTCGCGGTCACCTTGAAGGCGAACACCGAATCGGCGCTCGCGGCACGGATCACCGTGACTGACGGTGCCGTACGATCGAGCGTGGATTGATCGGCGATTGAATTCGCATCACCGCAGGCGGCGAGCGTGGTGGCGAGCACCAGCGGAAGCCAGTGCAGCGCGCGCGAAACCAGCGTCGGTTCTGTGCGCATAAGTCAGTTATCGACCAGGGTTGGAAGCCGGCGTGCGTGCCTCGCCGTCATCAAGGATGTGCGGAGAGATCAGGATCACCAGATCGCGCTTCTGCTCGTTCTTTCGTGTCGTCGAGAAGAGGCGACCGAGGTACGGCACATCCATCAGGAATGGCACGCCGCGCCGCGACTTCGTCACCTGCGTGATGGTCAGACCACCGATGACGGCCGTCTCACCATCCGGTACCATCAGCGTATTGTCAGCGCGCTGCTTGTCGAAAATGAAGCCGACATCGGAGCTGGCGAGCGATGCGGAGCTGTTCTCAGCGTGAATCGTCATCATGATCTGACGATTGTTCGTGATTCGCGGCGTGACGGAGAGGGAGATACCCACCTCCTTCAACTGCACCGTGGCGCGCGGGATGTTGATCTGCCCCTGCGCACCGCCACCGGCACCGGCGCCGGCATCGAGCACGCGGATCGGAATCTCCTGGCCCACCAGAATTTCCGCCTTGCGATTGTCCAGCGTCACCACGGTCGGCTCCGCCTGCACATCTGCCAGCGAGGATTCCTGCAGCGCCTGGATGAACGGCGTCAGCGAGTACTTTCCGAGTGCCGCACTGTAAATCAGGTTGAGCGCCGGACTCGAGATGCTCGAGTTTGCGTTGGCGATGGCCGATATCGTGCGGCCGCCAAAGTCGACGCGGTCGCCGATCACCGGCTGCAGCACTTCACGGAACGCATCCGGCACGCCGTCACCGTTACGGTCGATCGGGATCTGCGACACCACCTCCTGCCGGGGAATGACGGTGTTGAAGAACTGGCGCGCCGTTCCGATGTCGTACGTGATGCCGATTTCCTGCAGGCTGCTGCGATTGACGAAGATGATCTTGGCCTTGATCGCAACCTGCGGCGTCCGTCGATCGATCGTACGGACGTAGCTGATCACATCCTGCATGCGGCTCTGGACTTCGCGGATCAACAGGGAGTTGGTGGCACTGTCGGCCTGGACGCTTCCGCGCACCACGCACCCACTGGGAACCGAGCCAGGGGCTGTCACACCACCGCTGCCGCCTACGGTTGGGCCACCGGCGCCCGGCACACAATCGCGCGTCAGCAGACCGCGCACCGTCAGTGCCACCGAGCTGGCGTTGGCGTAGTTGATGCTCACGACCTGCGTCACGAGCGGCTCGAGTGACTGCTTGTCGAGCATGTTCTTGTACGAATCGACGATGATGATGCCGTTCGGCTCTTCACTCGCCGCGAGCCCCTGTGCGCTGAGAATGGCGGCCAGCGCCTCGTCCCACGGCTTGTCCTTCACATCGGCGGTGATGCTGCCGGTGACATCCTTGCCGACGATGATCGTGCGATTCGCGAAGCTGGCAAACGCGGCGATCACATCGCGGATATCAGCTTCCTGATAGCTCACCGTGATACGCGGCTTCGGCGGCTTGCCGCGAGCGGACGCTGCCGATCCGACGATCGGCGCATCGGGAGTCTGGTACGCGACCTGCGACCCGGTCGAGCCCACTGCGACCCGTGCACTGGAGACGGTGGAATCCATCACGGCGGTCGCAGCCACCTCGCGTGACGCAACCCGCTCGGCACGCTGCGACGGCAAACGGTCGCCGGTGCTCCAGGTGCCGGCATCGACTCCGCCAGCCAGCGCAATGCGAACTTCGTTGCCACCGGAGAGGCTGTAGCGCGCGGCGCCCTCCACATCGATCACGACACGAACCACATCGGCGCGGTACTGCGCCATGCGAATGTTCTGCACGGGGCCGCGCGGCTGTCCATCGTAAGCGCGCCCGTTCAGTGCACCGAGTGTCGCGCCGGGCAGATCGAGGACGATACGATTCGGACCGGCCAGCGCGAACGCTGACCGCGCCACGGAATCGGTGAGCGTCACGGCGACAACCGTACCGCCGGAGTTGGATTCCACCCGCACGCCCTGAACCAGGGCCTGCGCGGCGGTAATCGTCGGGGCAACCGTCGTCGCGGCGAAGACCGCGACCCCGGCTGCAGCTGCGCGAGTCCGGCGTCGCAGCGAAGAAGCGTGCATCCGGTTGATCATGGTGCCCTCATCGGCGTGATGGTCCTGGTCGAATCACCCATAACAATGCTTTCCTGCCGGCTGATGCCGAACTCGTCGATCGCGAACACCACGCGACGTGGTTCGATACTCGCCACACGCATGCGGCCGAGCGGTTGCCCGACACGCACGCGGTACTGCTCCTTGGTCTGCCGGTCGCGGAAGATCGCGATCGACTGCGCACCACCAGCGCCGTTGCGTGTGGCGTATGCAATGCCCACCAGCAAGAGGTCGGCGATGGTGGGCCGAAGCACACCGGTGGTTGCCAGCGACACGAACGGATCGCGTCGGCCACCGGCGTCGTAGGCGAACACCTCTCGGCGATACGAGAGCTGGTCCTGTCGCGCAGCGGAGTCGCGCCTGGCAGCCGACGGCGGTGCACTGCGAGTGGTCGGCACCGGATCGGCGCGGGCGATGGTCTGTTGCGCAGTCAACGGTGCGCCGAGTGCCAGCAGACAGGTCACGGCAAGAATGGCGGTGGGCGAGCGCATCACGGGGTGGTTCCCCCACGACGCGACGTCGATGTCGGCTCACCACCGCGAGCGACATACGTCTCGATGTCGAACTCGGTCATGATCGGCGCCTCCGAGGCAGGCATCTGGCGGCGCGCGCCGGGATTCGCCTGCACCACGCCGTAGCCATCGGCCATCTTCATCTTCAACACCATCGGCGTCACGATGCGCGGCAAGCTGCCGACGTTGGTAAGAAACTCGGTCATGCTGTTGAAACCGCCCTTGACGATCAGTCGATAGCGGTGGGCGTCGTAGTTCTCGCCCCCGCTGCTGACGGGCTGCGGCGTGACGCTCGCAATGTCGAGCCCAACGCGGCGTGCGGCGTTGGACACCTGCTCGAGAAGACCCGGTACCTCGTTCACCGTCGGCACGAGCTGGCGCATGACCGCCAGATTCTCGGAGTAGCGCGCGGCATCCTCCTTGAGCTGGCGGAGATTACCCGCCTTCAACTCGCTGGCGGCCTTCTGATTCGCCACCGTCAATGCATCGACGTGCATGCCCTGTTCGGTGATGGTTTCTGATTTCGGCGTGAAGACGTACATGAAGAACAACGCGCTGAGACCGATCGCAAAGATGATCACGGCCAGCAGGCTCTGTTCCCGTTTGGTGTATGAGCTCAGCATATCAGCGCACCGACAGGGTAATCGGCACCGTCGTGACGGCGGCCGGATCTGGCTTCTGGTATTGCACGTCGAGCGTGAATTCGGTGACTTCTCGGTTGTCGATCAGCATCACGTTGGACTTGTTGATCGTCACGTTCTGCACAAACGGAGAGCTTTCGAGCACGCGCATGAAACGCGTCAGCGCCTGGATGTCCACCGTATTGCCGATGATCTGGAACGAGACCTGCGGCTCGGCGACGGGCTTTGCCTTCACCCCGGAATCAGCCTTGGCCTTGCTCGTGTCCCTCTGCGGCAGCACTGGCTTTGCACTCAACTGTGAGATCGCCGTGATCCAGGTGTATGGCGGCAGTGCGCGGCTGATCTCGTCGAGGATGTGCGGCCAGACGTATCGGCTGTCGTCGATCTGTTGAATGATGCCGAGCTGCTTGACGAGCGAATCGCGTCGCGCAATCACGGCCTTCCGTTCGCCGATCACGGCCGAGAAGCGTGCCGAGTCGGCGAGTTCCTGCTGCATCCGCTCATCGAGCGTGGCGAGCTGTCGATCCTGGAACCAGAAACCGCCACCGATACCGAGGACGGCGATTGCCACGGCGATGCCGGCCGCGGCGGTGACCATCGGCCGCGCCGGCGCCGGTGCGTTCTCGTCCATCGCGGCGCTCTGTGCATCCTTGCGCTGGAACCGCGCGAAGAAGGCGCTGCCGGTCTTCTTCTTCGCCGAGCCTTCGCCCGGACTGAGCAGGTTGATTTCAATCATGGGTTCTGTCCTCAGGCCACTTGGCGCAATGCAAGCCCAACCGGCAACACGAGCAGCGGTGCGACTTCATCGGCGTTCACATCGGCCAGGGCACCGTCGGCCACCGCCAGATTGAGCAGCGGGTTGACGGGGCGCACGGGAATGCGGAGGAGACTGGCGAGACGCTCGGCCAGACCGGTCACGCGGGCGCCGCCACCGGCGATGTACACCTCGCGAATGGGCCGCACCGTGCGTGAGAGGGACTGGGCAACGGTCCCGGTTCGCTCGATCTCCTTCGCCAGCTCCTCACCGCGACGGTGCACCACGTTGTCGAGGGCCGGTGTCGTGGTCGAGGCGACAAGCGCCGAATCGGCGTCGTCCGCCGTCATCCGCGCATCGCGCTGGAGATCTTCACGCAGTCGGCGAACACCGACGGCGTTGTCGCGGGTGAGGATCGGAATCCCGTCGTCCAGCACGCTCACGTTGCAGACGTCGTTCCCGATATTGACCAGCGCGACGGTACCGCGCATGGCATCGGGGTGATTGAACTCGAAGGCGTTGTGCAGCGCGAACGCCTCGACATCGACCACCTTCGGGTCGAAGCCGGCGTCCCGCAGCAGCTGCACACGCGCATCGATGAGGTCGCGCTTGGCAACGGCGAGCAGCACCGACATCTCGGCCGATTCCCCGTCGGGATCCAGCACCTGATAGTCGAGCGCAATCGAGCTGGTGTCGAAGGGAACGATCTGCTCGGCCTCCCACTGCATCGCCTCGCGCAGTTCGTTCGATTTGTTGCGGTCGATGACGATCTTGCGCACGATCACGTTGCCACCGCCGACGGCCGCGACGACATGCGCGCCCTTGGCCTCGGCAGCGACCGCCGCGAGGGCGTTCTGCACTGCAAGAATCACCAGTGCGTGGTCCATGACCTCGCCTTCGATGATTGCATCGGCGGGGACCGGTTCGATGACCACGCGCTGCAGCTCCGGGAGGCCTTTGCTGTGATCAATCACGGCGACCTTGACCAGTCCGGAACCGATATCGAGCCCGATCGTAACCTTACGTCGCTTGAAAAACGCCATCGGATTTGGGGCCAGGTGTGACGAGACCCGTACAGGGTCACCGAGGGTGGCGGTGAGCGTGGCTCCGGAACACGTCTGGCTGCTCCGGGAGGCCTTCGACAGGTGGGTCGAGTTGCACACAGGGAACGAGTGGCGCGTGAATTGGTAACGTCGGCCGCATGTCCCCTGGCCCTCAATGGAGGGTGAGCAGATTCCAATCGGCTGACGGCCCGAGGCGGGTGATGAGTTCCAGCGCCCGTCGAATCGCACACGCATCGTACCGAACCCGGTCACCCGCCCCGAGCACGGAATACCCACCGCCCGAGTCCCCAGCCACTGCTGCGCCGATGAGGTCCAAGCGACCGCCCGACGAGTGAACCGAGCCTCGCGTGAGGAGCACTCCCGTGAGTCGAAGGTCGGCCCTGATGAACAGATCTGTATCGAGCACGAGCATTCCGCGTGCGGCCAGCGAGCGACGTATTCGGCCGGATTGCAAACGGAAGGCGCCGATCAGGGTGTCACGTACGGTGTCCGGGTCGACGACCGGGAGGTGGGCGAGCCCTGACAGCACCGGGAGCGGACGGACGGTGTCGATCCGGACTGTCGCTCCGGCGCGACAGCGCGCCTCGCTGGCACTGGTCGGCGCGAGCGATGCGGTTGCCCCTGTCGCGAGCTGCCACGGACGCGCTCCGATGAGTGCAGCGGTCGGGAACGGGATCGGCGTCACGAGCGGGATCAGCGCACGGTGATCGGCGCGGGCCCACGCCCTCGGTACTCCGGTTCGCAGCTCGCTCGTGCCACGCACAACGAGTGAGCCCCATGAGGAGCGTCCGACATCGGTCCGCCAGCGCCCTCGCGGCGAGCTGCCGACGGCTGCACGGAGCTGTGCACCAGGTTCCGTCAGCACACGCCACCCGTCGTGATCGAGATAGCCGAAGCCGCGGACGATCGCGGAATCAGCGAGGGAGGTGGCCGAGGTCGTGCCGATATCGAGCGCGGAGGTGCGTCTGGAGGCGGCAGTCAGGCGCCAGAGCGACAGTGTGGACAGCCCAACCACGACGGCTACCACGACCGCCAGGACCAGCGCGGCGCCTGGTCGCTCAGCGCGATCAGCGGGCGCCGACATTGATCCGCACCGAGTCGGTGGTTGCGCCATAGCGCGCGTGCGGCGCAATACGCAGGGTGACAAGCAGCGCGTGCGCAGAAAACAGCGCGCTCTCGGGTACCATATCGCCACTCGCGTTCAGCGCGCGCACCGCGAAGCCGGAGCCGCCTCGGGCGCCGGGGGCGGAGAGTGGAGAGAGCAACGGCTGCGGCGCGTCGTAGCGATTCCGCACGCGGTCCCATGCGGCGAGCGAGAGCGACCAGTTGCCATCACCACCGCGCACCAGTGACCACTTCTCGCGCTGCACGATGCGAACCTGCGCGCCGGCACGAATGCCTGAGATGCTGCCGCTGAGCAGAAGCCGCTGGGTGGCACGACCAGCCCACGGCTGCGTCGTGTCGCCACAGGCGCCCGACGCCGCAGTCAGCGACCGCACCGTTCGCGATTCCCACGTCGCTGTGGCGTCGTGCCAGAGACGCACCTCGTCGTCGCTCGACACGAGGCGCGGCAGTGATGCACTCCACGGAGTCGAGTCGCGGCCGGTGTTGATGAAGAGAGTGTCAGCGACCATCCGGCAGACGGGTACCGTGCCCACCGTGTGCATCAGTTCGAGCACGGTGTCACGCGCCGCGCGCAGATCCCCGCGCATCAGATCGATGTTGGCCGAATGGCGGGACAGGGTGCGGATTGCGTCGCTGAGAGCGGTACGACGCGCATCCACGACGCTCGCGCGAGCCTGCACCTGCAGCGAACGCTGTGCGGTCACTCCGCCGATGGTGATCAGCACCATCAGCACCATCAGCGAGACGATCAGCTCGATCAGGGTCACACCAGCGCGGGAGGTGTTGATCGACATCAGTCGCACCAGCCACCCCGATGGAGACGGACGCTGTCTCCATCGGTAGCGCGGATCGACACATCATCGCTGTATGCCAGGCCATCGTGATCGCGCGCGCTAAGCAGCACCCATCGCGGCTCGCGTACGGTGCGCACGACGCTCAGGCTATCGCACGGCAGACCGTGGAGTTCAGCCAGCGCATGCTCGGCGCGATGCAGCAGCTGACGATGCCGTTCGGCGTTCCCGATCGCCCGTTCTGCGACAGCCGCCGCCTGCAGCGCCCACGAGGCTGTCGCCGCCAACAGCACGAGCGCCATCAACACTTCACACAACGAGGTACCGCGTCGATCGGTGATCACAGCGCGCTCCAGTGAGGGACGCGTCTACAATGTGCTGATCACCCGACGGAGTGGTAACCGCAATCGCCCGAGCATCACTGTATCCGTGCAGGATCCCCGGTCACGATCGGCAACAGGATACGAACGGCGACGCCCCCTTCGCGCGCACCGTCGATCCAGATGGTGCCGCGCGCCGCAACCACCGCGCGCCGAATGGCCGGCAGCGTGATCCCGAGCGGATCGCCGGGTGATGGATCGGCGAATGGCGCGAAGGGGCGCGCTGTCGTGTCATCGGTGCGAGGTGCCCGTCCGTCGCTTACAACGATCGAAAGCACCTCAGCGCCAGGCTGCGAACGCTGCACCCACGCCCGCAACACGTCTGCAGGCGCGCGGGGTACGATCGTGAGACGCGAATCTCCGGTCCGACGGACGGGAGTTTCTTCGATGTTGGCTCGAAAGAGCCGCGCGACGTGCAACGTCACGACACCGTCTGCCGGCGACAGCTGTCGCGCCATCATCAGCAGGTCGTGTGCTGCCCTGCGGAAGGTTTCACGGTCGATCAGCACGTTTCCACGATCGGTATCGAAGACAGTCGTCACCGAAGCCCCCCCAGTCTCCGCGGCGAGCGCTCCGGCGACCGCACGCAGCTCGGCCACCAGATCGATCGGTGCTGCGGGATCGGGCACAGCGGCCGTGACGTGTCGAAACCCGAGTGAGAGCTGCTCGAGTTCGGTCAGCGCGTCGCGGAGTGCGTCTGCCGATGCCTGAACCGGGTTGTCGATCGAAAGGCGGAGGCGCGCAACCGTCCGTCCAACAGCCTGCGCCGCCCCCTCGCCAAACGCGGCGATCTCCTCGCGCGCATCGCGCTCGGCCGCTCGAAGCGCAACCCGTGCACCGGCGTCTGCATACGCCGACGCGAGAGGTACCAGTGCGTGATCACCGGTTGCCGTGGGCAACCCCGTCAGCCCCACCGCTTCCACCTGACGCTCAGCGCCGGCCGCCAACGCCGCCGCGTGCCGCTTCAGCCACCGCTCCACCGTCCGCCCGAGGAGAGCGACGAGCCCCATCGTGGTCAGCGCAAACGCGAGCCCCGCTGCGATGGGGACGAACCGCGATTGCACAAACCGAGGCAAAAAGAAGATGGTCGCGGCCGAGACGAGCAGCGTGATGGCGATGGGCCAGGCGAGCGCATCCTGCACGGCGCGACGCTCGACTGCGTTCGGGGTCTCGCGCCCGGGGCGCGTTGTCATTGGTGGAGTCACGCGCGGAAACGTGCGCAACTGCGGCCCATGCGCAAGGCGCACGTACATCGGGATTGTGCTCGCTTGTCTGATCGTGCAGGCCGCACCCGACGTCACACCAGGATTACAATCCGCTTACCAGCAGACGGGAGTACCGTCGGGTGTGGTCGAGGGCATCCCCGACGGGCGCGGCGCCGAGCCAACATACACGCCGCACGCCTCGCCACCGGGAATGACAATCCTTGCGTTGTATCCGGTGGTGCCAGCGGGCGCCCCCGAAATGGCGATGGTGAGCGAGGTATTGGCGGGACTCGCTGTAAAGCGCAGCGCTGCCGAATCGGCGACGGCGCCGTATCGGCTCGTCTCCGAGTAGAACCTCTCCTGCTGTGTGGCGAGGTTGTGAATGTCCGACAGCCCCGCCGAGCGCGCGGCGCGCTGCTTGGTATTGGCGAACTTCGGAACCGCGAGGGCGGCGAGGACGCCGATGATCGCGACCACCAGGAGCAGTTCGATGAGCGTAAAGCCTTTGCGGGTCCCGCTGGTCATTGCAGTCTCTGAAGTATCGGGCGTCGCAGCCGGTTGCCCTGAACAGCGCTGGGGATGAGTGGTGCGGGGTAGGTGGGAAAGGTGGACCACCACGCAACGCTCAGTGTCGACCGTTACCATCGATGTTATATGTCAACGGGTCGGACAGTGAACAGACGTTCAACTCCGGAACGCGTCACGGCCCCGCGTTGCGAGATGCGGGGCCGTGCGACAGAAAGCGACCGACCGAGAGATTACCAGCAGACCGGCACGCCAGATTGCGTCGCGGCGGGCATGCCGGCCGGAGCAGTCGCGTCGCCGTGAAAGATTCCGCAGCGCTCCGCGGCGGGGATGTCGACAACGGCGCTCCAGCCAGTCGCCGTCGCCACCAGGATGAGAGCGGTGTTCCCTTGTGAGGGCGTGAAGTTCATTTGGCCGAAGGCACTGCCGATATCACTGATGCCTGCATACCGCGCGCTGTCCACAAAAAACCCCTCCTGAGATGTCGCAAGATTGCGCATGTCGGCGACACCGGCAGAACGACTGGCCCGTTGCTTGGTACTCGTGAACTTGGGGATCGCGACTGCGGCGAGAATTCCGATTATCACCACGACGATCAGAAGCTCGATCAGGGTAAAGCCTTTTTTCAGTGTGGTCTGCATGAGAGTTCTATCGGTTCGGGTCAACATGCGGCATCCATCGCCATTGGCGACGATCTCCGGCCAGCGTCACGACTCCTTGGTGCAATTGACCAGCCACACTCTCAGAATTGGGCTAAACCGTTGCAAACAAACACTTTTTCGCCGTGCTGGTAGCATCCTGCGATTGTCACTTTCATTGCATTGTACCAGTTTGACCGCATTTCGCTCAGGTTTGTGCAAGACGAGCATCGGCAATCCCCTTGATTGGCAGGAACGCGCGACGAGATACCAGAACAGCACAATGGTCCGAGGTGCCGAAGCACCCCGGACCATCGCGCTGAGCTGACCGAGGTCAGCTCAGATCGTTCATCAAGGCCAGCAGGTTGGAACGCCTTCTGGATTAAGAACGTTCATTCCAGTCGGCCGCACTGCGTTACCACTAAAAATGCCGCAGCGCTGTGCACCGGGGATCGACATATCTGCGCTCCATCCTGTTGGGGTCGCAACGAGGACGAAAGTGCCAGAACCCGTCGGAGGAGCACCGTTCCCGTTTGACGGCGACCAGTTCATCCTTCCCGGACCAGTGCCAATGTCTGCCGTTCCCGCATACCGGTTGCTGTCGGCAAAGAAACCTTCCTGCGCGGTGGCCAGGTTACGCATGTCCGCGACGCCCGCCGAGCGAGATGCACGCTGCTTGGTGTTCGAGAACTTCGGGATCGCGACAGCGGCCAGGATGCCGATGATCACGACCACGATCAAGAGTTCGATCAGGGTGAAGCCCTTCTTCATGCTGCGTCGCATGCACAACTCCATAGTGGGGGACCGGTCCCCGACAGGCACGGTGCCGATCGGGTCGGTGTCTTCTATGGCAAAGGACCTGCCGCCGATCGTGCAAGATGCAACGCGTTGCACAACAACAGCTTACGTCGAGCAGCAACCAACACCGGTCAACACAGGTTGCCGCTTTCCGCCAGTCCGCTGGCGTTCTGCAACATGCCGAGCTCTAGCATGATGTTTCGGTGAATCACGGCCAGCAGGTCGCCACCCCGTCCGGCGTCCCCCCGGGCATGCCGGTTGGCGCCGGCGCTGCGCCGACGAAGATGCCACAGGTGCTCGACCCAACGACCGCGACGGTGGCGTTCCACCCGGTGGCGCCGGCGGGAGCGCCACTGAGCGCAATCGCCAGCGCGGTGTTCCCGCGACTGAGTGAGAATCGCATGATCGCGGTATCCGCCAGCGCACCGTAGCGATCGGAGTCGGCGTAGAAACCCTCCTGCGCGGTGGCGAGGTTCCGCATGTCCGCGATACCGGCCGATCGGTTCGCCCGTCGTTTGGTGTTGTTGAACTTCGGAATGGCGATCGCGGCGAGAATGCCGATGATCACGACGACGATCAACAGTTCGATGAGCGTGAAGCCCACGCGTGTCGTGCGGCTCGTCTGAGGGTCCATGGGCCATGCTCCGGCTGAAGTGAGTGGCGTCCGTGCCAGGTGCACGGGCGTCGGCCACTACAGTCAGTGCGGCGTCATTCGAGGTGGTAACCCAAACACCGCTGGCATCATTACCGATGCGCAGCGGACCGCTGCCTACGGCGCGTCAGTGTCGTAGCGCGCCAGTTTGCGATAGAGCGTCGAGGCGTCGATGCCGAGCGTCGAGGCGGCGCGGCTCTTGTTGCCGCCCTCGCTCTGCAACACCCACATGATATAGGCGCGCTCGATCGCGTCCAGCGTCGGGTTCACGATCGCGCGTTCCGCCACCAACGGCTCCGCGCGCCGGGCGGTGACGCGCTCCGGCAGCGCCTCGACACCGATCGCATCACCGGTGGCGAGGATGACGGCGCGCTCCATGGCGTTTTCGAGTTCGCGCACGTTGCCGGGCCAGTCGTAGGCCTGCATTGCGTCCAGCGCGTCGTCGGTCAGGCGCGAGGGAGTGCTGGGACGACTCGCGGTGACCTTCGACAGGAATTTCATCGCCAGCACCGAGATATCGTCGCGACGATCGCGCAGTGGCGGCAGGTGAATTGCGATCACGTTCAGCCGGTAGAACAGGTCACTGCGAAAGCTGCCGCGCTTGATCTCGTCTTCCAGATCGCGATTGGTGGCGGCGATCATCCGGACATCGATCGGCTGCGACTCCGTACCGCCGACGGGAATGACCTCGCGCTGCTGCAACACGCGCAACAGCTTGACCTGTGTTGCCGCGGTGGTTTCGCCGATTTCGTCGAGAAAGAACGTCCCCTTGTTGGCCGCCGTGAAGAGACCGGCGCGATCTTTCACTGCACCGGTGAACGATCCTTTCACGTGCCCAAAGAGTTCGCTCTCCAGCAACGACTCCGGCAGTGCGCCGCAGTTGATGGACAGAAAGCTGTTGTCGGCGCGCGGTGACAGGTCGTGCAGATAGCGCGCGATGACCTCCTTTCCGGTGCCCGACTCCCCCGTCACCAGTACCGTCGAGTCGGTGGGCGCGACCGTCTCCACCATCTCGAGCACCTTCAACCACGACCGACTGACGCCGGTGGGTTTCTGTCCCGCACTGCTCCGCTCCCGTCGCTGAATCTCCTGCTTCAACGTCACGTTCTCGATCTTCAGCCGGCGGTGTTCGGCAGCACGTCGCAGAATCGCCACCAGGTCGTCGTTGCGGAAGGGTTTCTGGATGTAGTAGAACGCCCCTTCGTTCACCGCCTGAATGGCGCTCTGCATCGACGCCTGCGCGGTCATCAGCACCACCGGCAGCTGCGGATCACGCGCCTTCACGGCCGCGAGGACTTCGATGCCCGAGACGGTCGGCATTCGAATGTCGGAGAGCACGATGTCGGGTGACGCCGTCTCGAGTGCATCCAACCCCGCCTTGCCACCGAGCGCGGTGATGGGCGTAAAGCCTTCTGTCCGGAGCAGGATCCGCAGCGTCTCGAGAATGCCCGCTTCGTCGTCGATGACAAGGACCGTGGGAGAAGTTCGTTGGGTCACGCCGTGGCTCCGTGCTCGGACTGGGTGCGGGGCAGGATGATGGTGAAGCGAGTGCCGTTGCCCGGAGACGAATCAACCAACACGACGCCACGGTGTGCCTCGATGGCCCGGTGCACGACCGGCAAGCCGAGTCCACTGCCGCGAGGCTTGGTGGTGAAGAAGGGGGTGAAGATCCGCTCGCGCACATCGGCGGGCATGCCGGGTCCGTCGTCCTCGATCACCAGACGCACGGCGCCGGAGTCGGGCACCACTCCGCCCGGCACGGTGTCCGGGGTGGCGGGGCGGAGGGTCACCCGCACCGACCCTCCCTCCCCCACCGCCTGAGCCGCGTTCAGCACCAAATTGAAGAAAGCGCGATGCAACAGATCGGCGTCGCCATCCACCAGCTGCACCGGCGGTTCAGCGTCCACGATCAGCGTCGTCGACGCGCTGCGGTCCGGATGGGTCGCGACCAGCGTCACCGTCTCCTGCACCAACGCAGCCAGATCGAGCGGGATCACACGTGTGACTCGTACGCGCGCGAAGTCGAGAAACTCGGAGAGCAATCGCGACAATCTGTCACTTTCTCGCACCACCAACCGCGTGAGCGCCCCGGTATCCTCGTCGGCGGTGGGCATCCGCCCCAACTGCTCCACGGCGCTCCGAATCGATGCCAGCGGGTTCTTGATTTCGTGCGCCAGACTCGCGGCCAGTTCCGACACTGCTTCCAGCTGTCCGGCGCGCACGTGCAGATCTTCGAGCCGCTTCTGGTCGGAGATATCCGAGAAGATTGCGGTTGCGCTCCCCGCCTCATCGGTGCCCTCGGCGCGCAGGTATGTAACCGTCATCCCCAGCTGCAGCTCGCGATCGTCGACCGCGACGACGACCTCGGCCCGCGAGGTTCGGGTCCGGGTGCGAATCGCCCGCTCGAGTGCCACCAGCAGTCCGGGTGCCGCGCCGTTCAGCTCGCCCCGGACCGATCGGCCGATCAGCGGCGTCAGGTTCACCCCCAGCAGTGCGCTGGCGGCCTGGTTCGCATACCGGAGCACACCGGCCGCATCGACGGTCATCACCCCACTCCGGATGTTGTCCAGCACATCGGACGCCTGCACCCGCTCGCGTCGCAGCGTCTCGAACAGCACCTCGGACCCCGAACCGACCTCGCGAAGTCGCGCACTCACATACCCGGTGCCGACGGCGACGGTGGCGAAGTTCGCCATCTGCAGCCACGCCGTGGAATCGAGGACGAAGTCGCGGGTGACCACGATATCGGTGAAGTAGAACGCGCACACCAGCAGCGCCGCGATCAGCCCGCCGCTGCGCGGAATCAGCAGCGCGGCGTAGGCAATCACGAGGATGTAGAGGGCAGCGAACTGCGATTCGCTCCCGTTCGTCACGTGCACCAGCGCGGTGATGAGGGCGATATCCGTCACCGCCTGCGACAGCAGCAACCCACGACTCGTCGAGGCGCGGTACATTTCCACCGCAATGAGTGAAATCCCTGTCACACCGAACGCCAGTACCGCAGCCGCCTGTACCAACCGGACGGCCGTGGGAGTCTGGCCCACGGCCAGCTGGGGCAGCACGACGATCAGCGCCACCGCGACGACAGTGCGGATGGCATACACCCAGAGCAGCGCGCGCCGCGGATCGAGGATGGCGCGCATCCGTGCGATCGGTGTCAGCGCCTGCGACGTGGTCCGGGGGAAGTTCAGCATGAGTGCCGACAATGTCGCACCGTCATCACCGGCACAGGGAGTGGCAGCGTGAACCTCCCCGAAGCAGGCGTCGGGCTTCGACTGCTCGGCGTCCTCGTGCTGGTGCTGCTGAACGCGTTCTTTGTGGCGGCGGAGTTCGCACTGGTCGGTTCGCGTCGGAGCCGGATCGACCAGCTGGCAGAAGAGGGTGCGACGGGTGCGAAGTCGGTGCAGGAGGCGCTCAGGAACCTCGACCGCTACATCTCCGGCACCCAGTTGGGCATCACGCTCGCGTCACTGTCACTGGGGTGGATCGGCGAGCCGGCGCTGGCGACACTCGTCGACCGAGGGTTGGCGCTGATCGGCGTTCACGCCCACACCGGTCTGGCCCACACGACGGCGGGCGTCGCGACGGCGTTCTTGCTGATCACCTTTCTACACATCGTGTTGGGCGAACTGGCGCCGAAGTCGATTGCGCTGGTCGCGCCGGAACGGGTAAGCATGTATCTGGCCCCGCCGCTGATGCTCTTTTCGCGCGTGATGAGCCCATTCATCACGATGCTGAACGGCGTGGCAAACGCGCTGCTCAAAGTCGTGGGCGTGGATCCGGCTGGCGCGCATCACAATGTGCACAGCGCGGATGAACTGCGCCTGCTGGTGATGCAGGCCCGCGCGCAGGGCACACTGAACGAGAACGACAGCATGATGCTGGCTGGCGTCTTTGATTTTCACGAGAAGAAGGCGCGCGATGTCATGCGGCCACGTACCGAGGTCGCGGCCATTGCACTCGACGCGACAGTGGATGAGATCTGGGCGACGCTGCGCACTGAGCGCTACTCCCGCTACCCCGTGGTCGGCGATTCGCTGGATGATGTGATCGGCGTCTTTCTGGCCAAGGATCTCTGGCTGCACCAGGGACCGTTCACGCTCAAGCAGTTTATCCGGGCACCGCTCTTCATCCCGGACTCGCGTCCGGCCGAACGGGTGCTGGATGATCTGCGCAAGACACGGGCGCAGATGGCGGTCGTGCTGGATGAATACGGCGGCACGGCAGGGATCATCACGATGGAAGATCTGGTGGAGGAGGTGGTCGGTGACATCGCCGATGAGTACGATGCGGCCGCGCGCGACGCGCTCGAGACGGACGGCGTCCTCGAACTGGCGGGCTCACTCTCCCTGATCGACGTTCGGTCCGACTACAAGGTGATGGTGCCGGAGGGCGATTGGACGACCCTCGGTGGATACGTCTTCAACGCGCTGGGTCGTCTGCCCCGCATCGGTGACCGGGTCGTGATCCCCGGATCCGAACTGGAGGTCGTCGCGATGGATGGTCGTCGTGTCGCTGCGGTGCGCGTGGACCGCACGCCGTTGGCAAGGCGCCCCTGATGGGCGGGTCGCTCGGCGGTCCGTGCGCCAACCGACAGCTCCCTGTACCACCGCAGACCCCTGCGATTCTCCGCGACTCCGTGTTACTTCACGTATGCGCCTGCTGACGCCCTTTTCGATTCTCATGCTCGCCGCCGGTTGCACGTCGCGCGACGTACGCATCCCCGAAGCCAGCGCGGCTGGTGTGCCCCGCGATTCCGGTTCGCGCACGTCCACCGTCGCACGGTGGCCGCGCGATACCGGCGTGGTCGGCCACCTCGCGCCAGCGGGGCTCCCGGCGACCGACTTTCCGGAGCCGCGACGGCCGATCTCGCGGATCGTATCGCCACAATGGAGCGATGAAGCCACGCGCGATGCTGCACACGAAGCCGATACCGTGATGGCGCTGCTCGGCGTGCGGCCGGGCATGGCCGTGGCCGACATCGGCGCCGGAAGTGGGTACTACGTGGCCCGCATGGCGCGGCGCGTCGGGCCAGCGGGCATCGTGTACGGGCAGGACATCATGCCGCGGTACCTGAAGTATCTGCGTGAACGGGTGGACCGGGACGAGCTGACCAATGTGCGACTGGCGCTCGGTGATCCGCACGATCCGCGACTGCCAAGGAACTCGCTCGATCTCGTCACGATGATCCACATGTACCACGAGATCGAGCAGCCGTTCGGATTGCTGGTGAATCTGGTTCCATCGCTCCGGCCCGGGGCGCTGATCGCGATTCTCGATATGAATCGCCGCACCGATCAACACGGTACGCCACCTGCCCTGCTCCGTTGCGAGCTGGAAGCGATTGGCTATCGGCAGCAGAGCTTTCACGATCTTGGCGTCGATGGCTACGTGTCGATTTTTACCGCGCCGACGGCGGTGGATCTCGTGAAGGTCGCGGCGGCCGTGCGCCGGTGTGACTCGGTGGCAGAACGTGGTTCGTGACGAGACGGATGGTCCGCGCGATGCGCTGATCGTCAACGCCAGAGTGCGGATACCGCGCTCCGAGCTGGTGGTGCGTGCTTCGCGAAGCGGCGGCCCGGGCGGCCAGCATGTGAATACCAGCTCGACCAGGATCGAACTGCAGTGGCAGCCGTCGTCGTCGGTCGCATTGAATGAAGCGCAACGCGAGCGCGTCGCAATTGCACTCGCGTCGAAGCTCGATACCGAGGGGTGGCTCCGGCTCACTGCCAGCGAACATCGCAGCCAGCTGCAGAACAGGGAGGCTGCCGAAGCGCGGCTCGTCATGATGGTGAAGGCGGCGCTGGTGATCCCCAAGGCGCGCCGTGCCACCAAGCCGACCTACACCTCCAAGGTCAAACGGCTCGAATCGAAGTCGCAGCGCAGCAGCACGAAGCAGAATCGTCGTCCCGTATCGCGCGACGACTGACCCCCATTGCTGCGTGCGCGCTCAGCGCAGTTCCGGCAGCCGACCCGGGGCACCAGCCGCCACTGCAAGTGCGGCACGCGCCGAGAGATACTTGGCTTGCAGCGCGACGAACTTCAGCTCCTCGTCCAGCACCTGGCGCTCGCGGGCGTTCACGAGAAAGAGGTTGCTCTCCCCCGCATCGAACTTGGCCCGTTCGCCGGCGCTGAGAATGCGGAACAGCCGCACGGCATCGCGCTGCAGCACCAACTGCGCCTCGAATTGTGAGAGGTCGTTGATCGCGGTGCGCACCAGCAGCGTGACATCACGTCGCACTTCGCGCGCCTCGCTATCGGCGAGATCGAACTTGGCATCGGTGCTCTGGAACTTGCCGCGTTCCTTGAAGAACAGCAGCGGTGACGAGAAGTTGATCGCGCCCTTGTAATTGGCGTCGCGGTTCAAGGCGTCATTGAAGTCGAAGCCGCCGGCGCCGCCGCCGACGCCGCCAGGTCGGAGCGCCTGGAGGTCAGCGCTGGCGAGCGGAATCATCGCCTGCCGAGCCAACGAGCGCTCGGCACCAGTCTGCTCCACCTTCCCCTCCGCTTTCCGCACATCGGGGTGCAGCGCGAACACCCGCGCCAGCAGTCGCGGCACTGCGGCCGAATCGAGAGTAACACGGCCAAGTCCCGAGTCGCTCGGCACAGTGTTGGGGAACAGGTCCTGCGGCTGCCCGCGCGTATTCCAGAGATATGACGTCAGATCCATCGTGGCCGCGAAGTACGCCTGCTCCGCCCCAACCAACTGTGCGCGCCGACGATTCAACTCGGCCGCCGCTTCGATGCTGTCAATGCCGGCCGCGTCGCCCGCCCTGACCCGGCCGGTGATGGCGATGTAACGCACATCGGCCAGCCGTTCGCCGTCGCGGATCACCTGCAGCTGGAGTGCTGACGAATACCACTCTGCATACGATTTTGCCGCAGAGAACAGCAGCTTGTTCGTCATGCCGATTCGTTCCGCCTGCGCCACGTCGCGCAGCGCACGCGCCACGCGCAGCGCGGTGCGGCGCTCGTCGGTGAGAATCCGCTGACCCAGCGGGAGTGAGAATCCGGCGGAGAACAACCCGTTGTTCGGCGTCGTGAATTGCGGGTTGATGAATCGCCCTGACGCCCGTTCGTAGCCAAGTTTGAAATCGGCGCCGAACGGTGTCGGGATCTTCACCGCAACGTTCGCATAGTTGTAGTACAGCGACTGCGCATCCGGCGTGGTCAAAAGGCCAAAGCGCTTGGTCTCCCACGACGCTTCGACTTTCGGGTCGAAGTTGCCGAACGCCGATGTCACGTCACCATCGGCGCCATCTTCGATCAGCCGCGCCTGTCGAACGACCGGGTGATTTCGGGCGACAATTTCGAAGAACGTATCGAATGTGAGCGGAAGTCCCGGCAACATGCGCACGCTGTCACTCACCATTGGCAGCCCACGCCGCGCCGGCGTCGGCTGCTGCGCAGCGACGACGGTCCAGATGGAAAATGTCAGTACCAGCGCACGCGACACGCACGTGCGCATGGTCAACCCGTGCCTCACTTCGGCGCCGCCTTGGTCTCGCCGCCAAAGCCCTCGTCGCTCGCCTCGCGCAGCGAGGGGGGGAAGCCGTTGATGCGACGCCAGATCTCGAAGCCCACCCGGACCTCATCGAGCATGGCCCAGCCCAGCACACCGGAGCCGAGCCGCAGCTGACTCGGCCATTTCTCCTCACCAGAGTCTGGCGTCACCAGGACGCGGAAGTCACCCTTCGGGCCCGGCACGCGATCGATGACCGCCACCTTGCCACCGAAGGTACCGACGCTCACGCTCGGCCAACCGGCAAACTGCAATGCCGGCCAGCCATCGAACTGCAATCGCACCTGGCGCCCAACGCTGAGCAGCGGCACATCCATCGGCTTGACCATCAGCGCCACCGCCCGCTGGGCATCGGCGGGCATGATCGTGACGACGCTCTCTCCCTCCTTGAGCTGCTCACCGATGCCGGCGCGTGTGGCACGCACGATGGTGCCGTTCTGCGGGGCACGGATGATGTAGAACCCGTTCCGGATCTCCAGGTTCTCCACATTCTGGCGCAGCTTGGCCACGTCGGCCTGCCCCTCGCCCACCTCTGCCTGCGTCGACGCCTGCTCCGAGCGCGCCTTTGCGATCTTCTCGCCGTACTCGATTGCCACTGAGTTCAGTTCGATCTCTGCAGCCTGCAACGTTTGCCGCTTCTCCTGCAGCTTCGCAATCGTGTTCTGGTACCGAACACGCGCGTTCTCCAGATCAGTCAGTCGCGTCAGCTCCTGATCGAGCAGCGTCTGCTGGCGCTGCAGCTGGACCAGTGAGGTCGCCGAGTCGATCACGGCGGCCCGCGTCTCCGCTTCGTACTGCGCCACCTTCGTTCGCGCCTTCTGCTCGCTCAGCGTCAGGTTCTGCTGCAGCATCGAGATCTGCGTCTCGAGCTGCCGCACCTTGTCGCGTTTGGACGATACCGCCGCCGACTTGCCCGTCAGCTGCTCGTTGTACCGATCGATCGTCCGCGGATCGAGGTAGTCGTCTTTCACCTCGGCAATGCGCAGGATCGGCTGCCCCTTCGTGACACCCTCACCCTCCCCTACGTACCATTCGACGATGCGTCCACCGATTATCGTCGGCACCTCCTGCGGGCGGTCGCTGGGCGCAAAGGCCGTCACTTCACCTTTGCCTTCCACAAACTGCTGCCACGGCAGCAGCATGGCCAGCACGGTGGCGATCAGCGTCACGATCACGATTCGGAAGAACATGCGGTGCGACTGCGCGGTGACCAGCAGGCGTGCCGATTCGAGGTGATCGTTATCGGACAAAACGTCGCGCGGTGGCATTGAAAGGGCCATGGTTCAGCGCACCGGAACGGACAGTCCACGCACCGACGCGCGGCCCAGCAACGGAGCCAAATCAGCGTACGTCCCCCGTTCCCGGATTTTCCCACCTTCCATCATGATGATCATGTCACAGGCAGCGAGGAACTCCGGGTCATGCGATACGGCGATCACGGTGTGGGTGACGGAACGATCCATCAGCAGACGAATGAGCTGCGTGCGGTAGTCATCATCGAGATTCTGGAAGAAATCGTCCAGCAGGAGCAGGCGCGGCTGGCCTACGATGCCTTGCGCCACCAGCAGTTTGCTGGCGACGGCCGCAGAAAGGTTGGCACCACCGTTGATGATCGACGACTGCACTCCCTGCGGCATCCCCTGCACGAAATCATCCACACCAACGTCGCGCAGTGCTTTCATCACCGCCGCGCGATCCACGAATCGGCGACCGACGCTGATATTGTCCTCGATGGTCCCGTCGAACAGGTCGGTGGTTGACAGCACCTGACCGATCTGCTCACGCAACGCCGCGCGATTCATACTTCGCAACGTGACACCATCGTAGGTCAGCGTGCCGTCAAAGCCATCGTGCAGCGCACCCAGCACACGCAGCAAGGTCGTCTGCCCACTCCCATCCACGCCCGTGATCGCGATGCGATCGCCGGGCCGGATGTCCAGATCGATGTCGGCAAGCGTCGCGGAGGGCTGGTCGGGATACGTGAAAGAGAGTCCGCGCATCAGAATGGCCATGCCAGCCGGCGAACTCGCCAGCTGCAGTCCGTGAATCTCCTCCACCGGCAGATCCATGACATGGCCCACCTTATCCACCGATGTCAACACATCGTAGATCGTCGCGAGGGATCGAATCAACTTCTCCACGCCGGCCAGCACCGTCACAATCACGAGCTCTGCGGCAACAAACTGGCCCAGCGTCAGCGAGCGATCCACCACCAGCGCGGTGCCCAGGATGAGCAGTGCGCCGGTGAGCATCGTCTTGAACAGGATCAGGCTCAGCGACTGGGTGATCAACACCTTGAAGTGCTTGCGCCGGTACTTGAGATAGTTGGCCACGTGGCCGTCCATTATCTCGATCGGGAGCGTCGAGCGGGTGGAAAACTTGAATGCCGCAATCGAGCGCGCCATGGCCTGCAGCCACTCGAGCACATTGTACTTGTACTTCGACTCCATGATGCTCGTTTCCAACCCCCGCTCGAACGTGAGTCGGAAGATCACGAATACACCGACGATGAGCACCAGTGAAAAGATGATGAAGGCCGGGTTGTAGAACGAGAGCAGGCCAACGCCGAAGAGCACCTGCAGCGTCGCCGTCGGCACGTCCAGCAGCAGCTTTGACAACGACTTCTGAATCAGCACCGCCTCGAAGAACCGGTTCATCTGCAGCGGCAGGTTTGATTTCTGCGCTGCCTCGAAGCGGATGCGGGGTACGAGGTACGCGAACTCGAAGGCCATCCGCGCGAAGATCCGCTGTTGAATCGTCTCGACGACCGACTCCTGCAACAGCCCGATCACACCCGTTATGAGCGTGCCGAGAACCGCAAAGCCGATCAGCAATACCACGGGCTGCAGCACCAGGCCGCCTTGCACTAGCGTCGTGATCGATTGCACGGCTAACGGGACTGACAAGCCGAACAGCCCCACCAGCACGGCGTAGAGATAGATCAACCAGATGTCACGACGCTCTGAGTTCAGGAGCTGGCCCAACCGCTGAAACGGCGTCAGGTGCTCGTGCACCTCGTCGTGCAGCATCCCATCGCCACGGTCGCTGAGCACCGGTGTCAGGCGGATCGGCACCAGCGCGTACACGACCTTGGACGAGAGGCGCGACCAGAGCGCGTCGAGCGTCAGTGTGACTTCACCGCCGACACCGCGCAGCGTAACGGGCACCATCGTCAGCGACTTCTTCCCCTTGGCCTTCACGACAACACAGGCTTCGAGATCAGCGGCAGCACGTTCCGGCAGCAGCACGATCGGTACGGCGCCGTCACCCACCAGCTGGTCGAACTCGGCGCGGCTCAGGGTGCGACGGAAGTAGCTCAGCTCGCCCTGTTTGCCGATCGATTCGATCGCGTTGGCCAGCCCGTTGACATCGTCGATCGCCGGTGCCGAGCCGATGAAGCCCGGGTCCCACCGTCGCGGCTCGATTTCGAGCTCCAGCGATCGCGCAACCAGCTCATTGACAGACCGGCTCAGGACAAACGCCATGTGATTGTTGAAGATGAAGCAATGTGGAAAAACCTTCTCAATTTCGCCCAAGCGCAGCGGGACTTCAACGCGACGGCATGAAATCCATCGTACATGTTACCGACCTTGAGCATTCAGCGCCGATTTCGCACCCAGTCGATGGCCCGTCGCTCCTTCTTGCTCGGCTTCCCCTCCTGAAAGGCGAAGGTCATGGCAGCGCTCTTGTACTGCTCGCCGACCGCCGCGCGTCTCGCGACGCTGGCCGGCGTTTCCTCGTACAGTGTCTGTGCGACCGCCGCCGACCCCCTCCGTCCACTCACGTCCCGCACCAACAGGTCGTGCTGGTACGGCCCGATGCGGACCTGCACGCAATCACCCGCCTGAATCAGCTTCGCGCGCTTGGGGCGCTCGTCGTTCACTGTCACCTTCCCTCCGTCGACGGCCTCCGCAGCCATCGCCCGGGTCTTGAAGAAACGGGCGGCCCAGAGCCATTTGTCGAGTCGCGCCCGACCCGGCGGATCATGGTCGTCGTCGAGCTCTGATCGCGTCATTGAGCGTGTACGGGTGGCAAGGGACTCACGCGGCGCCTCAGCACCGGCCGTGCTGGCGGGAGCACCGCACCGCGCATTCGAGCGGCATTTGTGGCGTACGCAACGTCGCTCGGGGTATCGCCGTTGGGCCAGTCGTGTTCCTTGCCCGGATGATCCGGACGCGGTCGGCGCAGAATCCAGGCGGCAATGTCGGCGGCATCCCTGTCTGCCAGAGTACCCGGCTGGTCGTAGGGCATGTTCCACCGGAGGAACGTCGCCAGCACCGTCTGACGCGCGAGGCCAGCTCCAATGGAGTAGCTGGTCGCGCCAAACACTGCCGGCGCAGCGCCACCGGCGCCGTCCGCGCCGTGACAGCGGGCACAATTGGCACTGTATGACCGACGACCCCTGACCTCGTCCCCAGCGAGTCGCACCGTGTCAGGGCGCGATGGCACCGGAAGCGGTTTGAGCGAATCCAGATAGGCCACGATGTCGCGCATCGCCGTCTCGCCCTCGGGCAGCATGCGACCGGCCAGGCTTCGCACCACACACTCGTTGATGCGTTGCTCGATCGTCTCCGTACTCCCACGGCGGGCCCGGTACCTGGGAAAACGCCCCGTCACACCGATCCATGACATCGCCGTCCCGCGACGTCCATTATCCAGATGGCAGCTCGTACACCGCAGACCGTTTCCGGCGTGGCGTGGGAGGCTGTCGTTGAAGTGCTGCAACAGCGCCAACCCTCGCCGCCCATCCGGTGACGCCGCCGGCCGCGCGGTGACGTGCGGCCGCAACGCCAGCGACGTCGCGACTATCAGTAAGGGCGCCATCAGTGAACGCGGGATATGCACGCTCCAAGATACCAGCGCGCGCCAGTCAGCGCCGCGCGGCCAGCCACTCCCGTGCCACGTCCACGTCGGCCGACGACAGGCCGTGCCCAACATCCTCCCAGTGCAGCGTCACGTCAGCACCCGAGTTCCGGAGCAGCTCGGCCAGCCGCTCGGCCGCTGGCCGCGGTACGATCGGATCAGACTGCCCCTGCGACATCAGCACTTCGGTGCCGGCAAGATTCGGCAGCGCGGCCGGAACGAGTGGCACCATGCTGCGCAGCAAGACCGCCGCTCGAAACGTGCCAGGGTGAAGCAGCATGACCGCAGCGGCGATGTTTGCGCCATTGGAATAGCCCACCGCCACCACCTGCTCCGAATCGAACCCATACTCCTCGGAAGCCGTCGCAACGAACGTCGCCAGATCGGCGGCCCTGACAACGATGTCGGCGTCATCGAAGACCCCTTCGGCCAGTCGGCGAAAGAAGCGCGGCATGCCAGATTCGAGCACCTGCCCACGCACGCCGAGCAGGCGTGCGCCCGGCGCCACGCTCGACCCGAGCTCCAGCAGGTCGCGCTCATTGCCGCCGGTGCCGTGAAGCAGCAACATCGTGCGCGCATCGTCGGATGTCGGCGGGATGTGCACGTGGGTGAACTTCAAGGGAGTCATCGCGCCCGTGGCAGCGTCGTGAGGTGATGCAAGCCAGATCTGCGTTCAGGCCCATTGGAATTGCTCCGACACGTGCGGTCACGCCGGTCGCAGACGGCTGCAGTGACTCCCGTCTGCGACGCGGAGGCCCAGTTACACAAAGCGCGCTACACGCTCAACACTATGGCGATGATGGGGGAAGCCCTCTTCCGCCGGAATACCGATCGACACCATCGCGGGCAACCGCGAGTCCGCCGGGAGACCGAGAATCGCCTTCACCCGGTCGGGCTGGAAGCCCAGCATCGGACTCGTGCCGTAGCCGTGCGCCTGCGCGGCAAGGAGCAGGAATCCGAGTGCAATGTTGCTCTCCGCAAAACCCCACGCGGCGCGATCGTCGGCGCTCATGGCCGCAAACGTGTCGCAGATTTCCTTCACAGCCTTCTCTCTTGCGGCGCCCTGCATGCCCGGATGCACCGTCTCTTCCACGGTGTCGATCGCATTCGTCATATCCGAGTACATCACGATCACCGCCGCGGCACCGCCCACCTGCTTCTGCCCGTGCGCCGCCTCCTGCAGCAGCGCCTTGGTGGCCACATCGTCGACGACGACGAAGCGCCAGGGCTGCAGGTTCCACGGCGACGGAGCGAGGCCCGTGACACGCAGAATCTCGTGCAGGTGTTCGCGCGGAATCGGTGTCGACTCGTAAACGCGGATGGAGCGGCGCGCCTCAGCGGCCTCGGTCACACTCAGTGTCTGTTGCAATGCGGTGCTCATTGTGATGCTCTCAAAAGAGGGATGTCGTATATCGAACCCAGGCCGCGGCGCGCAGAGCGCGATTGCTTCACACGCGAGCGGCGCGTGCCTTGCTCATTTCGGCTGCTCCCCGCCCCAGCTTCCGACAAAGGCGGCCCAACTCGAGCAGTTCCGTTGGCTCGAGCACCGACATCACGGACACGAGACGAGCAACGTGCTCCGGGAAGAACGATGCCAATCGCGCTTCGCCGGCGTCGGTCAGCGACGTGATCGAGACTCGACGATCGTTGGTGTCGCGTTCGCGCTGCACGAGTCCATCGCGAACGAGATTGTCCACCACCGTGGTGAGATTGCTGGCACTCACCAACAGCTTGTCCGCCAGCGCACAATGCGGCATGGGGCCGAGGTGCGAGAGCGCTTCGAGCACACCGAGCTGCGTGGAGGTGATCCCAAACTCAGCCTGAATAAGTGGAAATAAGTTCCCATTAACGGCGACGGAGGAACGCATGAGCTTGATGTACGCGTCGAGCGAACGCCGTTCCTTGTCTGTCCCCGCAAAATGAGTCGCCATAATTTTGATGTCTATTGTTTGGACGTCTGTTATTCCGATGTCAAAACATATTCGGCAGACAGATTTCCGGCAAGACCGACGACGCTCGAGGGCTCATCACGACGCGTCACCCGTTCCATATTGGTTGTATGACCGATCACGCCCCGCTCCCACCTCCCGAACAGTTGCTCGCCGGGGCCGCTCCGAGCAGCGCTCGTCACATCTGTCGGCACCTCGTGCACTCGGCGAATGAGGCGCTGAAGGGTGTTGACGCTGCTGACGAGCGGGGACGCGACTCTCGTCACGAGCTGCGCGTCGCCCTTCGGCAGCTGCGCGTGGCACTGGCGGACTACGCGCCCGCCCTGGATGACCTGGTATCCGGGAAGGTCATCCGTCGCATCCGGCTGTTGGCCCGCGACGTTGGCAGGGTCCGCGACACCGACGTCCAGTCGACCCTGCTGCAGGCGGTCTTGCAACGACGCAGTCCCATTCAGCGTACAGCGATCGACCGACTGGCGATCCCTGTGACCGACTCAGCTGACACCGTACCTCTCAAAACGGCCTCATTCAGGCATCGGTGGCAGAGAATCGCCCGCCCGCTCCAGGCAGGCCTGCGCAGCTGGCACGAGCTGCGGGAACTGGACGCTCCACCACGCTTCGAACCCTTCGCCCTGCTCGCCGCAGGGGCGCTGACTGCTGCGGCGGACCGCATCGATCGTCGATGCGCGGCGGTCACCGGGCCCCACGACATCGCCGCTCTGCATCGTACCCGGCTCGCCGTCAAGTCGGCGCGGTACCTCCTCAAGCCGCTGGCTCGCGAGACAGACGGCAGTCGCACCCTGATGCACGAGCTGCGCGACGCACAAGCGACGCTTGGGGCGCTGCACGACGCCCATCAACTCCAGACGGCTATCAGAGCGCGCGTCGCTGAGATCGAGGGAGAGGGAACGGCGCTCTCTCGCAGTGAGCGCACCGCCATCAGCGCCTGTGACTGGGACCTCGATACGCAGGTTGCCACGCACTTCTCGGCGTTGCGGAATTTTCTCGATCCTGACAGGCGCGCGGAGCGACGCAGACAGCTGTCCGTAATCGCCGATGCGTGGCGCACACAGAATGCACCGCCGCTGGAGATCGAACGCAAATGGCTGCTGAGCGCCCTGCCTCCGCGAGTGCGGAGTCTCACGCCTGCCCTGTTACGCCAGGGCTATCTGCCGGGCGACGAACTGGTGGAACGCATTCGCAGCGTCACCCGGGCAAAGCACACCGAGTGGATCAGGACGGTGAAGCTCGGAAGAGGCATAGTGCGCATCGAGATCGAGGAAGCGGCCACGCCGGTCCTCGGCAAGGCGCTCTACGCACTCACTGCAGGCAAGCGCGTGACCAAACGTCGCTATGCTGTGCACGACGGACCGCTCACGTGGGAGATCGACGAGTTCACCGATCGCACGCTGGTGCTCGCCGAAGTGGAGCTGCCAACGCGGGACACCGTCGTCGCGCTTCCGGTCTGGCTTGAGCCGTACGTGGTGCGCGAAGTGACGGACGACCGCGAATTCACGAATTGGCAGCTTGCGCGCTGATCACTCGCTGATACTCGTCAAACAGACCGTTCCACACGTTGCTCCAGGTCCGTTCCCGGGCCCACCGCTGCGCCGCTGCGCGAATGGCCTCGTGTTGGCTGCGGTCATTCGAGAGGCGTTGCAGCGCCGCCGCGATGACACCCGGCTGATCCACCGAGACGATCACGCCGCGATCGCTGCCGATCAGTTCGCGAGTGTTCCCCGCATCGGCGGAGACGACCACCAGCCCCGACGCCATCGCTTCGAGCAGGACGTTGCCGAAGGTGTCGGTGACGGAGGGGAAAAGAAAGACATCGGACGAGGCGTACGCGGTGCTCAGTGGCACACCGCTCAACCGACCGGTAAAGATCGCACTCGACGGCGCAGCGGCGCGCAGTTCTGCCTCGTACGGCCCATCGCCAACAAACACGAACCGGATCTCCGGTGAGTCATGCGCCAGTTCGCGCATTGCACTGAGCGCGTGTTCGAGCCCCTTCTCTTTCGCGATTCGACCCACATACAGCACCACCATCGCATCATCAGGAATGCCGAGACTGCGGCGCCACTCCAGGGAGCGGAAGGCGGGATCGAAGCGGTCGCCATCCACACCGCGCCCCCACACCCCGACGTGACGGAACCCATGCGCCTCGACTTCCTTTCGAATCGCATCGGTGGGCGCGAACGTGCGGGCGGCAGCGGAGTGAAACCAGCGGAAATACTTCCAGCCCATCGCCGCCAGTGCGCCGAGATTGTAGAAGTCTGCGTAGGCGGCGAAGCTGGTGTGGTAACTCGTGACCAGCGGCACACCAAGCGCAACCGCGGCCGATCTACCTGCCAATCCCACGCCGAATTCCGTCGCCACATGCACGAGCGAAGGCTTCCACTCCGCCAGCGCCGTGCGGGCTGCGATCAGTCGTGGCGCGGCCAGCCGGACCTGCGGGTAGGCCCAGAACGGCACACTGGCCCACCGGACTTCGTCGGCGTCGCGGTGCTGCAGACTCGGTTCGGTGGTCGTGAACACGCGTACGGCGGCGCCACGTTCACGGGCCGCAGCGACCAGTCGTTCCAACGTGCGGGATACGCCGTTCATCTGCGGCGGATACGTATCGCTGAAGAGCGCAAGTCGCACGCCCTCCAGGTGCACGAGGGGCGGCGTCATTCGGCGCGCAGCTCCGTCACGAGCGATGCATAGGGCTGCGCCGGACGCACCGAGAGCCAGCGATCCAGCTCATCGATGACTGACTGCCGAGTGATCGGATGCTCCAGATCCATTGGGTGCAGGGCGATTCGAAAGTACGGCGCGTCGGCCTGACTGCGCCACCGCCACGCCGCCTGCACCGCCGACCCGCGTGCGCGAAAGTCGGTCCGTCCGCTCCACCGCAGAACGGGGCTGATGAGGCGCGCGTTGGTGTGTGTGAGGTAAATCGCCGCGTCGTCTTCCAGCATCGTCAACCCATGCTCGGCGCAGGCCGTGTGCGTGCCGCGGCGACACAACCACGCCGGCGGCACAAACCCCACCGGCGACAACCCCAGTTCGGCGAACAGGGCCAGACCGCGGCCAATACGCGCCGAGGCCGCGTCGTGGTCGAGCGTGAGAAACTCCCCTTCACGATTTGTGCGGCCAAAGGCGCGCTGCGAATCGCGCCAGCCGCGCGGCAGTCCCACCTCATCGTGCCGCTCACCGTGCAGAAAGATCTCCGCGCCGGTGGCAGCGGAGGCTTGGATCCACTGCACGTACTCCGGATGCTCGCGTAACGGCCACTGCCCGTGCCAGTCGGGCACGACCAGAAGCGCCGGCGTCGCGCCGCGTTCGACACACAGCGCCCAGAGCACCTCGATCTGCTGCCGGAACGCCGGCGTCACATCGTGGATCGACAGCAGCACACTCATCGCTGAATCCGTTCGTACAGTGCGAAAATGCGATCGAACACCGAATCCCATGAGTGCTCACGCGCAGCGAATGCGCGCGCACGTGCGCCGTGCGACGCCAGGTCTTCGCAGAGCAACTGAATCGCGCGCTCCGCCAGATCATCGGCGTCACCGGGAGTGAAGAGTGCACCAGCGCCGGAGGACAACACATGTTCCCGTACCCCGCCGCCATCGGCCGCCAGCACCGGCGTGCCGCACGCCATGGCTTCCAGTGGCGAGAGGCCGAACGTCTCGTGCGGGCTGGTCGCCATGTAGACACTCGAGGCGGCCTGCAGGTCGGCCAGGCGTGCGCGATCGGCAATGAAGGGCAACCAGAACACCTGCCCGCCGCGGTTCCGCTGCTGCAACGCCTGGCGTTCCGGACCCTCGCCCGCCATCACCAGCGACGCTCCGGTGCGGCGCTGAATTGCAGGCCACGCGTCCATCAACACGTCCAGTTCCTTCTCATGCGCGAAGCGACCGATAAAGGTCACCAACGGCCCGTCTGCCGGCAGCTTCCACTCCGCGCGGGTGGCGGCGGCGTGCGCGCGACGGTCAGGGCTGAAGTGCTCGAGATCCACGCCCAGTGGAATGCGCACGACGTTGGGAATCCCCGCTTTCTCCAGATCGTCCGCGACGAAGCGCGACGCCGCGATGGTGGCCGTCACGTGTCGATCCATCCGGCGCGCGTAGCTCCATGCCACATCGCGGAGTATCTCGCGCACGGGCGGAATCGGGCGACGACTGCCACTCAACAGCGCCGGAAAGTGACTGTGAAAAAAGTTCACGATCGGCACATCACGTCTGCCCAGCGCCCGAAACACCAGCCACGGGGCCAGCGCCGGGCTCCCGATCTCGATCACGTCGGGACGTTCATGCGTCAGCACGCGGCGCATTCGCTGCACCGAGAACATCAGCCGATACGGTTCGTTGCGCGGAATACGCGGACCGCGACACTCGTACCAGCGCGCGCCCTCACGCTCCACTATCCCATCTGTCGACCACGGAACGACCAGCGCGTGCCGGAGCCACGGCCTGGTGGTAATGTACAGCTCTTTTTGTAGCAGATACGTCCGAATTCCACCGCTGGTTGGTGCAAACCACTCGGTGGTGTCCAGCACGGCCAGGGTCGCATCCGGACGCGACACCGGCGGCAGCGTCCCACGCGACAGATCCAGTGCCCGCCGATCCAGCTCGACCGGGGCGAGCGCCTGACCGGTCGCTGTCAACGGGGAACGGACGAGGTGGCGGCCGGCGGCGCCGATTCGCCAGTGTCGCGCGGCCCGGCAGAGTCGCCGAATGCCTGTGTCGGGAGTGGCGGGTGGGAATCGGCGGCGTCATCCGCAGCGCGAGGAAAGAGGAGCGAGAGCGCCACCGCGCCGCTGAGCAACCCGACGATCACGGCCAGTGACACCCACGTCGGCATGTGATATACAGCCGCCGCGAGCATCTTTCCGCCGACGAACATCAGCACCAGCGACAGCGCCGGCTTCAGGAGCCAGAATCGGTGAATCACGGCGGCCAGCAGAAAATACATCGACCGCAGGCCGAGAATGGCGAAAACGTTCGATGTATAGACCACGAACGGGTCACGCGTGACGCCGAAGACGGCGGGGATGGAATCCACCGCAAACACCAGATCGGTGGTCTCGACCAGCACGAGCACCACGAACAGCGGAGTGGCCACCCGCCGCACGATCTGATCCGGGCCCCATGGCGCGCGGGTAAAGAATCGATCACCCTCGAAATGGTCGGTCACCGGTACCAGCTTCCGAACCAGACGCAGCACCGGATTTCGCTCCGGCTCCATCTCGCTGTCCGCCTGGAAAAGCATCCGGATACCGGTGAATACCAGAAATGCGCCAAAGACGTAGATGATCCAGTGAAAGCGATCGAGCAGCACCGCCCCGGCTCCGATCATCAGTGCGCGCATGATCAGGGCTCCGATGATTCCCCAGAACAGCACCCGATGCTGCAAGGCGTCCGGCACCTTGAAGAAGCCAAAGAGCAGCAGGAACACAAACAGATTGTCGACGCTGAGGGCCAGCTCCACCACATAGGCGGTGGCGAATTCAATCGCGGTCTGGTGTCCATCCAGCTGCCAGAGCGCCGCCGCGAAGGCGGCGGCAAGCGTAATCCACACGCCACTCCAGATCAGCGCTTCGCGCGGTCGCACCGAGTGCGCCCGACGATGAAAGACGCCGAGATCCAGCGCCAGCATCGAGAGGACCACGCTGCCAAAGGCGAACCACATCCATGTATGCTGCATTGGCTCCTGCTATCGGTTCCGGCCACGTCAATCGGCGTGACCACACCACAAGATAGCGGAAGCAGCGAGGGTTGCCGGTCTCAGCGGCCAACCTTGATCTGCAGGCGCTGTCCGATCCGAATTTTCGTACCCGTGAGGCGGTTGAGGGCCGTCAGCTGAGCGTCGGTCGTGCCATAGCGAGCGGCGATCGAGCTGAGCGCATCACCAGGACCGACGACGTGCCACACGGCCTGACCGGTGACTCGCTGTTCATACGCCCGCGTTCGCCGTGCCAACTCCACAGTGGCAGCTCCAGAGGTACGCGAGCGCTTCACTTCAGCGAGGATGTTCGCCACACCCGCGGCATCACTGGACGCAAAGGCGAGAGCGCCGCGATCGTTTTCAACGGTCACACCGGCGGCCGTGCCCAGATCGACGCGGGTCCGGAGCGCCCGAAGCGTCTCATCACGACCCATCTGCAGCACGACAAACTGTTGCGGGCCCCGTTCCGGGCTGACCAGCTCTCGCGGCGGGATTCCAACAAACAGCAATCGACGGTCCGTAATCGCCAGCGTGCCGTACGTTTCACGGAACCCGTCCCACCATTCACGACGACGCACCCACGCCGCAGCCTTTACCTGCTCGGCGGGCTCCAGCAGAATCCGCAGCTCCCGCTGCGACAGCGCGCGGGCTGCCGGCACGTCGGGGCGCAGGGTGATCAGGTACGCGACCACCGACGCGATGATCAGGAGCACGCCGATGCTGCCTCCGGTGACCTTGACCAACGCACGGAGCCACCAGCGACGTGCGCGGACCGGCCCCGTCACAAGGCTGAGCAGCGAGGTGGCAGTGACGGACGCTGGGCGTGGTGGCATCTCGCGCGGAATCGAGGGAATGAGGGCCGACGCATTACAGTGTAGCGACAATGAGTGAACTCGCATCGCTTCAGACACCGACCGGCCGCGTTCCGGTGCTGATCCGCCCGACCGTTGGCGACATGCGATCGCTGATCACGCTGGCGCTGCCGGTGATGGCGGTCGAGATGGGCATGATGGCGATGCACGTGGTCGACACCCTGTTTGTCGGCCATCTCTCAGCGACGGCCCTGGCGGCCGTTTCCCTCGGGCTGATCTACTACTTCACCGTCACGGTGATGGGGATCGGGACCCTCGTCGGATTCGATGCGCTGGTGAGTCAGGCCGTCGGCGCGAACGACGAACCCGGTGTGCGCCGTGCGTTGCAACGTGGGTTGGTCCTCGCCGCCCTGCTCTGTGTGCCGTTGGCGATTCTGCTGTGGCCGACGGAACCAGTATTGCGTGCCCTTCATCAGCCGCCGGAGATCATCCCCGCCGCCACCAGCGTCGTGCACCTCTCGATTCTCGGGCTTCCCGGTGCGCTGGCATTCGTCGTGTTGCGCCAGACGCTGCAGGCGATGGAGCGATTGCAGCCGATTCTCTGGACCGTCGTCGCCGCCAACATCATCAACGCCCTCTGCAACTGGCTCCTCGTCACGGGGCACCTCGGCGCGCCGGCGCTGGGCGTGAATGGGTCCGCCATCGCGAGCGTGATCGGCAGAACGTCGCTACCGCTGATTCTGCTCTGGTCAGCGCGCGATGTGCTCTGGCCGCTGTTGCGCGTGAGGGATCCGCTGGTCTTTGAGCTCGAACCGCTGCGTCGCATGCTGCGGATCGGAGCACCGGTGGGAGTGCAGTACCTGCTGGAGGTTGGCGTGTTCAATGCCGTCGCACTGCTGATGGGTGCGCAGGCCACGACGACGCTCGCCGCGCATCAGGTTGCAATCAACCTGGCGAGCTTCACGTTCATGATGCCGCTCGGCATCGGCGCGGCCGCGTCGGTCCTCGTTGGCCAGGCGATTGGTCGCGGTGATGCCGACGCCGCACGTCGCGCGGCGGTCGCGGCGCTGACCGCCGGCCTGATCGTGTCGAGCGCAACAACGATCATGTTTCTCACCGTGCCAGCGCTGCTCGCGAGCGCGTACGTCACCGAGGGCGGCGTCGTCGCCCTGGCCGCAACGCTGATCCCGATCGCTGGTGTCTTTCAGCTGTTTGATGGCCTGCAGGCGGTGGCCGGTGGCGCCTTGCGCGGTGCCGCCGATACACGCGCCGCGATGATTGCCAACGTGCTTGGATTCTGGGCGGTGGGCCTCCCGCTCGGCCTGTTCCTCGCGTTCCGACTGTCGATGGGGCCGATCGGCCTGTGGTGGGGACTCGTCGCCGGGTTGGCGGCCGTCGCGGCGGTGCTGCTGGTGCGGCTCTACTCGCGATTTGGTGGGCCGCTCACGCGAGCGACCGTTGATGTTGTCACACACACGTCCGGGTAAACATGGCGCAGCTCAACTTCCATCATCTGCATCTGTTTCGAACCGTGGCGCGGTCTGGCACGCTGGCACGGGCGGCGGCGGCCCTCAAGCTCACTGAACCCACCGTGAGCACGCAGATCAAGTCGCTCGAGCAGCAGTTCGGGCAGCCCCTGTTCACGCGCGCAACGCGACGATTGGTACTCACCGACGCCGGTCAGACTGCTCTTCGATACGCCGACGACATCTTCTCGCTCAGCGATGAGCTGACACAGGCGATGGCGGGCGAACTGGGCGATCGTCCGCGCCGACTGCTGGTGGGCGTGGCGGACGTGGTCCCGAAGCTGATCGCGTATCGCCTGATCGAGCCCGCCCTGCAGATCCCGGGCGGCATCACCCTGCACTGCACCGACGACACTCCGGAACGATTGATCGCCGCGCTGTCCGTCCATGCGTTGGACCTTCTGATCACCGACGCACCCATCACGCCGGCGGCCAATGTACGCGCGTTCACACACCTGCTGGGCGAAAGCGGCACGACCATCTTTGGGACGACCGCGCTCGCGTTGCGCTACATCACCGATTTCCCCGCGTCGATTCAGGGCGCGCCGTTTCTGCTGCCGCTGCACGGCTCCACAATTCGACGCGCGCTCGACAGCTGGTTTCTCCGGGAGGACGTGCGCCCGCTGGTGACCGGCGAGTTTGCCGACAGTGCGCTGCTGAAAGTGTTTGGCCAGAACGGGCACGGCCTGTTCGCAGCGCCAACGGTCATGGAGGGGGAGATTCAGCGCCAGCACGGTGTGCAGGTGGTTGGACGCCTTGCCGATGTCACGCAACAGTTCTTTGCAATCTCCGCCGAGCGCCGTATCGAGCACCCGGCAGTGACTGCGATTGCACGCGCCGCGCGCACGCGACTGTTTGGCTAGGGGCGTGTAGTCGAGTCCACACGCGCCACAAGACCTCAGCTCACGCGACGCGACGCCAGGCGCGGCGGACGATCTGCCGTCGACATCGGGGACCACGGCTCCACCCCCACACATCGCAACTGATCGCCAAGGGCATGCACGAGCGCCTTCGCCGCGCGATCGCTGAGAGGGGGCTCACCCAGCACCGTGCGGACACGCACGTCGAACGCGCTCACGCCGCGCTCGATCCTGCCGTCTGCGCTGCGTACTGACGCGACTTCGAGGCCAGCTGGAAGCAGCGCACGGCTCACCGCCTGCCGCACGGCGGCTGACGTCAGTGACGTCTCGATCCGCAGACGGAGGCCGACCACCACCGGCGTGGAGCCGCCGATGAGACTGCGAACCGTACTCTTCGGCGCTGCAATTGGGGTGCGACCCCAGTTCGCGATCACGCCGTGCAGGAACGCCGCGATCGGCACGACCAGCTGCCCGTTCAACTCCTCACGCATCCGCGATTCTGCACCAGCCGTCATCAGGACCGCATGCCGCAGCGTCCGCGCCAAATCAGCCCGGCCAGTCCGGTGCAGCAGGCTCGAGACAACAAGGAGCAGCGGGACTGGATCGCGACCGGCGACGGCGCTGGCCGGCATGTCGTAGAAGTTCGCGTCGCGACCCACACTGAACACCGGCCACGGGCCCGTATCGCCGATGGCCTCACACACCATCGCACTCAGCTCGTCGATCGGCATCACAGACGCCACCATCAACCGGCCGGACCCCGTCGCTCCGCTGAGCAATGCCGACAGGAGGCCCGCTTTCACCAGTCGCGGCGCCGGCAGTCGGTGGAGACGCGCCTGGCGCTCCATCGCATCGGCAAACAACTGCTGCACACTGGTGCTGCGACCCACGCCGGTCACCATGAGCACCTGACGATCCTCCGCCACCGCAAGACCATACGCCAACTCGGCGGCATAACGCGCACGCGCCCACTGATCCGCGCTTGCATCTTCAATCGCAATCTGTCTGCGCGGCGTCCGATCGACGATTCGTTGCGAGAAGAGCAGCACATCACGCTCGTTCCCCGAGGCCGCCGCAGCGCTGTGAGGCAGCGTCGTACACTGGAGAATGTCTACCAGAACATCTGCACGCCGCTGCAATCCGCGCCACAGGCGAGCCGTGGGCGAGAGAACGTCGGCGCCAAATGACGCGCCCAGCAACACACGCTGCTCGAGCATGATCGCAATCGCATCGAGCGGCACACCGATGCGACCAACCCTGCCGCCGCGCGCCAACTCAGTCGGCACCGTGCGATAGTCAAACTGCGCGCCGATGCTGCCGCTGAACTCCTGCACCGCTCGCATCATGGAATCCAGCGCCGGGTCAGCGAAGAGCCCCGCGACTGCGAGAGTTGCGGCGTCCGGCAACCGAGCGGGCGCCCCTTCAGCCGATCGCTTCACCGGAGCAGGAACAGACACCAGCGAGCGATCGGTCTCGAAACTGCGTTCTGAACGTGACTTCATTTGCGGCTCGATCGCAGGGGGTCGGAGACCCGACAGAATGCATCGGCTGCCATCTGACTGCCGACAAACAGAGCCTAGCGGTCACAAATGGTCGGCACAATGTCAAGGTTTTACCAGTTTACTTCGATTTTCTCTAAGTCTCCGTGACTGTTGCGGGGAGTTCGACCTGAAACCCGGCTTGAGTCGAACCACGGAGCGCGTCCTCGGGCGCCGAACCCCAGCTGGCGGCGCTTTCGCTGGGCGAACGACGCCGCACCGTCTGGCGGTTCGCGCGGCGTGGGGAGGCGCGATGCGGCACACATCGCAACACCGGCCCTTAAAAGTGGAACCCGGTGCCGCCCGATTCGGGGGAGAGCACGCGCTCGACCAGAGGCGCCACGGCCTCGAAGCTCGCCTGTAACCGCCCCTCCTCAAACCAGCGCACCAGATTTACCGGTTCTCCACGGACCATCGCGAGATCCAGTCGCTCGCTGATGTGAACGCACTCCGCGTGGAGGTTCGGCTCCAGCTGGTCGGAGCGCCGATGATGCGCCGACACCACCGCGACTGCCGCCTTGCCGAGACCCCAGCGCAACGCCGCTGCGCCGCCAAGGACCTCGTGGAGTGCACCCAGCACGCGGGGCATCACTTGCGGGTGCAGCTTGACTTCACGGCGGAGTTCAGCCCGCAACGTGCCCAGTCGATCAAAGAGCACCAGCTTGCCCACATCATGCAGCAAGGCGAGCGTGAACGCTTCGTCGGCGACGATGCCAAAGCCAGGCGCCAGCGTCCGCGCGATCGGAGCGCTTCGAATCATGTGTTCCCACACCTTGCGCACCATGCCATCGTAGGCGGTGCCGGTGCGACACAGCGTGCCTTCCACCATGCTGCTCAGGATGACGCTGCGAAGCCCCTGCGTGCCCACCCGCCGGATACTCTCGGAGAGCGACGTGCTGCGCGCACCGGTGGTGTTGGCGGCGGAGTTGGCAAAGCGCAACAGCGATTGGGCCAGGACCGGATCCTGCTCGACGAGTCGTACCAGCTCGGAGATTGCCACATCGCGCCGCAGCAGATCGAGCGCGCGCTGAGCGGCGGCCGGCGGCTGACGCACCGTCTTTTCTCCGCTCTTGGAGATCCGCTCGAACAGCGCCAGCGCATCACCGCGACGCTCCATCGGGTCGAGCGTCGCTTCCAGTGCGTCGATCGATGTGCGGAGCGAACGTCGGATATCGTAGCCCGCCTCGACGTCATCGTGAATTGAGGGTTCCGTGAGAATCGGCGCGACCGGCGCGACGGCGACGGCCGGCGCTGGCGCAGCGCGCACACTCGTGCTCACCGCCGTCCCGGCAGCACCGGGACCGGAACGTGACACGGGTGTCTTGCTCGCCAATCGAGCGAGAACCTTAGGCAACATAGGGGCGAGAACGGAGAGTGAGTCCAATGGCCGCTCGGGTCTCCAAGGGCCTCATCTCAACCCCAGTATCGGCCGATCGCCCCCGCGAGATGAATGTTTGCGACCAGTGTGGTGTCGCTAAAGTCCCGTCACGAAAGGCGAGTGATGGATTTTGGCGCCAGCCAAGGCGCGAGACTTTGGCGACACTTACACTAGGTTCCCTGCCCATGACGACGCCTGCCATGCCACCCTCGGCCACCGTGCTCAACGGAGTACTCGATACGCTGCCGGGGGTTGGTATTCTCGTCGACGCCACCGGTGCGGTGATCGGCGTGAGCCGCGAGGCGAGCGAGGCCGGTGTCAGTCTCGGCGACGGCGTGGCCGATGCCGTGTCGCGCTTCGCGTTCGGCTCCGACGGGGAACGCCAAAGCGCCATCGCCGGCGTCGGTGCGGTCGTCTCGGGCGTACAGCGAGTGTTCTCGCTCGAACTTGCCAGAGACACAGCCACGTCCGCGCGCCTGCAGTTGCGCGCGGCCGCAATCGCCGCTGATTCCGGCGGCGGCGCGCTGGTACAGCTGCAACCGGTCCCATCCTTTGATTCGTTCGCTGGCGCCGACAGAAGACAGGATTCGAGCTTCCGGTCGATCTTTGCCGCGTCGCTCGATGCGATGGTGATCGCCGATGCGTCCGGACGCGTTGTCTCGAGCAATCCGGCCGCGCGGCGAATGCTCGGCACCGACGATGCCGGCGTTGGTGCGATGGATTTCTCCCGCTTCTTCAGCGCCGGAACGGGTACGGCGTCGCCCACCGACGCCTGGCAGCGACTCCTGCAGGATGGTCAGTGGCGGGGCGAGGGTCGGATCATGGTTGGCGGCTCGGCGCGCGCGCTCGACGTCGCGGCGTCGGCGCACATTACGCCAGGTCGACACCTGATCACCTTGCGCGACGTGACGGATTCGCGACAGATGGAAGCGCAGCTCCGCCAGGCGCAGAAGATGGAAGCGATCGGCATGCTCACCGGTGGCATGGCGCACGATTTCAACAATCTGCTCACGGTCGTGCTCGCCAACGCCGATCTCGTGCTTGATGCGCTGCCGCCGGAGATGGAGGAGCTGCGCGATGAAGTCGGCCAGATGATTCAGGCTGCGACGCGCGGCACCGAGATGGTGCGCAAACTGCTGGCGTTCAGCCGTCGCGAGACGCTCGAGCGTCGCCCGGTGTCGCTGGAGGCAGTGATGGCCGAGACACAGGCACTGCTGGTGCGGCTGCTGCCGTCCAATATTGAAATGATCGTCGATGCCACGCCTGATCTGCCCGGCATTCTCGCCGATCCGGGTGCCGTGCAGCACATGCTCCTGAATCTGGCCACGAATGCGCGTGATGCGATGACCTCGGGCGGCACATTGAGCATGCGCGGCGCCTTTGTGCCGGCGATGGAGATGGCAGACGGGAGCACCGCACCGATGGTCACGGTGACGGTTGACGACACCGGACGCGGCATGGACGACGACGTGCTGGCGCATCTCTTTGAGCCGTTCTTCACCACCAAGGCGCCGGGGGAAGGGACGGGGCTTGGCATGGCGATGATCTACGGCCTGGTCCAGCAGCATGAAGGGACGATCGCCGTGCGCAGTGCAGTGGGGCATGGCACCACCGTGACGATTGGGCTGCCGCTGGCCGAGATGAGTGTGCCGAACGCCACGCCCAGGTCCGCGATGGTGATTCGTGACGGCGCGACCGAAACGATTCTGCTCGTGGAAGATGAAGAGATGGTCCGGCGCGCCGGTCGCCGGATTCTCGAGAAGCATGGGTACCGCGTGTTGCAGGCTGCTGACGGGGCCGAGGCAATGATGTTGCTCCGGTCTCGCGGGGCGGAAATCGCGCTGGTGGTGAGCGATGTGGTCATGCCGCGCATGGGTGGCCGCGAGCTGTACGCATCGTTGCGTCACGAGGGATTTCTGATGCCGTTCCTCTACACCAGCGGCTACACCGACCGGATGTCGAGCGACAGCGTGGAGCTGGACCCCACAGTCCCCGTGTTACCCAAGCCATGGACGTGGACCGAACTCACCGCGAGTGTGCGGACGGCGCTGGATGAGGGGTATCGCCCCGCGCCGTAAGCGAGCGGCGGTTGCCGATGCAGCAGCGGCGCGACTCATACGCGAGTCGCGCCGCTGCTGTTTTCAACCGACCGTCACGGCGATTGCTACTCGCCGCCGGGAGGACGACCGCCCCCACCACCAGGCCCGCCAAAACCCTGCGGAGTCTTGATGCGTGCTGGCACGCGCGCCCACTGATCGGCGGTGAGAATAGCCTTCGCACCGTTGGTTCCGGCGGTGCGCAGGCGGCCACCCTTCTCGAAGAACGGGCGCAGCTTTACACCGAACAGCACCGCAGGATCGGGATTCCCTCCTTCCTTCTCAACCAGGGCGCGCGCCTGCTCCGTGAGCAGATCGACCTGCACCTTGATGGAATCGGCGAGGACCTGCAGCGACACCACTTCCTTGTCGGTCAGCCCGATGGAGTCACGCGCTTCGATGATCTGTTGTGGCACATTGGGGAAGAAGCGACCGATACCGGCCGCGATGCCGCTTCCCGTGAGTCGTGCGCCTGGCGCGGCACCGAACACGGCGCGGAGGCGATCGCGCGTCTGATCCGGACCGAGAGTGTAGCGGATGTTGAAGCCGACCTGGAAGGGCAACCGGATACCCGTCTGATTCCCGCGGGCGGCGCCGAAGCGTTCGTTCACTTCGTAGCGATAGCGATTCGCGGTGGCGTCAAAGCCGCGCACGAAGAGGAGCGTGTTGTCGGGCTGCGTGAATGCGCCCCAGCCGCGCAGGTTGTTGCTGCCGTGGAGCGCCTGATCGATGCCGCCGATCAGGTTGGCCGTGACGAGCGAGAAGGTCAAACGGCGATCGAGCTTGAATGCCGTCGGACGCCAGTTCAGCTGCAGGTCGAAGCTCGGCTGCCACGGTCCGGTGCACGAGTTGCGACCCGCCAGCTGATTCACCTGCGACTGGATGCAGTCGCGGGCACTGCGGCTGGCGCCGTCGAGCAGTTGGGTCATCCCCTGCGCGAGAATCGGATCGACGGTGGTGGTCGGACTGAAGATGAATGCGCGATCATTTCGGGCACCATCACCGTTGATATCGCCACTCACGAGCGGCGTGAACGGCGCACCGGAGGTCATGCGACCGATGGCGGTGATCTCAAAGCTCGACGAGAGCGGATAGGTGACCGTACCGATCATGACATGATTGCGGTTGAAGACGCTGGGCGCCCACTCCGCGATGTTCGGATCTCCCGCCGTGGTGGCGAAGGCAAAACCGCCTGCCGCACCGCCAAAGCCGAGCGAACTCTGATCCCGCGCGTTGGCATAGGTGTAGCTGGCGTTGATGATCGCGCCCTTGTTGGTGAAACCGTTCAGACCAACGGTGCCCTGCCACTGACGCGATCTGTTGCGCGAGTTGACGTCGAACACCGAGCCGAAACGCTGATCCACGCGGGACAGCTGCGTCGGCACGGCACCGGTGGCCGTGATGATCGACGAAGACGGCACGAAGATGGGCCGGTCGGCTTCCGTGGCCAGCGTGAACTGCGGCGCGCTGTTCAGGTTCAGGTCACGATAGCCGGCCTGTGCTTCGCCGCGGGATGCGCTGAAGTCCACGTTCAGGCTGAAGCGTCCGACGACGCGCTTCGACGCGCCGATCGAGCCGCGCCACGACCGGGGGTTCGCGTAGTCGTTGTCGAACGTCGTGACATTGCGGGCGGTGACGCGCTGGACCGGCGGTCCGCCGGCCGCACACTGGGTTGGAATCGAACCCGGATTCGCGAAGAACGCGTTCCAGTCAGGAATCGGTACGCCGGCACCGACGCAGGCAATCGCCTGTTCGCCGGTTGGCAAACCGGTCGCCGTCTGCGCGCCGGCAAACAGCTGCGTGTTGGGTGCATCGCGGAAGCGGCCCACGCCGCCACGCACGGTCAGTGCGCCGTTGCCAAACGGGTTACCGCCACCGGCATTCTCCGGCTGCGCGGGCGACCAGCTGAACCCGATGCGCGGAAGGATCGCCGCATCGGTGGGGATGATATCGGTCTTTCGACCGAAGGCCGAGTCCACGGCGAGGTTGCGCGCCGGAGCGCCGTCGAACGACGAGGCCTCGAATCGGGTGCCGAACACGAGCTGCAACCCGTCACGCGGGCGCCAGGTGTCGCCGATGTAGATGCCGGAGTTGATCGTGCTGCCGGTGCGTTCCGGGGCAGCGAGTGTGCGAGTGAACACCGCCGGCCGGTTTCCGTCGAAATCCGCCAGCGAGTTGAACGTGAACGACCCGAATCGGTTGAACGCCTGATCCTGCGTGTAGCCGGTGCGATTGAGCAAACCACCGATCTTCACGCGATGCTTGCCTTCATCCAGCAGGATCGATGTCTCGTTGGTGGCTTCGAACACCGTGTTGTCGCTGGTGGAAAGCAGCGAGGTGCTTCCACCGAACTGCAACGTGGCCAACCCCTGTGTCCCGTCGGTGAGATCGGAGAGCACCTGCACCCGACCGAGCGGCAGGTTGATGAACGGAGACCCGATGCGGTTGTCGATCTGCAGGCCGGCGCGCAACTCGTTCACCACCGCGGTGCCGAACCGGGAGGAGAGAACCATGGAGCCACCGCCGCCGCGGTTTTCCGTGGTACCGCCGGTCTGCGGCAGCGCCAGTGATCCAACCCGGGTCGGCGTCTGATCCACCAGACGCCAGTCGCCACGCAGGGTGAGCGTGTGTGCATCGGTGATGGAATAATCCATCCGGCCGAGCACCGTCAGGTTGTCCTGATTGCGATTGTCGTCGATCACGCCACCGGCGCCTGCCACGCCGTAGCGGTTCACGAGTCCCAGGAATCGGGTGGCGGAATCTCTCGACACACCGAGCCGCTCACGGGTGTCGGCATCTGCCGCCAGCAGCGACGGCAGCAGATCGGCGCGACGTCGCCCCTGCAGCGCGCCGAAGAAGAAGAGCTTGTCCTTGATGATCGGAAAGCCGACACCGGCGCCGAACTGATTCTGGTTGAAGGCACCGCCAAAGGCGCCCGTCGTTCCGCCCTGCTCGACGGTGAAATCGCGGTAGCGACCCACATACGAGAGCGACCCTTGCACCACGTTGGTGCCGCTTCGGGTGGTCTGCGATACCTGTCCGCCGGAGAACTGGCCGCGCGCCACGTCATAGGTGTTCGTCACGACG
>Ga0105046_10000397_pt1 | contig 60060 bp, 52 predicted proteins | sample MAT03_FD_78385 | JGI IMG/M metagenome (GOLD analysis project Ga0105046, IMG submission 78385) | Freshwater microbial communities from Lake Fryxell liftoff mats and glacier meltwater in Antarctica - MAT-03 (megahit assembly) | ecosystem: Environmental > Aquatic > Freshwater > Ice > Liftoff...
ACCTTCAACCTTTGACCTTCAACCTTCAACCTTCCACTTTTGACATATAAGGTGCATTCATGACAATCACATTAACGATAGACGGACAAGAAGTAAATGCCGAAGAAGGAAAAACCCTGCTCGAAGTGACGCGAGAAATGGGCGGGGATGTTCCCACAATCTGCTTCCACGAAGCGACAACCGCCAATGGGTTGTGCCGCATGTGTGTCGTGGAAGTTGAAGGGCAGAGAGTGCTTCAGCCAGCTTGCATCGTCAAAGCGGGATCAGGCATGCAGGTCCAGACCCGAAGCGAGAAAGTTGTCCGCGCACGCCGAACTATTTTAGAGATGCTGGCATCCACCATGGATTTATCTGAAGCGGCTGAAGTCCAAAATATGATGGTTGACTATGGCGCATCCACAAGCCGCTTTCCCGATGCAGAGCGCAGAGAATCAGCAGTCATTGATGACAACCCGATGTATGTGCGCGATTACTCGAAGTGTTTGTTATGCTGGCGCTGTGTGCAGGTTTGCGCCGAGGATGCTCAATACACCTTCGCGATCAACTTCGATGGCCGTGGATTTGAAACACAAATTGGGACTTTCTTTGACAAAGCCATTCCCGAAACATCCTGTGTCTTGTGTGGTCAGTGCGTTGCGGTTTGCCCGACAGGCGCGTTAAAACCAAAACGCGAATATTTATTGGAACAGGGTAAAACGCCAGACGAAATCAGCGTAATGAATACGGGTAGGAAGAAACGTAAAAACGTTTAAACGTTCAAACGTTCTGGAGGAACGATGATTAAAGCAGATCGCGTTGTCACTACCACCTGCCCGTATTGCGGCGTGGGATGCAATTTACAGCTACATGTAAAAGATGAGCATATCTTTAAAGTCACATCGCCGTTTGACTCACCTGTCAACCACGGCAATTTGTGCGTCAAGGGACGTTTTGGATATGATTATGTCTATCATCCGAAGCGGATAACAACGCCGATGGTGAGGCGATACTTGCTTGAGGGAAAATCAATATTTGATATTCGTGCTTCGAGTGCGCAGGAACATAGCGCTTTGAGAGTCCAGAATTTCGAATTGTCGAATAACGAATTATCGCCTTCTCCCTGGGACTGGATTCCAACCGATTGGGATACCGCATTAAATATTACTACAGACAAACTTGTTGAAATCTACAAACGCGATGGCTCAGACGCAATGGCAGTCTACGCCTGTGCCAAAGCCACCAACGAAGATAATTATCTTTTGCAAAAAATGTATCGTGCCTTGTTCCGCACGAATAATGTAGATCATTGCACGCGCTTATGCCACGCGGGTTCAGTCGTTGCCCTGCAACAGGCTACTGGTTCTTCCGCGATGAGCAACACCGCTTCACAAGTCATTCAAAATGATGTGTTCATTGTGACTGGTTCGAATACAAGTGAAAACCATCCCATCATTGCTTTACAAATGAAAGAAGCTGTTCGGCAACACGGCGCAAAGATGATCGTCATCGATCCGCGCCGAATTGAACTCGTTGATTTTGCCGAGATGTGGCTTCCGCTCAAGCCTGGCACGAACGTGCCTGTATTTTCTGCGATGGCGCATGTTATTGTCAAAGAAGATTTGGTTAATCATGAATTTATTTCCAATCGCACCGAAGGCTTCAATGATTTTATAGAATCGCTTGATAAATTTACGCCTGAATATGCCGAGGAAATTTCTGGCGTGCCCGCCGAAGATATTCGCAAAGCAGCCCGCATGTATGCCACCGCTGAAAAAGCCGCGATCTATTGGGGTATGGGTATCTCACAGCTTTCACATGGCACGGCTAGTGCGCTTGCGTTGATCAACCTCGCTTTTCTCACGGGTCATATTGGACGTGAAGGCACGGGCCTCAATCCCTTGCGCGGACAAAATAACGTGCAGGGCGCAAGCGATATGGGCTGTATGCCCTTTCATTATCCGGGCTATATGCGTGTGGACAATCCTGATAATCGCGCAAAATGGGAAAAAGCCTGGAACATCGAAGAAGGCGGGTTGAGTCTCAAATTGGGTTTGACCACCACTGAAATTTTAAGTCATGCGCACGAAGATGGAATCCGCTCGTTGTTTATCATGGGCGAGAACCCGATGATGTCTGAGCCGAATCTAAATGAAACACGCAAGCACATGGAGCAATTGGAATTCCTTGTTGCGCAGGATATTTTCATGAATGAAAGCGGAGCCTTTGCAGATGTCTTCCTGCCCGCAACTCCCTTCGCTGAAAAAGATGGCACGTTCTCGAATACAGATCGCCGCGTACAGCGTGTGCGTGCGGCACATGCTCCGCGTGGACAGGCGCGAGTCGATTGGCAGATTATTTGTGATGTAGCCCAGCGCATCGAATCTAAACTGGGAGTTGCCTCAGCGTACTGGAAGTATTCCAACCCTGAACAGATTCTGCGTGAAATGGGAAACGTGAATTCCGATTACGCGGGCATTACCTATGAGCGCATTGATAAAGTTGGCTTGATCTACCCCGTGCCTGCATTAGATCACCCCGGCACTCCGACTCTCTTCACCGAAACTTTCCCACGCGGACGTGGAAAATTTCACCCATTGGATTATGTTCCTGTGATGGAAGAAGCCAACGATGAATATCCATTTATCTTAACTACAGGTCGCGTACTTGAACATTGGCATGGCGGCTCAATGACTCGCAACTCTGTCCTCGACGAAGCCTACCCCGAAGCGCGCGTGGAAATGCATCCTGCCGATGCTGAGATTCATGGCATTCGAAACGGCGACCCGCTCAAAGTCCGGAGTAGACGCGGAGAAGTAATTCTGCGAGTCACAGTCACAGAGAAAACATCTGTGGGCGTGGTCTTCATCCCATTTCACTTTGCAGAAGCCGCCGCGAATTTATTGACGAATGATGTTCTTGATCCGCTGGCAAAAATCCCTGAGTTCAAAGCCTGCGCGGTGCAGGTTTTCCCCGCGCGGGAAGATGATTTGCCCAATCCTGATGCGGTTTTGAATAGAGGTAGGTATTAAATTAAAAAGACTGTTTCAAAATATGAAACAGTCTTTTTAATGTTTCTTTTACAGTTCGTTATGGATGTTAATTGTGGGTTTTACAGTAAAATCAGGATACTCAATGAAAAATAATCTTGACGTTTTAATTCCTGGAAATGCAGAGAAGGAACTGTCTGCAAATTTGCTTCGTTCCCTTGCGACGGCTGTGTTGCTTCTGAGTGTGCTGTTTATGGTATCAGCACTATTGGTATTCCATGAATTGATTATGAGAGCGGTGATTTTCTCTGGCGGAGGAACGCTGGTTTGTTCATTAGTTCTTTGGCTGATTCGCGGTCAACGAGTACGCATGGCTGGAATGATTTTTGTTGCTTTTCTTTGGTTGATGATTTCCATTGGCGCTTATACTGCTTCGGGCGTAACAGCGCCGATCTTCATTGGATACATGGCTGTCCTTCTGATTGGATCACTGATTCTTGGAACGACAAGCGGAATATGGATTGCACTTTTTAGTGTTGGGTTTGGGGGCTTTATGATCTATGCTGAAATAAATAAATTTCTTCCAGCTGCTCGTGAATATTCCCCGCTCGCCAGATTGTTTATTTATGCTTTTTTCTTTTTTGTGATCCTGTTGCTTCAAAGAGCAACTGTTGAAACAACCAGAGAGGCCATTGCCCGCGCAAATGCCAGTGAAATTAAATATCGTTCCTTTTTGGAGAATATTTCAACGGTCACTTATATTAATGATATATCTTTGGATTCTTTGACAACCTATGTCAGTCCGCAGGTAATGAAAATGCTGGGTTATTCTCAAGATGAATTTTTGTCAAACTCTGCGTTGTGGATGGAAATTCTCTTTCCAGAAGATCGTGAAAATGTTATTTCAGAAAATAGGAGAACTTCTGAAACTGGGGCAGCCTTCATCATGGAGTACCGTGTTATCTCGAAGGATCAGCGGATAATCTGGGTGCGGGATGAAGCTTTCCTTGCCCGTGATGAAGTTGGGAATCCTGAATATTGGTTAGGCTCCTGGACGGACATTACACAGAAAAAAAAGTCAGAGGCTGCGCAAGCGGAAGCGGTTGATGCTTTGATAAGCCGTACGAATCAACTTCAGACCGCCAGCGAAGTATCCAGTGCGGCAACCTCTATTTTGGAGTTAAGTGAGTTGATGCCCAAGGTGGCAGAACTCATCCGCTTTCATTTTGATTATTACTATGTAGGCATTTTTCTGGTGGACGAGAAGCGCGAAATTGCTGTGCTGCGCGCGGCTACTGGCGAAATGGGCAGGCAGCTTCTGGCGGCGCAGCATTCGTTGCTGGTTGGTAATACTTCAATGATTGGGTGGTGTATAGCAAATAATCAAGCGCGTATTGCATTGGACGTGGGAAAAGATGTTGTGCGTTTCAAGAATCCTGTTCTGCCGTTATCTCGTTCTGAACTTGCTTTGCCTTTAAGAGCGCATGGGCAGGTGATTGGCGCCATGTCCATTCAGTCGGAAAAAGAAGCGGCGTTTACTGATGCAGATATCACTGCCTTACAAACGATGGCTGACCAGGTGGGGAATGCAATTGAAACTGCGCGTTTATTTGATGAACGTTCCAGCCTGATTAATGAGTTGGGCGCAAAGAATGCTGAATTGGAACGATTTTCCTATACAGTCTCTCATGATTTGAAATCACCGTTGGTGACCATTCGAGGTTTTGTAGGCTATTTGTGGGAGGATGCCAAGAAGGGCGATCTGGCGCGTTTCGAGAAGGATATGCAGCGTGTGATCCATGCAACGGAGAAAATGCAGAGCCTTTTAAACGACTTGCTTGAACTTTCACGAGTCGGACGGGTGATTAATGCTTCGGAAAACATTGGGTTTGGGAACATCGTAAAAGAGACATTAAACCTGATCGTAAGCCCATCTGTGCAGGAAGCCATTAAGTTTGAAATACAGGATGGTCTACCCGCTGTCCATTGTGATCACACACGAATTGTGGAGGTGACGCAAAACCTTGTTACCAATGCAATTAAGTTTATGGGCGAACAGTCTGCGCCGTGTATCCAGATCGGCACGGTAGGCCTGGATGTGCAGACAGGCTACCCCATTTTTTTTGTTAAAGATAATGGAATTGGAATTGAATCACAGCATTATGAGCGGATATTTGGTTTATTTAATCGCTTGGACTTAAATATCGAAGGTACAGGCATTGGGCTGGCAATTGTAAGAAGAGTAATTGAAGTTCATGGTGGGCGTATCTGGGTCGAGTCTGACGGTAAAAATAAGGGGAGTGCATTTTATTTTAGCCTGCCGCCTGCTGAATCGATGTAGAAATTAATTCGCAAAAATAGAAGTTTATGCGTGAAATTTATTGACCGCAGATTACCGTCAAACTGATGGTAATCTGCGGTCAAATGGTTTTACAACAGAATCTGTACGATGTTAAATATGTTGAATCAACTTTCAAGCATGTGGCGGGCTTCTTCATGCATCCATTTGCGGCCGTCACGCGCCAGCATGGAATTTGCTTCAGCGGGGCCCCATGTTCCGGGTTTGTAAACAGCGAGCGGCGGGGCTTGATCGGTTTCCCATGCTTGTAATATGGGGTCAATTAAACTCCAGGCTGTTTCCACTTCATCTGCACGTGTGAACAGCGAAGCGTCGCCTTGTAATGCATCCAGCAGCAGGCGTTCATAGGATTCTGGGATCGCAGTTTGACCGAAGACTTCAGCGTAATTGAATTCCATATCCACTGAGCGCGTGTCTGAAACTGTGTCGGGCGCTTTGGCTTCAAAGCGCAGGTGAATGCCTTCGTCAGGTTGAAGATATAGCACAAGCATATTGGCCGCGGTTTTATGCCCGGGTGCCATGGGGAACATTGCCAGCGGTGGTTCCTTGAAGCTGATGATGATCTGCGAATGTTTCTCGGCTAAGTTTTTACCTGAACGTAAATAGAATGGCACACCCTGCCAGCGCCAGTTGTTGACATATAGCCGCAGCGCCGCGTAGGTAGGTGTAATCGAATTGGGTTTAACTTCGGCTTCGTTTAGATACCCTTTGTATTGCGCGCGTACCGTATGTTCTGCCACGGCTGCCCCGGTGATGGGTTGAATGGCGCTCAGTACTTTTACTTTTTCATTTCGCAAAGATCCGGCCTTGAAAGACGCAGGGGGTTCCATTGCGACTAGCATCAACAATTGCAGTAAATGATTTTGGAACATGTCGCGCAATACGCCCACGCTGTCGTAGTATCCTGCGCGGTGTTCAAGCCCAACTTTTTCAGCTACTGTAATTTGGACATGGTCAATATAGTTGCGGTTCCAAAGCGGCTCAAAGATCGTATTGGCAAAACGCGTAAACAAAATATTCTGTACGGTTTCTTTTCCAAGATAGTGATCAATACGGTAGATTTGTTCTTCCTTTAGTCCTTTGTGTACCTGCTGATTCAGTTTTTGCGCTGATGCGAGGTCTGTGCCAAATGGTTTTTCCAACACTACGCGCCGCCAGCCGCCATTTTCATGGATTTGCCCTGTTTCACCCAGTTGCTCAATAATGTTCGGGAACAAGGTTGGAGGAATAGCCATATAGTAAAGACGATTGGCTGTACCCGCTTCCAACTCGACCAGGCGGTTGGCAAGATTTTGAAAATCTGCGGTCTGGTCATAGCGGCCTTGTTGATAAAAAAGATGCGGCGCAAAGGCTGTCCATTCTTCTTCTGTGAATTTAAAACCAGCGAATTGCTTTGCCCCAACCTGCAAGTGGTTTCTAAATTGTTCGTCTGTAAATGCTGTGGCGCCAAAACCTACAATGGAGAATGCTTTGGGGAGCCGTCCCTTGCGCGATAAATGCAGCAGGGATGGGATTAATTTACGCTGGGTAAGATCACCTGAAGCGCCGAAGATAATAATTGAAGCAGGTAGCTCGTTATTCATAAATTTTTTCTCACAGGTTTGCTCAACCTGCCCGACGCCTTTTTTGAAGGGAATGTGGTTTCCTGAGTACGTAAGGCAGGTTGATTGGCTCACAGCCGGGGGATTTGTAAAAAATTATTCAGATTTCTTGATCGCATGTCCGCCGAATTGATTGCGTAAGGCCGCCAGCATGCGGGCGGGGTAATTCTCTACGTCGCGGCTGGCGAAGCGCATTTGAAGCGCGAGTGTGATGATGGGCGCAGGCACATCAAGGTCGATCGATTCGAAAACAGTCCAGCGGCCTTCGCCGGAATCAGCTACCCAAGGTTTGATATCTTTTAGCTCAGCATCTTCGTCGAGAGCGTTTGCTGCCAGATCCAGCAGCCAGGAGCGGACGACGCTGCCATTTTGCCAAATGTGGGAGATTTGTGAAAGATCCAAACCAAATTCTTTTTTGGCTTTGAGAATGCCAAAGCCTTCGGCGAAGGCTTGCATCATGCCGTATTCAATTCCGTTGTGAACCATTTTCACATAATGACCTGCGCCATGCGGGCCGACGCGTCCCCAGCCAGATTCTTTTCCAGGGGCGAGCGTTTCAAAGATGGGACGAAGTTTTTCGGCAATATCTTCTATGCCGCCAATCATTAAGCTATATCCTTCGGTGAGACCCCAAATGCCGCCGCTGGTGCCGCAGTCTACAAAGTCTATACCTTTGGCTTCCAGCATGGCTGCGTGTGCGATTGTGTCTTTGTAGTTTGAGTTGCCGCCGTCGATGATAATATCGCCTTTTTGCAACAGTGATGCGACTTTGTCAATCGTGTCTGTGGTGTTCTTGCCGGATGGCACCATAACCCAGACGATTTTCGGTGATGAAGTAAGTTTGCCAACTGCTTCTTCCAAAGAAGTTGCACCTTCTGCGCCAAGTTTAATTGCGGCTTCAACCGTCTCTTGTGTGCGCGCAAAACCAACCACACGATGACCGCCGCGTACCAGGCGTGTGGCCATGTTTAATCCCATTTTCCCTAAACCGATTAATGCAAGTTCCATTGTTTGCTCCTCTGTTCCTTTTAATTAATATTTTTACAATTTACTTGCGGCAGCTTCATCCACCAGCCAGAGGACTTCTCCATCTATGGGGTGGATGCGCTGAGCAGGCAATAGTTCGGGATGATATACCCCATTCAAGATGCTGGCAAGTGTCTCTGACTTACTTTTGCCAACTGCCAAAAAAGCCACGCGCCGCGCCGCATTAAATACAAGCGGAGTGAGTGAGATACGACGCGCGGGGCGGTCTTGATAATTTGCTGTGACTGCGATTGCAGGCGTTTCTGTCTGTACTTGTGAGCCTGGGAATAGGGATGCGGTATGACCATCATCGCCCATGCCAAGTAATACGAGATCGAAGCGCGGCCACGCAAATGGCGCTTCTGAGAAATTGTTTAGTATGTGTGCGTACTCTTTTGCCGCATCTTCAGGGTCTAATTCAGAGGCTGCGCGGTGGATATTTTCAACGGGCAGCGGCACATGATCGAAGAGCGCCTGTTTTGCTTGAAAGTAATTATTACCCGGGTCTGTAGGTGAGACACAACGTTCGTCGCCCCAGAAAGCATGTACTTTGCTCCATTCGATTTGGTTACGATATGGAGCCTGCGCCAGCAGTTCATAAAGCGGTTTGGGTGTGCCTCCGCCGGATAGGGCTGTCAGAAAACGTCCACGGGCGGCAATGGCTTGTGCTGCTGAATCCACGAACAACTCTGCGGCGGCGATGCTTAACTCTTGAATATCTTTGAAAATGTGTATGGTTGGTTTCATCTGGTTGAAAAGTGTAACATAATATATTTTGTGTGAGGTGAATTGGCTATCAGGTTGGGATCATACCCATGCGCTGTCAATTTATAGGACAATATTTTTTCCAAGGTTTTGCCCCAGCGCTTTTTGATACACCAAATTTGCGCCGACTAAATCTTCCATGGCGTGTCCCATGGATTTGTAGATCGTTATTTCCTGTTCGTTGGTTCTGCCAGGTTTTTGATTTAATAAAACTTCGCCAAGCTCGGTTCCAAAATTGGAATCCAAGCCTTGTAATTCGGCGCTGCCAACAGGCGGCGGACTGAATGCGACTTTTGATTCGACAAAGACATGGCTCTTTTCAATCAGGTCGCGCGGTAATTCTCCGCCTGGGGGACGATAGCCAACCGAGGTGATATGCACACCTTCTTTTAGCCATTCAGTTTTGATGACGGGTTCAAGCGATGAGGTGCAGAGACAAACTATGTCCGCGTTGGAAACTGCTTGTTGGACAGAATCAGCTGTGGCTGCGTTTGAGGCGCAGGAGGATACTGCCTGGGCTTTGGAAATATCCCTCGAAGCGATCCAGACCTGTTTGATGCCGCTTAATGTCTCAATCATCTTTAAATGGGTTTGGCCTAAAACACCCGCGCCGATAATGGCGACTGTTTTGCTGTTTTTACGCGCCAGCATTTTGATGGAAAGAATTGCGCCCGCAGCGGTGCGCAGTGCGGTGATGTATTCGCCGTCCATAAAGGCGATGGGGGAGCCTGTTTCTGAGTCGAAGAGTGTGATGACGGCTTGATGATCGGGGATGTTTTGTTTGTGGTTGTCGTGAAAGACGCTGACGAGTTTGACCGACATTAATTTGTTTGGCATGTAGGCGGGCATACTGACCAAAAGACCTTTGGGTGCGGCGACTTGATTGCGCGGAGGCACATTGAGTTGGCCCGCGCTTAAGGCTTTGAAGCCTTCTTCAAGCGCGGTGAGTAATTCCTGTGGGTTGAGAAGTTTTTCAACTTCGGCGCGGGTGATGAAGAGCATGTTGAATCAACTATCTTTTTGCGCCTGTTACTTTGGCAGTGGCGGCGGAGCGGGTATGCACATTCAACTTTTCAAATATGGCTTTGAGATGGCGTTTGATGGTGTTGGTGGAAATGACGAGTTTGTCGGCAATTTCCTTGTTCGCCAGACCTTGTGCAAGAAGTTCGAGGACTTCGCGTTCGCGTTCTGTAAGTGCGCTTAATTCATCTGTGGCTTTGCTCGCAATTTTGGTGTCTTCCAAAATGCGTTTGAATGTGGCGCGGTCGAAGGTTTGTTTTTCGATATAGGCGGAGATGGAGTATGTAGAGTATATGCGCTGAATCTCTTCGGGGTCTGAGAATCCGCTGACCACGATGGCTGGAATATGATTTTCTTTTGTAATCTCAAGCAGTTGATACCCATGCGGTTCCCGATCTTCAGGGTTAATTATTTTTTGACCGATGATCTCATTCAGCGAAAGATCCAACACGGCAATTGAATAATTTTCCTTGCGTAAAAAGCCAAGCGCTTCGCCAAAACTTGTGCTGGTATGAACTTGAAAACCAGATTCGCTCAGCAGGTCTTCCAAAATACTCCTCCAACCTGCGTCATCTTCAACGATCAAAGCTTTGTTCGCAAGAGTACCGGATGTATAACCTGGAGGTCTTGAAAACAAAGTATTTGGCTTTGTGGGTGCTTTGACGCTGTCAGATGCCTGTGGTGCGCTGGCGAGGATGCGATGGACAATATCCTTGAACTGACTGCGTTGGAAACTTTCCTTGCGTAAAAAAGTAAATGCTCCATAATCAGTTAGCGCGGTGACAGCCAACTCAACGGTGGCGAATCCAGTTAGCAGAATTGTGCGGCAGTTCGGGTCCAGGCGTTTTACATGATCCAGTACGCGCAGGCCATCCTTGTTGTTATGATCGTTTGGCGAGAGAGATAGGTCGATTACTGCAAGGCGGTGAGTCTGATTTTTGAGGAGCGGAATTGCCTCGTCGAGACTTCCTGCAATATCCACTTCGAGGCCGCAATCTGAGAGAATCTCGCTCATAATTTGCTGCCAGGACACATCGTCTTCGACAATTAATGCGCGATTGTTCGGTGATATCATGTCGGGTTCTCCGTGACAGGCAGGCGCAGATGGAAAGTTGTTCCATACTGACCGTCGCTTTCGACTGTAATTGTTCCACCAAGCCGAGTCATCCAGGTCTTGACCCACCACAGGCCGAAGCCCATTTTTCCCGGATTGGTTCGGCTTGAAAATTCAAGCTCGAATATTTGATCTTGAAGTTCGGGCGAAATTCCCGTTCCGTTATCGGCAATGGATATCTCGACCCAATTTTTCGTAAATGTGCCGCGAATGCTAACCACGCCTTTGTGCTGCATGGCTTCAATCGCGTTTTCGATCAGGTTCTTGAATACAAATGTTAGGTTTTGGCTGTTCGCATTTACCAGCGGCAATCTTTCAAGCCCGTCCAAATCAATCTGTATTTCCGGCGGCATTTGGATCGATTTTATAGCTTCGGAAATTCTAAAAATAATTTGCACTTGCTCCATGCGCATGGGCCGCAGATAGGAAAGATTTTCCTGAACGATTTGCATGGCCGCCATCGCGCTTCGTTCAATTTCCTTCAAGGTGTTGGAAAGATATGCATCAGTTTCCAGTAACTGATGATATTTATCTTGAATGGTTTGAATTCGGACAGGGATTGTGCCAACTTTATTATTCATGTTGTGCAGCAAATTAGCTGAGATGTCACCGACGGCCGCGAATGTTTCAGCGATCAGATGTTGTTCCTGTGAAGCTCGCAGCGCCTGTTGATGCGATTCATTGTGGACAGCGAGAACTGCGTAATTGGCAAGACAGGCCAGCACTTTTTTGTCCCATTCAGATTTATCGCTTCTTCCCGCGCCCGTATCTGCATGGAACACCCCAAACATTCCCAACGCCTTTGCCTCTGTGCCTGTTAATAGCGGCAGGAGCAGGGCATTGGCAGAGTTTGCGTCTGCTAAATTTTCAAGCAGGCCATTTGACGCCGCAAGTTGTGATTCGCCCAATTCATTGGTCAGCCAGATCGCACTTGAAGATGCATTAAGTAGATCGTTTGCCATCTCGCAAAGATGGTCCAATACTTTTTGACTCGGCTGTGAGATCAATAACTGAGCCGCTTCCTGTAGCGCATCCAACAGACGTACTTCCTGAATGGCGGTGATGGCGTAGGTTGCCAGAGATTGCAGAAGATGACTATCCTCTTCAGAGAAGCCCTGTAATCTTGGGCTTTCCAAATTTAGTACACCTTCCAGCCTACCGCTGGCATCGATTAATGGCACCGCTAATTCGGAGCGCATTTCTATTTTCGAATCAAGCGGATAGTAATGCTCCGCCCATGGCGCTTGGCGCAGATCGGAAATCAGCAAAGGTTCACGCGTCCGCGCCACGTGCGCCATAATGCTGTTTCCATCCAGAGGTAATTTTTCGACAAGGGGTTTTTCAAGATAGACAGAGCTTACAGCGCGCGTTACTAAAAACTCTCCGCTTTTATCAAGCAGACGAAAGATGCCGTATTGCGCATTTGAAATCTCAAGCGCCAGCTCCAGAATGGATTCCAAGGTTTCCTCAAGCCGCAAGCGCGAGGAAATAAGCAGACCTGCGCGGCGTAAACGATTGAGTTCATCTTCTTTGTGCGCCAGGTCCCGCTTGATACCTGCGAGATGCTGGGTATGGTAAATGGCCATTGCGGCTTGATTAATAAAGTTATCAAGCATCAATTCTTCAAGCTGTGAGAGGTTTCGGTCTTCGTAAAGATAGATATATAAAACGCCGACTACATTTTTTGCAACGATCAGCGGAAAACAAGCCACCACTTTTACGCCCATGGCGGCGTGATAGGGATGAATCTCAAGGTCCGTTTCTTCGTAGGAGAGAGTTCTATGTTTGCGGTCTATCGTTCTCGCGCCGTATCCGTTTTGGCGCGGCGTATCCACTGAATGTTTGAGTTGAGAAACAGGGTCGTGATCTCCAGCGTTTGCAAAGACACGCGATGCAATTTCAAGTCCCCCGGTGGTTTGGTCGTAGGTGTAGATCACTGCCGAGGAACCAGGAATTACGCGAATCGAGCTTTCGACGATCAACTGTAAACTGGATGCCTGATTATTTTTGTCGGCAGAACCAATATGATTAATGGCATTACTGATCTGATTGAGGCTCGCCAGAGCTTCGAGCAGACGTGGGTTGATATCTTCAGGAGGAAAAGGCGTTTGTTTTTTCATGGGTAAAAATGATACTCTAAAACTTTTCTCTCTGATTGTACTTTACGCAGGATGTTCGATCTTCTTTTTTATATCAAGGTTTGTAAAATTTGCAGGCCGAGTTGAAAAGCAAAATAAACCAGGGTAATGCCGCAGATTAGATTGACTCCCTGAAAGAAATTCTGTGTCATCCATTGTTTGCCCCATGCCACCAGCCCTGCCATGATGAAGCACCACAGAATTGCGCCCGCGAGGAAACCCATAAAGAAGACGGCAAAGTGAATTGGCTGCGGGCCGCCTGAAATGGAGGCGAAGACGGTTGTGCCAAGACCCGTCCAAAAAACGATGTTGAGCGGGTTGCCCAGGGAAAGAAATGCGCCGCTGGCGAAATCTCCGCGTGTAGAAAGCGAGCCTGAAACATCCAAACCTTTTCCGCTGCGCGCATCCTTGAAGGCATCCCATGCAAGTTTGAGCATCAGAACAATACCGATCAAACTGAGAATGGTTTTGGCAACATCATTCTGAATCAGAAATGCCAATCCGCTTAGGGCAATGATAGCCCAGGTAGTGTCTCCGACCAATGATCCTAACTGAACGTATAAGGCAGAGACAAATCCACGAGCTGTTCCACGGCGGACTGTTTCTGCGGTGATAATTCCGGGCGGAGCACAAAAGGAAATTGCGAGGATAAAGGATGAGATGAGTAATGTATTCATGGCGGTCAAATGTAAAAGCTGGCAGCTAGCCTATTGGCCGGCTGCCAGCTTTCGGTGTAGGAGGAAGCGGTTACCTGTCAGTTAGCAGTCAAAGTACAAGCTGTATTCGTAGGGTGTTGGGCGCAGGCGCATCGGGTCAACTTCGACCTGGCGTTTGTAGCTGATGTAGGATTCGAGGAAGTCGGTTGTGAACACATCGCCCTTGAGCAGGAAGTCATGATCGGCTTCGAGCGCTTCAAGCACTGCGCCGAGGGAGGAAGGTACCTGCTTGATGAGCTTGGCTTCTTCTGGAGGGAGTTCGTACAGATCCTTATCGGCAGGTTCGCCTGGATCAATGCGATTCAAGATACCATCGAGACCCGCCATTAGAATAGCGGAGAAGCACAAGTATGGATTGCTGGATGCATCAGGAGCGCGGAATTCGACGCGTTTGGCTTTTGTGCTCTTGGTGACTGGAATGCGGCAGATGGCAGAACGATTGCGCTGCGAATAAGCGAGATTGACAGGTGCTTCATAGCCCGGTACGAGACGGCGATATGAGTTGGTGGTCGGTGAAGTCAATGCGAGCAATGCAGGCGCATGTTTGAGAATGCCGCCGATATAATATTTTGCAGTCTGCGACAAGCCAGCATAACCAGCGGCATCATAAAAAACGTTTGTATCGCCTTTCCAGAGAGAGGAAGAACAATGCATACCTGAGCCGTTATCACCAAACATTGGCTTGGGCATAAAGGTTGCAGTCTTTCCGTTTTTGCGGGCAACGTTCTTGGCAATATATTTGTAGACCAAAAGTTGGTCAGCCATGCGGGTCAGCGTGTTGAAGCGCATACCCAATTCTGATTGGCCGGCGGTTGCAACTTCGTGGTGATGAACTTCCATGGGAATGCCTAACTCTTCGAGCGCCATCATGATCTGACTGCGAACGTCAGTGAGGGTATCGGTTGGGGGGACCGGGAAATAACCGCGCTTGGGGCCGATCTGACCGCCTAAATTCGGGCGATCACCGCGTCCGCTATTCCACCAGCCTTCTTCGCTGTCAATGTGATAGTAGGATTCGTTTGTTCCGCTTGAATAGCGTACATTATCGAAGATGAAGAATTCGGCTTCCGGGCCAATGTAAACGGTATCGGCAATACCGGTCGACTTGAGGTAGGCTTCTGCCTTGCGGGCAATGTAGCGGGGATCGCGCTCGTAGGGTTCAAGGGTAATTGGGTCATGCACATTACAAGTCAGAACCAATGTGGGGATATTTGCAACCGGGTCAATGAATGCGGTTTCAGGATCGGGCAGGAGCAACATGTCTGATTCGTGGATTTCCTGAAAACCGCGAATGGATGACCCGTCGAAAGGCAGACCTTCCGTGAAAAGGTCCTCGCTCAGACGGTGTACAGGGATCGTAAAATGCTGCCACGTGCCAGGCATATCAATGAAGCGAACATCCACCAACTTCACTTCTTTCCCCATCTTGAGAACTTCAGCAACAGTCTTTGCCATAATATTTTCTCCTTAGTTATTATTAGGTCTATAATTTCATGCGTCATTGTAGTTGGGCGGGTAGTACCCGTCCATTACCCAAACGGAGCATATTTTATGCCGGTATAGTTAGTTGCAAATCTACCAAGGTTATAATTATATATATGACTGAAAATCTTCACAATATTGCAAAACACTTCGGTGGGGCATTTGAAATCATCAAACCGCACCTTGATATCGCTCTCGCTTCTGCCGCCGACCCTGGGCGTTCTCTTGTCTACCTCGAACGCCTCCTCGAAAGCGGGGATGAATCATTAATCCCTGCGCTTGCAAAGAATCCCCGCGTGATCGAAAGCCTGGTCACCATCTTTTCGGGTAGTCAATTCCTGACCGAGATCATACTACGCAACCCTAAAAATGTTAATCTGCTTCACCATCGTAATTTATTAACCCAGCGTAAAAGTACAGCAACGATCCATATGGAATCATCGAAAATAATCGGTGAGGTAAATGCTGATCAAAAACTGGACGCGCTGCGCCGTTACCAACGCGGCGAGCTCCTGCGTATTGGAGCTAGTGATCTACTTGCCTTATATGATTTGAGAACCGTCACGCGACAACTCTCCAAACTTGCCAGTGGACTCGTGCGGACCTGTCTCGATCTTGCCAGCCAGCAAAGCGGAATCAGCGCCGACGATTTTGTTGTCATCGCCATGGGAAAACACGGAGCCGAGGAACTCAACTACAGTTCCGATATTGATTTGTTATTCGTCGCCGCACATGACCCGATGGAAAAACTAAAACTTGCTGAGCGCCTGATTGATAATATTGGAGGTGTCACGTCCGAAGGCTTTCTCTACCGCGTGGACATGCGCCTTCGTCCCTGGGGCAGGGACGGATTCCTTGTCACCACACCCGATGGGTATCTTCAATATATTCAGGGACACGCCCGACTATGGGAAAAACAAGCGCTGCTCAAAGCCCGTCCCATTGCAGGCAACCTTGTGCTCGGTAAAAAACTGCTCGCATCGGTTGAGCCGTACATTTTCAGTCATGCACCCGAAGAAGTGCGTGCCAGCGTTTTCTCAATGAAACAACGTACTGAACAAGGGCTTCAACGAAAGGGACGTGATTGGGGTGAAGTAAAACTTGGCGAAGGCTCCATCCGTGATGTGGAATTCGTTGTTCAATACCTTCAACTCGCGTATGGCAATCAATATCCCGACCTGCATGGGCGTGCCACACTTCAAATTCTCCCCCGCCTTGCGCATCACAGACTGCTTACCAATGAAGAAGTTCGCATCCTTACTGATGGCTACACCTTGATGCGAACCATCGAGCATTACATTCAAGTGATGCATTATCAACAAACCTACACCATGCCCTCCGATCCCGAGTCGCTTGCGCTTCTTGCGGGTCGACTCGGCTTCACCAGCACCGACGCACTGATCCATCGTTACGATGAACATCGCAAAGCCATTCGCGCGATCTATCTTCGTCGCGTTGGACATGAACCCATCAACGAACCGCAACCGCAAGTCGTCCAGCATATTGCCCGCCTCGGCGCCGATTACACAGACTCATTTTCAATTGATGAAATTCAATATCACGCCGATCTCGCGCGCGGGGTCAACGAACAAACGCCAGCCATTATCGCGGCACAACCCATCAGTCAAAATACATGGCGCGTGACCGTGGTGGGGTACGATTACCCAGGCGAACTTTCCATCATCTGCGGCCTCTTCTTTGTTTTTGGATTTAACATTCAGGATGGAAACGCCTTCACCTACGAACCATTACCTGACGCTCCACCGACATCCCATCCCCGGACATTCAACAACCGCTTCGATCCCACCCGACGCCTGCCACCGCGCCGACCATCATCATCCACGCCTGAGCCTGATACCCGCCGTAAGATCGTAGACGTCTTTACTGTAAAATCGATTTTGCCCGAACCACCCAATAACACGATCTGGGAATCTTATACAAACGATCTCCATCATCTTTTACGCATGATGCGCACGGGTCAACGGCGCGAAGCCCGCGGTGAGTTGGCGGTTCGTGTGGGACAGGCCTATCAAAATGTATCCCGCAAATTATCAGTACTACCGCTGATCAACATAGAAATAGACAACGAGGCAGATGAACGCTACACCATCCTGAGAATTGACACACCAGACACGTTTGGTTTTTTATATGAATTCACCAACGCCCTTGCATTAACTCATACCTACATTGCACGTACCATCGTTCAATCCATTGGCACCCGCGCACAGGATATTCTGCACGTCACAGACGAGAACGGTAATAAGATCACGTCGCTTGAAAAGCAACGTGAACTGCGCGCTGCTGTTGTATTGATAAAACACTTTACACACCTGCTTCCACATTCTCCAAATCCATCAACCGCATTGTTGCATTTCCGAGAATTCCTTGTGCAACTCTTTCAGCGTCCCAATTGGCCCGATGAAATCACATCCATTGAAAGTCCGGATGTACTCAATGCCCTCGCTCGTTTGCTGGGCGTAAGTAACTTCCTTTGGGAGGATTTCCTGCGCATGCAATACGCGAATCTCTTCCCGGTGGTGAAAGACATGGACGCACTTTCCACATCCAAACCAAAACCACAACTCGAAAGCGAACTTGAAAAAGCGCTTGAGAGCAACAAAGTGGCCGATTTACAATACCCGGATTGGCGAGCAGCTTTGAACGCCTTCAAAGACCGCGAACTCTTCCGAATTGACATGCGTCACATCCTCGGGCTGACAAAGGAATTTGACGATTTTGCCGTTGAACTGACGGATCTCGCAGATACGGTTTTATGTGCCACGCTCCTGCATTGCGAATCCGAGCTACGTATCATTCATGGCGACCCATTTTTGGAAAATGGTCAGCCTTGTGGATTATCTCTGCTCGCCTTGGGGAAGTGCGGCGGGCGCGAGTTAGGATTCGCTTCTGATATTGAATTGATGTTCGTTTATACCGGTAATGGACAGACAAATGGCTCAAAAGTCGTGAGTACTCCGGATTATTATGAACGCCTCGTTAGGTCTGTAATCGACACCGTGCAATCGCGCCAGGAAGGAATTTTTCAAATAGATCTGCAATTGCGTCCGCACGGCAAAGCAGGCAGCATGGCCGTTTCACTGGACTCATTTCGCAATTATTATGCAACGGACGGAGCCGCATGGGCTTACGAACGCCAGGCGTTGATCAAACTTCGCCCTATCACAGGCGACACCAAACTCAATCAGGAATTATGTAATCTACGAGATATATATGCATACGAGAGCGGCCCCTTCGATGTAACCGCCATGCGGGCCATGCGCGAACGTCAGTCGCGACACCTGGTAACAGGCGGCACATTTAATGCAAAATTTAGCCCGGGCGGTTTGGTGGACATTGAATATCTTATCCAGGGATTGCAGATCAATCATGGAGCGCAGAATCCCGCCCTGCGCCTGAATAATTTACGCGACGCCATGGCCGCCCTGCACGATGCAGGCATTCTTTCAGACGACAACTACTCACGCCTGCGTAAAGCACATACCTTCCTCCGTTGGCTGATCGACTCATTGCGGGTCGTACGTGGAAATGCCAAGGATGTAACCATCCCCCCTTTTGGCACAGAAGAGTTTGTTTTTCTTGCACGGCGATTGGGTTACGAGTTGAATATGGAACATCTTCGTGATGATCTGGCGCGTTATATAGCCGATGTACAGGAAATCAATAACGATTTATTGAGTAGGGAAAATTGATTATTAACACAACATGGGGTCAGTGCTATAGATTTTTGATGAAAGTAAGTCTTATTACCCAATTGGGTACTTAAAAAGATAGCGACTGGTTTTTACCAGTCGCTATCTTTTTTCCCCTTACGGGGATTAACCAAGGAGAGAATCTGTGTAACAGCCCAGGACAAGGCTATTACTGTTTATCTATTGTTATAAGAAACTAATTGCACCAATAAAATTTTGTGTTTCCTAACTAACAACTTTAATATTATAAACATATGTGAGAATGCGTCTATTCCCCAAACGGGTTATTTAAAGTAAAAGGCTGCTGGAAAAAATTTCAGCAGCCTTTTACAAATGAGTAGATTAATAGTTTGACAGGTAATTTTCAAGTTCCCAGTTTGTCACTTCCAACCGATAGTCTTCCCACTCGACCCGTTTGGCATTGATGAAGACTTCGTGGGTATGTGCCCCCAATGCATTACGCACTACCTCATCTTCTTCCAATGCTTTCAAGGCTTGATTCAAAGAAGTGGGGAGAATATCCTGGGACTTGCTTGGCTTATCTGTCCGATAAATATTTTCTTCGGTTGCTTCTGAAACGGTTAGTTCACGGCGAATGCCGTCCAGCCCGGCGGCGAGCATCACTGTAAAAGCCAGATATGGATTACAGCTTGGATCGGGACAACGCAATTCCAGGCGAGTTGATTCGCTGCTGGAGGCGCGTGGTACGCGGATCAATGCCGAGCGATTAATCCGCGCCCAACTAATGGAAACTGGGGCTTCATAACCAGCCACCAGCCGCTTGTAAGAATTAACCAACGGAGCCAATATCGCGCACATTCCACGCGCATGTGCCAATTGCCCGGCGATAAAGTGTTTTGCGATCTTTGAGAGTCCGTGTTGATCGCCCATGTCAGAAAATGCATTAATTCCATTTGCGGTATAGGTCAGGCTTTGGTGGACGTGCATGCCGCTGCCGTTGATCCCGCGAATCGGCTTCGGTAAAAAGGTGCAATATAGGCCGTTTTGCTGTGCGATCACTTTCAATGCGACGCGCAAAGTGACGGCGCTGTCGGCGGTGGTTAGAGCATCTGAATAACGAAAGTCAATTTCATGCTGACCATGTGCGCCTTCATGATGCATGGCTTCAACTTGCAAGCCTAGTGTTGCCAATGTGTTCGCCATTTGACGGCGCAACCCGGCCGCCATATCCGAAGGGGCGTCAAAATAACTGGCGCTATCGTGCGGTTTGGGTGGAATTAAACTTCCATCTGGATTTGGTTTAAGTAGAAAGAATTCAAGCTCCGGGCCTGTGTTGTAGCGAAACCCCATATCTGTTGCTTCTTTAATCACTCGTCGTAAAATGGAGCGTGGGTCACCCGGAAATGGTTGATTATCTGGCGTGTACACATCGCAAATGAGGCGGGCTGTGGATTCCTCACCTGTCAGCCAGGGAATGAGCGCAAAAGTTGATGCGTCGGGTCTTAGGTGCATATCACTTTCAGCCACACGAGCAAACCCCTCGATGGAGGAGCCGTCGAACCAAATCCCATTTTCAAGCGCTTCAGGCAGTTGATGTACAGGGACGGTTACATTTTTTACCACCCCGACAATATCTGTAAACTGTAAATCTATAAATTTGATTTCGTTTTGTTTTACCCGTGCCAGAAGTTCAGCGGTAGATTCAGATGAATTATTCAAGATTGCCTTCTCAATTCTAAAATTTTTATGTAAAAATTAAACACAAAGCATACAAAGGTTAATATATGAAATGAACTTTCTTCGTGGGGAAAAGGTTTTAACGCCCGAATTGCTGTAGAAATAATGCGAGAATAATCAATGCACCTAAAATTCCTGCTCCAATCAAAAAGCCGCGCACGGCTTGCAACTGCATCAAGGATGAACCCGATCCGCCAGAATTCTTTAATTTATCCAAAATTGTCACGTCGGCACTTTCTGGATGATCTAAGATGTTTATGAGAGATTCCATATCTTTATAGCGGTCATTTGGATTACGAGCCAGGCAGGTAGCAACAAGCGCGGCAAGCTGCAAGGATATGGATGGGTTGAATTTGTCCAAACGTGGCGCAGTTCCATTCAAGTGTTGGGCCATGATAGCCATGTTACTGTCGCCTGTATAAGGTGTTTTTCCTGTAAGCATTTCATACATAATGATGCCGAGCGCATAAATATCGGTACGCTGGTCACCGCGCTGCCCCTCAACTTGTTCGGGAGACATGTAATCCGGTGTCCCCATGGTGGCGCTCAGATTTGAGTATGTAACGCGGTGTGAGCCTTTTGTCAGCGCCAGGCCAAAGTCCATGATGACAGGCTGACCATCGGTGGTGATTAGGATGTTTTCGGGTTTTAGGTCGCGGTGAATGACATTGTTCTTGTGGCAATAGGCCATGCCATCCGCAATTTTGCGGATGATAAGAATTACTTTTTCGGATTCGATGGGGGCTTCACTGTCAATTAAAGATCGTAACGACTCGCTATCCACAAATTGGGTGACAAGGTACGGGATACGATTAAACTTCCCTGAACCAAGACCCTTCAAAATGCTGGGATGATCGAGCGTCTTCATTACATCCAATTCGCGTTGGAAGCGTTCAAATTGAGCAGGATCGCCCAACATGGATTGGTCGGGGATTTTAATCACTACTTCGCGGCGGTTGACCAAATCAAATGCGCGATATACATCGCTCATTCCGCCTTGCGCCATGTGCGCTTGAATCTGATATTGTTCGAATTGATCACCAATTTGCAGCATATTGCCGGCAATTATAGCATTCATGACACCAATTTCCTCAAATTTTCGAACCAGCCAGTGCTTTTTTTATTATGAGATGCATGATCTGACGAAGCAGGAACAAGTTTATTTATATGAAAAACAACTACGGAAGCATTGTCATCTGTTTCGTTTTGGATCGCTAAATCGACGAGTCTTTGGCTAATACTTTCTGTTGAGGATACGTCAGAAACAACGCGCGCGAAATCCTCATCCTGAATGACGGACCAGACTCCGTCAGAACAGAGAATCAAATAATCATCTTCCTGTAAACGGTGCTCGCTGATATCGGGTTGAACGAACAATCCGATGCCGATTGCTTTGGTGAGGACGGAACGTTGGGCGTGCGTGCGGATTTTATCAGGCGAAAGAAGTTTACTGCGTACCATGTCGCCAACGGTAGTGTGATCTGCGGATAAACAGGTGGCGCGCTTATTTCTAATTAAGTAGGCGCGGCTGTCGCCAACATGAGCAAGGTAGAGGATATTTCCTAGAACATAAGCGGCTGTTAACGTAGTGCCCATGCGACCCGCGCCCAACTGCTGCGTCTTTTGATAAACCTGTAAATTAGCGCTCTCAACCCCGCTTCGTAAAGCCTTCGGGATGGATGATCTGCTGTTTTGAGAGAGATTGCTTGTGAAGGATTCCAATGCGAGTGTGCTAGCCAGTCCGCCGTGGGCATAGCCGCCCATCCCATCTGCTACTGCGAACAGCAAGCCAGGCCCGATGGGATGCTCAAGGTCCGCTAGATGGATGGAGTCTTGATTGTCCTCTCGCACTGGGCCGACAACACTTAATCCGCCGCTTTCAATGATTGGGATGTAATTTTTCAAAATTGACGTTCTCCAACTTCAAGCCCTGCTTACTATTTTATAAACACAAAATGCACAAAGATTAATGCGTATTGACTATTAGCATTCTATGGGTGAGGTTATCGATGTGCCAGTACCCAAATGGGTTATCTTAAATACAGACTACTACCCAAGGTTGGAGTCTGTGGGCAGTCGCCCTGTCAAAGGGCGTAGATGTAGAAGTTTAGAATCAATCACCCTTTAAGGGCGAAGCGGTTCTATATCCAATTAGATTACTTGCGTTTTATGAAATAATACGAGATGCTTACGATCAGCCATAGGCCGGCTAATCCTAATGCGATTTGGCTGGCTTGCGTGACGATGCCTCCGGCGCTTAAGCCGATGATGGTCATCGCGGCGATGATACCCAGGTTGATTAGCAAACCTACTAGCGGCAAAAGGATGTGCCGAAAGAAATTGAAATCAGGATCACCAACAAATGTCGCAATGGTCAGGATGCATAACAAAGCATATAACAGGAATGCGCCAAGATTGGATGCGAGGATAATTCCCATTAAGACGGGCAAGCCGCCGATAATACCTGCCGCGCCGATGACGGCAGAGAATATGCTGAGTAATATAACTGCGTAATAGGGCGTGGCATATTGTGGATGTAACAAGCCTAATACGTCGGGCATCTCGTCGTCCAAAACCATGGCGAAGCTGATGCGCACACCGTTGTTGATTGCAGTCAGTGTGGCGCCGAGCAATGCGATCACAATCGTGAAACCGATGAAGAGCATTAATGTAGCTCCATATCCGCCGAGCGTGTTGCCAATCTGTAAGGCAAGATCACCCAGTGGTGCGTGCGAGGCAGTCACATCTATATGAACATTGAGTGCAAAGCCAGATGCAAAATATCCAAGCAGATACGCGAAGGCGCCTTGAATTAAAAGTGCAAGCACTGCGCCGCGCGGAATATCTCTTTGAGGGTTGGTGGCGTTGCTGCCCAATGCAGTCGAAGATTCAAAGCCCACCATTAAGATCATCGCGAGTGCAGCTTGGAATAGTGTGCCGTTTAAGCTATGTGGAAGTAAAACCGAAAGCGCGGATGGATGCGTCCAATCAGAAAGAGAAAATTCAGCGGGATTGGTCAGACGGAAGATAATTGCGAGAACACTAAAACTAAGAAGCGCAATCAGTTGAATGGTGTTGAGTGCAACGCTGCTGGTGGTTGTGCCTGTGATTCCGCGCAATGCGAGGAATCCGACAAAAGCCGCAAAAGACATTGCGAGGAGCGCTTCACCGTAGACAGTCGGTTGATAACCAAAGTACCGTAATAAATAATCAAGCAGGACGCCAAGAAAGGCGACCATCACGCCGGGGTAAATCCAATAATAAAGATGCGCGGCCCAGCCGATGGCAAACTTGGCAATGCGTGCAATTCCCTTGTGACGTTGTCCCTGACTGGCGAAGAAACGATCTGCAAAGTGATAGGCGCTACGGAACCCGGCTTCAGGATAGCGGCGGGCAAGTTCTCCAAAGGAGAACATGGTGATGAGTGCGCCGATCAAGGCCAATAGCACGCCCGGCCAAATATCAGCCACGCTGCCAATGTTGACCGCAGATTGAGATTGGTATAAAAGCCAGATCAACGCACCGGGCGCGGTCAATGCCATGGCGTTGATCGTAATACCCGTTAAGCCAAGGGTTCTACGGGATGAATTGGAATTGGACTTAATGGTCATGCTTTACCTCGTCAGTGGCTTCTGGCTTTAGCCATTTCTCCAGTTTTTCGATAAACAATACAAGCGGCCAGAGCAGGACGATGCGAGCTGCATCCACCAGGTATTGAAGCCATTGCAGCCAGGTGAACCCGCGTGTGCTTTTACGGTCAAGCAGGATGCGGGCAATCACCAGACCCATGCTGATGTAAATGAGAGCGGGCGGGGAGATGTTCGAAGCGGTTTCATGCATAATGTTTTTATAACTCAACTGAAAAAAAGATTCTGATAATAGCTGTTTAAGAAAATAGTGATGTTTTTTTGAATTGATTGACCGTAGACCGCCGTCCGCTGTCTACGGTCAATCAATTAGAAAGCAGAGTTTGTTCTTCTAGTAGTTAGACTGCGTCAGCGGCAGGTTCCCAATCAACAGGGTAGGCCAGTGCTCCCATTTCAGGTATATCCAAACCGTTCAATTCGTCTTCGCGGGATACTCGTAACAATTTGAAGTACGCGCAGACCTTGAAGAAAATCCAGGATAGGCTGAAGACGACAACGAAGATACTGATTACTTCGATAAGTTGAGCGATAATTTGAGTGGAGCCGCCGTAGAGCAAACCGGTAACTGCGCTCTCGACACCATTCCACGCGGCAGTGTCAGGATTGCCATTAGCGAAGATGCCGACTGCCAAAACGCCCCAGGCGCCATTGACCATGTGAACTGGTACTGCACCGACGGGATCATCGATCTTGAGTTTTTCAAGAACGGTTGATGCAAATACAACCAACACACCCGCGATAAGTCCGATGACCACTGCAGCCCAAGGATCAACGAATGCACAGGGAGCGGTAATGGCTACCAAGCCTGCGAGAAGTCCATTGACTGACATGCCTGCGTCAGGTTTCTTGGCAGGTCCGAAAAGCCACACATAAGTCATCGCGGAACAACCGCCAGCAGCGCCTGCGAGCAATGTATTGATGGCTGCAATTACGGCCAGATTACGGAAGCCGCCCAGGAAGCCAAGGGATGAACCAGGGTTGAAGCCAAACCATCCGAAGAATAGAATGATGGTTCCCAAAATACCCAGGGTGATGTTATGGCCCGGAATGGTATTGGCAGAACCATCTTTGTTGAATTTACCAATACGGGGTCCAAGAATGATTGCGCCGGCTAGACCAACAACACCACCGATCATGTGTACAGGACCCGAACCCGCGAAATCCACCGCGCCATTACCAAACCCGGCGATACGTCCCAGGTTTTGGAGCCAGCCGCCGCCCCAGATCCAACCAGCCACAAGCGGATAAATGAACATACTGACCCATAAGCCCATGGCCACAAAGCCAACGAACTTCAAACGTTCAGCCATCGAGCCTGTTGGGATGGTAGCGGCCGTGTCCATGAAGACCATCTGAAAGAGGAAGAAGGAAAGAATGCCCGCATTTGCGCCCACGCCAGCCAGCATGAATCCGCTGCCGCCGAGAATACCAAACTGACCAAAGCGCAACAAGGGAGTTGCCATCAAACCAGTCCAGTCACCTAAAGTGATTGGGGAGTGAGCCCATTCGCCTGCAATTACGCCAGCGCGAGCCACTTCCGGGTAGGCCGCATTGATACCGCCAAACTGGAAGGCAAAGCCTGTCAGCCAGTAGCCTATAGCACCGATACAAAAGACCATCATATTCATCATCATGGTATGGGTGACGTTCTTATTGCGGGTGAAACCTGCTTCAACAAGTGCAAAACCAGCCTGCATGAAGAACACCAGGAAGCCGCCAATCAGCATCCACATGATGTTGATGCTGAGGGCAATATCATTCACCTGATCGGCAGTAGGTGGGGTGCCATCCTGTGCGAGGGCGGGTGTGACCACTGTAAAAGCCAGTATGGCAACCATGAGGGTCAAAATGATGTTTAATTTCTTTTTATTATTTGTTTTCATTCTCATTCTCCTTTTGAATAAAATAGTTTCTAACTTGATTTCACGTACCGTGTAATGTATTCCAACACATTGCTCATATCGGCAGGTTTTACGAATAGTGTGAGACGTCCAGATAAAGAGGGGTGGTCAAGTTTTAATTTTGGGCCACTAGCCGCGAACCCGGAAAAATCTTTCCAGGGGTAAAAAATCCCTTCTCCCACAGAAACGCCTTTCGTTGTAAATGTATAGCGCATGGGTAAAAAGGTGGCTGTGATGGCAATGACGCTCACAATGCCTGCGGTACTTAAGGAAAGCCAGCCTGTGACTACGCCAAATACAATCCCAGTTAATAAAGCCAGCAAGGTGGAGCGGTGAAGTTGAAAGCGTGAGGCCAATCCCATCGGCAGGCTTTTTAACTCTTTGCCGGGGGCGGGGCTTTTTATTTTTGGGCGTGCTTTTGCAAGCATACTCATCAATAACAATACGATCATAAGATAGCCAATTATAGAAAATATGAACATTGATTAATACTCCTTCTAAAAAATATTTCAACGCCTGGTCTAAAATATCAATACCAGCCGGTTTGGTTTTTATATATCAACAAAAATGAGACTATGATCATGACGATGATCGTAGGTGGAACTGCAATCATCAACCAGCGTTTCCATCCAATGGGCCCGTGGTTATGCTCCATATAGGAATAAGCCACTACATTTGCCGATGCTCCAATCGGAGTTAGATTGCCGCCAACATCCACTCCCATGGCTAATGACCAAACCATCATAGACAATGCGGGTGTGCCGGGAATGGCCGCCAGATCTTTGAGCACAAATGTCATTGCCAGAGCCAGGGGCACATTATCGAAAATCCCGCTGGCAAGACCTGGCCCCCAATGCAGCGCCATAATCAACGCGTTGGAATTGGAGGCAGTTGCCGTTGCCAGCGATTTTGCAAGAGATTCGAAAAGGTGAACTTTCTCCAGCCCGCCAATCATCATAAATAAGCCTGCAAAGAATAAGATGCTTTCGCCATCTACATTGAGCAGTATGTTCTTGCGCTGGTCATCGCGCAGAGCGATTAGGGCGATTCCTGCGGGAATTAAGGCAGCTACAGCCGCATTGACAGGGAGGCCGGTTAGGCTGCTTAATGGGATGTGGAAGATCAATAGAACCACGGCCATAATAAAACCAGTCAAGCCAACGCGGGTCAAGTGAACATGCAGTGGCTCGCTGTGCAGCTTGTCGATTTTTTCGATCATCTCAGGCGTGAGTGCGATATGAGCATGGGTCAATGCTTTACGGTTCTTCAAATAGAAATACATCACGAGGATGAGCGCCCCAATAATTGCCAATGGACCTGTGTTGGTTGCGAAATCTGAAAAAGAAAAGCCCAATGTTGTTCCAAGAATCACGTTAGGGGGATCGCCGACCAGTGTAGCCGAGCCGCCTGTGTTGGCAGCGCAAACTTCTGCAATAATGAGAGGCACGGGATCAAGTTTGAGTAATATGCAAAGTTGCAATGTCAAGGCCGCCAGAAACAACATCACTGTAATACTGTCCATAAATGCGGCCAGGAAAGCAGCCAATAGGATCATAATAATGAATAGCGGCACAGGATGATAGTTGACTTTGCGCAGTGATGTCATGGCCAGCCAGGTAAAGAACCCCGCCTGAACAAGAATGGAAACCAGGGTGAACATACCGGCCACCAGCCCAAGCGTTTCCCAGCTGATATAAGACATCGCTTCAGTTGGCGTTAGCACTCCAAAAAGGATGAGCAATGCTCCGCCCAAAAGAGCCACCCAATGGCGTGGAAATTTCTCGCTCGCAATTGCTATGTATGCCAGAATGAAAACCAACAGGGCCAGGATCAAAAATCACATCTCCAGAAAATCTTATACATTAATTTTGATCAAATAAAAAATGTAACGACCAGATCGTGTTCATTCTATCGGAGCAGGCTGGAATCGCCATTACCCCTATGGAGCATTTTGAGCAGATACTCAATGAATGAGTCGCCTTACTTTCCAAAAACGCTTACCCGAATGGAGCATTATCCTTAGGCGGGGGGGATGCTCTATTCGGACAGGTCAATAAAATGTTTGCAAAAAATACTCCAGCATCTTTTTCAGGAACGTAAATATTTAAGTACCCGAATGGGTACTACAAATTTGTTGACGTATTTTTATAACCGTGTAAAATAAAACTTAATATGTTTAGAGATCAAGCAAGCATCCTTATGGAAGCCAAGACTAAGCGAAAGCCCACTTCTACAACTTCAGTTGTCGGAAATGTGGGCATGTTTTGGTTAACCAAAGGATATAAGCGCTAGTCTGTTTTCGTTTTTTATATCCATTTGTAACCAACACGCTCTCCGGCAACGGAGGGCGTGTTTTTTTATTTCCACTCAAAGGAGAATTTATGGTTGAGATTTTAGATACTACATTGCGGGAAGGTGAACAAACGCCGTATGTCAACTTTACGGTTGATGAAAAAATTGAGATTGCCAAAATGCTCGACTCTATCGGTGTGGATATGATCGAGGCTGGCGATCCATCTGTTTCGCCGAATGTGGCGAAAGCGATTAAGCGCATCGCTTCACTCGGACTTCGAGCTGAGATTGTGGCCCATTCAGTTGCTTCCCGCTCGGGCATTGACAAGGCCAAAGCCTGCGGCGCGAATCGTGTCGCGATTTTTTACGCCACTTCTAAGATTCACCTCGACGCAAAACTTCACAAAACACAAGCGCAGGCAATTGACATTATTCAGGAGCATGTGGCCTATGCCCATGGCCTTGGTTTGAAAGTCCGCTATACGCCTGAGGATGCCACCCGCACAGATTTTGATTTTTTGGTTCAGGTTTGTAATGCCGCGATCGAAGCCGGCGCGGATCGAATTAGTTTTGCCGACACATTGGGCATCATGCAGCCGCATGTGATGTTCGAAAGAGTACAGGCCTTGCGCGCGAAATTGCTTCCATGCAAGATCGATATTCACTGTCATAACGATTATGGGTTGGCCTTATCCAATTCGATGGCAGGCATTCGCGCTGGCGCCGATTGTGTACACACGACCGTGAATGGACTTGGCGAGCGTGTGGGAATCCCGGATCTGGCAGAGACGATTCTTGCTTTCAATCATTTGGAGGAAATTCATAAATACAACATTGGTCTACTAATGGAACTCTCCAGTTATTTGGAAAAGGCTTCCGGGGTTTTGTTGGCGCCGAACAAGCCGATTACGGGTCAAAATGCATTTAGCCATAAAAGCGGAGTCCATACCAATGGGATTCTCAAAGACCCGCGCACGTATGAACCATTCGACCCTGCAATCTTGGGAAGAGAGCGGAAGATCGTCATTGATAAATATACGGGTAAGAGCGCAGTCGCTTCACGATTGGATGAATATGGGATTGAAGTCAGCGCTGCCGAGTTGGAAGTGATCGTGACGCGCATCAAAAATATCGGCGACGAGCGCAAACAGCTTTTCGATGCGGATATTCTTGAGATTGCCGAGCAGGTAACAGGGAGAGCGACCGATGTCATCCCGCATGATATCAGCGCGATGGTCATGTTGGAGGTTGAGTCGCATGTGTATACGACAGCCGTCGTTCGCCGCCTGCGTGGAATTAAACACGTGAGCAATGTCTACGAGATCACAGGTGATTACGACATCAACGCTTTTGTGAGCGTTGAGAATATGAGCGCATTGAATAATTTGATCGAAGAAATTCGCACCGTGCAAGGCGTCAAACGGACTGAGACGCGCATGGTATTGAAAAAATATAACGGAACTAACAATGGTGAATGATGAATGCGGAATGATGAATAAAACTCCGCATTCATCATTTTGCATTCTGCATTTTATATAAGGAGAAACAATGGGTACTTTAATTGAAGAAATCTTTGGACGAAAAGCAGGCAGACCTGTACAGGCAGGCGAGATTTTGTTATTGGATGTGGATTACATCATGAGTCATGACAACACCACACCGCTGGCGATTAAGGCCTTTCGAGATATTGGCAAACCGATTCATGACAAGAACCGCATCGTGTTGCATCTGGATCATGCCTACCCGGCCCCGAATGTTCTCGCCGCTGAGAATCATAAGAAGATCATCGAGTTCGTTCGTGAACAGGAACTGCCGCATTTTTTTCATCAAGGCGTGTGCCATCAGGTGATGATCGAAGAAGGCTTCATTACACCAGGTGCGCTCGTCATCGGCGCGGACTCACACTCAAACACGTATGGCGCACTCGGGGCATTCGGCGCGGGACTTGGCTCCACGGAAATTGGTGTGGCATGGGTGACCGGCAAATGTTGGTTCAAAGTACCTGAAACCATCCGCATTGAATTGACGGGCAAGGCGCAACTCGGAGTCTATGCCAAGGATGTGATGATCTATATTGCGGGCATGATGGGCATGGATGGAGGCACGTATCGCTCCGTGGAATTTGGCGGCGAGTATATTGATAATTTGCCGATGCACGAACGCATTATTTTCCCCAACATGTCGACCGAGATCGGGGCCAAGTGTGGTTTGATTGCGGCGGATGATGTGACGATTGAGTATCTCGAAAACCAGACTCCAGCCAAAGGTCCGTTTGAAAAGATACGCCCTGTGAATCCGAGATATGAGCGTGTAATCGAAATTGATGTTGCAACACTTTCGCCGCAGGTTGCTTGCCATCCTGATGTGGATAATGCCAAGCCATTGTCAGAAGTTGAAGGCTTGGAAGTACATGAAGTCTATATCGGCACATGTACCAACGCGCGATATGAAGATATTGAAATTGTGGCGAACATGCTCAAAGGTAAAAAAGTTAATCAGTTTACGCGTGTAATCGTGACTCCTGCCAGTGACCGCATTTATAAAAAGGCCATGAACAACGGCTTGATTGAAATCCTTTTGGACGCTGGCTGCACAGTGACAGGTTCCGGTTGCGGCGCATGTATCGGTCGTCACGGCGGAATCCTCGCTGCAGGCGAACGCGCATTGACCACCATGAATCGCAACTTCATTGGCCGCATGGGCAGTCCGCTTTCGGAAGTGTATTTGGCCTCTCCTGCAACAGCGGCGGCGACAGCGTTGACAGGTCGCATTACTGACCCGCGCGAATATCTAATGATCAATGCAGAATGATGAATGAAGAATACCTGCGTTTGCGCACGGTACAAATATATTCTGCAATCTGCATTCTAACTTCTGCATTCTAATAAGGAGAATCTCATGGGAAAAGCTTGGACATTTGAAGAAAATATGAACACGGATGAAATCATCCCCGGTCGTTATAACATTACGATTGACCCGCTTGAATTGGCAAAGAACGTTTTTTGCGAAGTTAAACCTGAATATGCAGCAAATGTTAAACCCGGCGACATCATTGTCGGCGGACAAAACTTTGGCTGTGGTTCCTCACGTGAGCACGCGCCAATCGCCATCAAAGGTTCGCAGGCAAAATGCATCATCGCACCTTCGTTTGCGCGCATCTTCTTCCGCAACTGCATCAATATTGGGCTGCCAATTTTGGAATGTCCCGATGCCGCGGCAGATATCAAAGAAGGCGATGATATTGATGTGAATCTCGCCACGGGCGAAATCACCAACAACACCAACGGACACAAATATCAAGCCAACGCGCTGCCTGATTTTGTTTTGAAAATCGCCGAGGCGGGCGGCATTGTTAACTTCTTGAAAGAACATGATATTCAAGAACTAATGATGAATGCAGAAGGATGAAGGATGAATTATAAAATCTGCCTTCTTCCAGGTGACGGCATCGGGCCTGAAGTGATTGCAAGCGCACGAGTTGTACTTGAATCACTTCCGCTTGAATGGGATTTTGTGGAATGTGGAATCGGATATGAAGAATATCAGCGCTCAGGCTCCCCCTTGCCTGATTCAACCATCGAACAAATTCGCCAGGCTGATGCCACTTTATTTGGCGCAGTGACCACACCGCCCAACATTCAAAATTATTTTTCGCCGGTCGTGCGGATGCGCCAATCGCTGGAGTTATACGCCAACCTGCGGCCGTGTAAATCGATTCCACACGAGTCTTCAAAACCAAATATTGATATGCTCATCGTCCGTGAGAATACTGAAGGGTTGTATTCAGGTATTGAGCGTTTGGAAGATGATGGAAATCGTGCCATCACTGAACGAGTCATCACCCGCAAAGGTTCAGCGCGAATCGTCCGTAAGGCGTTTGACATGGCGCGCCAAACAGGCAGAAAAACTGTGCATGTGGTTCATAAAGCCAATGTACTTCGTCAAACCTGTGGATTGTTTCGCTCGGTTGCGTTGGAAATCGCGCAGGAGTATCCCGAAATATCAACTCAAGAAATGCTGGTGGATACCTGCGCTATGGAACTCGTCCGCGCGCCTGAGCAATTTGACGTCATCGTCACAACGAATTTATTTGGCGACATCCTAAGTGACGAAGCCTGTATGTTTGTCGGCGGACTCGGCGTGGCGGCGTCTGCCAATATTGGCGCGGATGCGGCAGTCTTTGAACCTGTCCACGGCAGCGCGCCGCCTTTGGTGGGGACAGGCAAAGCGAATCCGATTGCGACTTTCATAACAACTGCCATGATGCTGGATTATCTTCGCGAAAATGAATCCGCTGGAAAACTGCGAAATGCAGTACAGGCTTGCATCGCAAATAAAGAGACTACGCCAGATTTAGGCGGCCTACTAACCACAAGCGAAGTTACACAAAGAGTTAAAGTCAGAATGCAAAATGCAGAATGACGAATTTATTCTGCATTTTGCATTTTCCATTCCACATTTAAGGAGCACTTATGACCCGAGTTGGATTTTTATATACCCGTTTACGAGTTGAAGAAAAATATTTACTGGATGAGTTTGAGAAACACAGCGATGTGGAAATTGTCCGCATTAATGATGGCGATACTTTCTTTGATATTCATCAATTACCCGAATCCGTGGATGTGCTCTTCGAGCGTTCCATCTCCTATTCACGCGGACTGTACATTTCGCGCATCTTTGAAGCACATGGCATTCCTGTTGTGAATTCATCTGCTGTTGCGGAGAGATGCGGCGATAAATATATTACGAGTCAACTTCTGGCGAAGAACGGAATCCCCACTCCACGGGTGATGATGGCCTTCGATGAAGAATCAGCTCTCAGGGCGGTTGAGGCGATGGGTTATCCGTGTGTGTTGAAACCCGTTGTCGGGTCATGGGGACGTCTGCTGGCGAAAGTGGATAATCGTCATATGGCTGAATCACTAATCGAGCATAAGGCCACGCTGGGAGTCAATCATCAGGTTTTTTATATTCAGGAATACATCAATAAACCTGGCCGTGATATTCGCGCCTTCGTGATTGGTGATGAATTGATTTGTGCCATTTATCGTTCCTCTGAAAACTGGATCACGAATACAGCGCGCGGCGGCGTTGCGACAAATTGCCCCATAAATTCTGAAATGAGAGAAATATGCAAACGCGCGGCGCAATCTGTCGGCGGTGGATTGCTTGCGCTCGATCTTTTTGAAACTGAAAATGGATACAGCGTAAATGAGATCAATCACACGATGGAGTTTCGCAACAGCATTGTGACTACGGGTGTGAATATCCCAGCGAAAATGATCGAATATATTTTGGCGAGTGTCAAGACGCCAGTAAAGTAGCCCAGTAAAATTTTTACCAAATATCTCCAACGGTAAATCCATTTGGAAATGGATCGCCTGGGTCAAGCACAAATTGATTAATGCCAGTGATCCAGGCTGTTCCGCCGATGGTTGGGACAACCGCTTTATATGGGCCGACCTGAGTTTCTTCGATCAGGCGGCCTGTAAATAGTGTGCCGAGAATTCCTTCATGATAAAAATCCTGATTGAGTTTGAGTTGACCTTTCGCGTGAAGCACTGCCATCTTTGCGCATGTGCCAGTGCCGCAAGGCGAGCGGTCAATTACGCCCGTCCATGTGGATGGTTTGTCCCAATCTAGTTTTCCTGTCGCAACGGTGACCGCGTTTTTGCGATGTGCTTTTGAATTTGTAGGCGGTGCAGAAAGTTGTGAAATCGTCGGGCCCGTGATTTCAGGATTTTCAGGATGCACAACGGGATATTGTTCCTGCGTTGCGGCTTTGATCATTTCGCTGATGCGCGTGATGTCTTTGCCTTCATCGGGTGTGATCTGTAAACCAAATTGTGCCGCGTCTGCAATGACATAAAACATCCCGCCCCAAGCCACATCCACGGTGACTGTGCCGAGATGCGGCACTTCCACTTTGACATCCAGATGAACCGCGAAGGCGGGTACATTTTTGAATGTGACTTGTGCGACCTTGCCATCTTTACATTCCGCGCGGATGCCGACCAACCCTGCGGGCGCTTCAAGCATAAACTCGGTAATGGGTTCTGTCATCTTGAGCATTCCCGTTTCTAGAAGAGTTGTCGCCACGCAAATGGTATTCGTCCCAGACATCGGTGGATATTCGACCTGCTCCATAATGATGAAGCCCGCGTCTGCATCGGGATGGGTGGGCGGCAAAATAAGATTGCAACACAAGGCTGGGTATCCGCGCGGCTCGCGTAACATTCGCAAACGGATGTCATCGTGATTCTTCTCAAAGTATTTCATCTTCTCGAACATGGTTTTGCCTGGCACGTCTAAAACGCCGCCTGTGATAACACGGCCAGGTTCGCCGCAGGCGTGCAAATCTACTGCTGTGATCATGTTGGTGAGTCGCATGGGAACTCCGGGGGAAAGGATGAATTATGAAGGATGAAGGATGAAAAAAGAAAAAGAGCAAACAGTAAAGTGAAGTGATAGTTTCTGTTTTTGTTACCCGTTCAGTTTTTTGTATATACCTTTCATTTGTTTGTAAATCGACTTGAACACATCAAACCGTTCGTCGTATAAAGCGCGATTGTTTTGATTCGGCGAATAGACTTTCCTAAACTCTACTAACTTGGAAACATCCTCAAATTTGATTTCGCCAAGTCCCACCGCGCCGATCCAGGCTGCACCGCGCGCGTTGGCGTAGACAGGTTCTGCAACCTGTTTGATTTCCACATTCATCACATCTGCAAATATCTGACACCACACATCCGATTGTGCTCCGCCGCCGACAATGTTGATCGAATTAACTTTTCTCCCCAAAAACTTTTCAATAGGTGTCATCAGCCATTTTGTATTGAAGGCAATTCCTTCCAAAAATGCGCGGATGATATCCTCGCGGGTGTTGTTTAAAGATAAATTATACAAACCTGCCCGCACCGTTTTATCATCCACAGGCGCGCGCTCGCCCCAGATCCACGGCGTATACATGACTCCGTTTGCGCCAGCAGGGACACGTGCTGTGATTTGATCCAACACTTTGAAAATATCAGGCACATCTGCTTCTTGAAGCAATTCATCTTTATGATAAATAATATTGTCACGCAGAAAAGTTAAGTTGCCGCCAGCCGTGGCCTGCAAAGCGGTTAATAAATATTTATTTGGCACCGCACAAGGAATGGAAGCAAGACTCGAACCAATATCCGTTTTCTTGAACGGCACATGCGCCGCGATCCATGAGGATGTGCCAATATATAAATGCGGCTGAAAATCTTCAACAGTTCCCGAGCCAATCGCGGCGGCAGTGTTATCGATTGAACCAGCTACAACTTTTATGCCTGTTGAAAGCCCAAGCGTATTTGCAATATCGGCTTTCAAATTTCCAATGATAGATGAACAAGAAACCACATCGGGAAGTTTTGCGCGGTCAATGCCCAGCATTGAAATCAAACCATCGTTATAGCGAAGTTCATTCGGATTGCGGTTATCGGTTACCCATGAAGTCACGATTGAGTCAAACGAAGCTGTAAACTCACCTGTCAGCCGCAGGTTCATGTAATCTAATACATTTAAAAACTTGAAAGTCTTTGAATAAATTTCAGGCTGTGTATCGCGGATAAAAAGCATATGCCCCGCGGGGTCTTTGCCCGCCAGGTTCGGCATCCCGCCCGTCAAATTTACAAATCGCAGAACTTTGAAAACATCTGCGCCGTCAATATTAATTAATCCACCTAACTGCTTCTTCAAATGACTCGCGCCGCGCATGTCCATCCATAGGATGCAGTTGCTGAGAGCTCTTCCATCTTTATCGACAGGGATCGTCCCTTCGCCTTGCGTGGAACAACAAACAGCGCGGATCAGACGCGCCGAATCCTGATTCTTCGCAATCAACCTTTTCGCCGCTGACAGAAATCCGTTCCACCACTCGTCTGGCAATTGTTCCACGCCGCCATCCGCCGTATGGATTAATCGAATGGCTTCAGTTTCCCAGGCTAAAACTTTCCCGCTGACAGTAATCAGCGCAACTTTCATTCCTGATGTGCCAAGGTCAACTGCGAGGATGACGGGTTCAGTCATTTAGTAATTCCTTTACTGCCAGGATAATTTTGCCAAATCCACATTGCCGCCGCTGATGATGACTCCAACTTTGAGTCCGCGTAGATCAATTTTCTTTTCCCACAATACACCAATCGCCACCGCGGATGATGGCTCAATGATGATCTTCGCGCGTTCCCAAACATACTTCATTGATTCGATAATTGCTATCTCACTCACTGTAACGATTTGCTCAACATTTTTTTGAATGATCGGAAACGTTAAACTTCCAAGTGAAGTGAGTAAACCATCCGCGATTGTTTTCGGATTTTGTGAAGGAATAATCTCTCCAGCTTTCATAGACAGAAACGCATCATTTGCCGTTTCAGGCTCAGCGCCAATGACTCGAATTCCTTTTTTGATTTCCGTCGCCGCGATGGATGTGCCGCTCAATAATCCGCCGCCGCCGACAGGCGCAATGATTACATCCAGATCGGGATAATCTTCGAGCAATTCAAGCGCCGCTGTTCCCTGACCTGTAATCACACGCTCGTCATTATATGGATGAACAACGGTCGCACCTGTAGCGAGCCTGATCCTGTCCAATGTGCTTTCTCTCGCTTCAAGTGTTGGCTCACAAAATGTGATCAAGCCGCCGTATCCAGCCACGGCATTTTTCTTTACCGTGGGAGCATTATTCGGCATGACAATATACGCGGGGATACCGCGCATTCTTGCCGCAAGCGCCAAGGCCGCCGCGTGATTCCCCGATGAATGCGTGCAGACTCCGCGCTCGGCTTCCTCGTCACTTAATGAATAAACAGCATTGCACGCACCGCGGAACTTGAATGCGCCCACTTTTTGAAAATTCTCACATTTGAGAAACACCTGCGCGCCTACTTGTTGATTCAAGCTTTCGTTGGTCAAAACAGGTGTGCGGTGTGCGTAGGGTTTGATTCTCTGTGCAGCTGTGCGGATGTCTTTAAGCGATACAGACATTGATATTCCTCCAAAAATAAAAACCCCTTTTGCAAGGGGCGCTAATTATTCGAATGGTGTCTTCCAATTTTTCAACGAAACAAACCAAAAGTGTTTTTCTGAGAGCGGACATTCCGATGATGATTTCTCGGAATTCTGTTTCAGAGTGGACGGCGTCGTCAAAAATTAATGCGAGCGGGTCTTTAAAGACCGACACTGCTTCATTGAAACTAACGCCATGCTCTTTGATGTTGCTGGCGGCTTTGGAAGGGTCCCACTGAAACTTCATACTCAAAGTATAGCATAAACAAATTGCTAGCGATTTGTTTGTAGTTGCTGCGGATCTTTCATTTGTGAGACAAAGACAGTACTGAGAACCAGCAATCCGATGGCTAATAATAACGCAGGCGTGAAAGAACCGTCAGCAGTTTTCATGGCTTCCATAATGTAGACGAAGACCACCGCACCCTGACCGAAGAGTTGGATCAATCCGTTGGATGTACCTTCAGGTGTGGGCTGAGTCACTTCAGCGGCGTACTGCATGGCGATCGGCATGGCACTAACGAGGAAGAATCCCATTACGAAGGCAGAAGCAAATAACAGCGTGGATGTGGTTGCGTAGGTTAATCCAATTAAGCCTGGGATTGCGCCAATGAATGCGATGTAAAGATACAACTGGCGTTTGTGTTGTTTATCTGACAAGGCTGGCATGACCACTGCGCCGATCACACCGCCGGCGATCATCAGTGCGCCGAGTGTGCCTGCGTCTGTGGGTGTAAATCCGCGCGGACGGATGATATTTTCGATCCAGGTGGTGATGCCATTGAAGATGCCCAGCCCAATAAACGAAACCAGCAAGCCAAACCAAAACGGCCTGACCGTGAACGCGTGTTTGAGTCCATCCAACATCAACGCGCGGACTTCCTGCCCAGGCGGGCAGGGTGGCGTGGGCGGAGTCTCGCGTGAGAAGATAATGAAGAGCACTGCTGAGAACGCCGCAACGCCACCGTAGATTAATTGAATATTTGCAATGGACATGCTTTCCATCAATAAAGGAGTCAATACCATGCCAAGCGCGGTGCCAACCAGATTTCCGAGTGTGACTATTCCAACGGCGGTGGCGCGTTCTTCGATGGCAAACCAATTGGCAGGGACTTTCGTCCACGCGTTTAGTAAAAATGGCTGTGAAGCGGCGATGCCGAAAGTGCTCCACAAAACGAGTGTGTAATTCGAGCCAGCGAATCCGCGCAGGATGCCGAAGATGCCCATTAAGACAGCGCCGATGCTGACAGCGACTCGAAATCCATAAGTATCAATGACCCACGAAACAGGGATGGATAAAGGAATAAAAGCAATCATGAACGACATAGCGAGCAATCCGATCTGTAAATCGGTCACGCCGTAATATTCTGCGGCTGGACCTGTAATCGGCGCGTACGAAATCCACAAGATCTGAATGGTGAGATTGATAAACATAAAGACTGTTAGCACCACCCAGCGATACGGATAAACTTTGAATTGTGTTGTCATGAATGCTCCTTGTGGAAATGCAGAATGCAGAATAGAGAATAAAAATTCTTCACTCTTCATTCTGCATTCTGCATTTCCCTAATATCCTTTTTCAAAATTAACTTGATACATCAGCGGTTGATCTTCATTAAACAATTCGTAATTCTCAATAAATAAATGGGTGATATCTTCTGGCAGGCTCGGCGCGGCAGTGTGGAAGGTAATGATCAAATTGGGCGTTGTCCAAAATGGATGTTCCTTGGGGAGCGGTTCCTGTTCAAATACATCCAACACTGCGCCTGCAATTTTGTTTTGGTTGAGTGCTGCAAGTAAAGCAGATTCATCTACTGCAGGGCCGCGGCCAACGTTGATGACGATGGCGTGCTGCGGCAGGGCGTTAAGCAAATCCGCGTTGATGATCTTGCGTGTGTTGTTTGTGTTGGGCAGGATATTGACGAGATAGTCGAGTCTGTTGGCGAATTCTAATAAGTTATCGCCGTGAAAATACTCATCCACGTGTTTACTGGTTTCACTGCCTAGCGTGTAGCCACGAACTTGCATACCGAAGAATTTTGCGGTAAGGGCAACTTCCGCGCCAATGGAGCCGACGCCCAACAAGCCGATTGTTTTTCCGCGTAACGTGCCTGTGTCAGAACCTTCCCATATTTTATTTTTTTGATTCTCGAACTTTTGGAAAATCCTGCGTTCATGCGCGAGTAGATACCCAATCACATATTCAGACATGAACTCGCCGAAAACTCCGCGGGCGTTGGTGAGAGCATAATCGCGGCGCAGAGCGGGATCCAGCAGAGGCTCCACTCCAGCCCAAATAGACTGCGCCCAGGCCAGGGCGGGGAGTGATCCGAGCGCAGTTTTGATTCGGCTGGGTTCGCCCAAAACGATGTCCACATCTGATTCGGGTTGAGTCGCAAATTCCAAATCTTCGAGCTGCGCTTCTTCGATCAGAGCGCGATATTTATTTTCATCCTGTGCAAGAATTAAAAGTTTGTGGCTCATTGACATTCCTTCAAAACATTTTCAAAATGATTCAGCGCGTCATCAATCACTTGATCGGTGTCGGCCAGCGAAGTATACATGCGCGAGCCAGCCAGTGTGACCAATCCGTTCGCCATGTAGGCCGCGCCCATTTCTTCCATCATATGTTTGCGCGGCTTGAGTCCTTTTGCCAATCGTAGTGGATGTTTGAAATCAAGCAGCATGGTGCCTGCGGTTTCAAGATGAACGATTGAGCCTTGATTGTACGCGACGAAAGGCAGTGAATATTTTTCGATGATCGCTTGCAGACCTTTTGTGAGTCTGTCGCCTGCTTTGCCTGCGATGACCGCCGCGTTTGTTTTTTCCATTTCAAGTAACGCATAATAACCTGCCACACACGAAAGCGGATTTGCCGAAAGTGTGCCGCCAATATACGCGCGTTCGCCCACGCCGCCAATGCCTGCCGCGAAAGTTGAAATCACATCGCGCCGCCCGCCGACTGCGCCCGCCATTGGGTAACCGCCTGTGATACATTTTCCAAAGACGGTGATGTCAGGCTTCACGTTGAAATATCCCTGCGCGCCGCCCAGCCCCAAACGAAAACCTGTCACGACTTCATCGAAGATCAACAGCGCACCAAACTGATCGCACAACTCGCGGACTCGTTGATTGAATTCAAATGGAACGGGACGTGTTCCGCTTTCAGGCCCAACGGGTTCGACGATGACCGCTGCGGTGCCGCCCCGCAACCTGTTCAATAAAAGCTGACGCTTCAACGCCCCGAGAGCATTCGGATAGAACTCGCGCGTGGATGCGCTCGCACCGCGTGGAATTCCTTTTGCTTCCAACCGTCCCGTGCCTGGGATGTGCAAGCCGTAGACCATTGCGTCGCTCCAGCCGTGATACGCGCCGCCAACTTTGATGACGTATTTCTTTTTTGTAAATGTTCTCGCCGCGCGGACTGCCGCCATGACGCTCTCTGTCCCTGAGCCTAACATGCGAAACATTTCTATCGAAGGCATGAAGCGCTGCACAAGCTGCGCAAGTTTTAATTCGTATTCATGGAACAAGCCTGTCACAGGTCCGCAGGTTTGTAACATTTCAATTACTTTTTCACGTACAGGCGCGTAATTACTTCCTAAAATAGTAGGCCCGCCCGCTTGCAGAAAATCTATATATTGGTTTCCATCCGCGTCCCAAAGATATGCACCTTCCGCTTTTTCAATGGCGATGGGAAATGGATAATTGAAGGCGAGGTTATGCTGCACGCCGCCAGGGATGATCTGCTTGGCTTCGTCAGTGAGTTGCTTTGAGCGCGTGCATTTGAAATCAAAATAATTAAGATACTCTGTCATCTTCTCGCGCCGCACTCGACGAGTCGGCTGGCTGATGAGGGTTTCAAGTTTGGCGTAGATTTCGGCTACGTTGGGGTATTCGGTGATGGCGTATTGGTTCATGGTAGGTTCCAGTTTTGGGCGTGATTGGTGCTTGGTAATTGGTAATTTTGATGTGTGGAAAATTACCAATTACTATTTACCGATCTTCAGCAAATTTCTTTTCATCGGCCCGTAATTTTGCAAACGCAATTTCACGGATGGGCAATGGGATTTTTGAGATTTTCTTCTCGGTCATGATCGCGAGTAGATAAGTCAACGCGCATTTTTCGAGCAGAGCCATGTTGTGAATGGCCTGCTCCATCGTTACGCCGAAGACCAGTACGCCGTGATTTTGCAGGATGAAGGCGTTGTTGTTATTCTTCACTTTGGCTTTGACCGCGTTCTTGAGAAAGCCAGTCCCTGATGGGGCGTAGGAGATGATGTCTACGCTGCGGCCTAAAAAGCGGACTTGCTCATCGAACAAGGCGGGGATTGGCATTTTGATCAATGCCAGTGCGCTGGCGTAAGGTTGGTGCGTGTGGATAATGCAATGCACATCTGCCCGCTGTTGATAAACCGCCGCATGCATGCCACTTTCAATGGACGGCTTCATTGAGCCTTCGATTTGCTGCATGTCAAAATTGAGAATGCAAATATCGTTTACTTGCATTTTGGCGTAGTCGTAATTGGACGGAGTGATGGCAAATGTATTTTGTCCGCTGGTGCGTGCGGAGATGTTGCCTTCGGTGGCTTTGAGATAGCCGCGGTCGAGCAGGGTATGACAGGTATTGACCACTTCTTGTTTGTAGGTTTGGTAATTAGACATGGGTACTTCCTTTGTTTATGCTTGACAATGACAGTATTATCTTCTACAATCTTTACAGTGTCAAGATTGAAAGAGATTTAACCACCAAGCTCACAGAGTTCACGGAGAATAAAAAGAATTTCTCTGTGTGCTTGGTGGTCTCGGTGGTAAAAAGGTTTGAACTATGCCAAAAAAGAAAACTTATCATCACGGTAACTTGAAGAACGCGTTAATCAAAGCAGGGGTGGGAATCCTTGCCAAGGATGGCGTGAGCGGACTGTCTCTGCGCAAGGTGGCGATGAAGGCGGGCGTGAGTCACTCTGCGCCGTATGCTCATTTTGTGGATAAGCAGGCATTGATTGCGGCAATTTCCACGGAAGGATTTCGCCAGTTATATGAGCGGATAAGTGCGGTTGCTGAAGAATATAAAACGAAACCAGCGCAGCAGTTGGTTGAAGTCGCGTGGGCGTATGTCCAGTTTGCGTTGGATGAACGCGACCGATTCAAGGTTATGTTTTCAGATGTGTTGGAGAAGGAAAAGGAATACCCTGAATTCGTGGCGGAGTCGCAGAGAAATTTTCAGTTGGTGAAAATGATCGTTGAGGCGAATCAGGCGGCGGGTGCGTTGCGAAGCGGTGCGTCAGAGTTGGCGGCGCTTTCAGCCTGGGGAATCGTGTATGGGTTTGTGATGCTGCTGCTTGAAGGTCAAATTCCACATACGGTTTTAGAGAAAGGCAGTTTGCGGGAATTGCTTGAATTTCAGTTGAAGCAAATTATGCTGGTTTGAGAGAACACTTATCTGGTGGGCTTGCAAAAAGTTATCCACGCAGATGACAAACCGCCGACCACAGACAGCGAGTGCAGTCTACGGTCGGCGGTTTATGGTTGGCGATACCTAACGGCGGCTGAATAAGCCCAGAATGAAAAGCAAGACGACTGCGCCCACGACAGCCACAAGCAGGCTGATAAAGTTGAAGCCCGCTTCGACTTCTATCCCTAATGCGTCTATGATGTAGCCGCCGATAAAAGCGCCGATGATGCCAACAATGATGTTGGCGATGGCGCCCATTTTCTTATTTTTCTTCATGATGATGCTTGCGATCCAGCCAGCAATTGCGCCAAAGATGATCCATACCAGAAAGTCCATTTGTTGCCTCCAAGGGGAATAAGATGAGTGGTAGAACGTTTCTATTTTATCATCCAGTAATCAAGTGCGCGGGCAAATGATCTGTGCGATTAATATAATCGATCCGTAATTCTTCGCTGTGAATTTCGAAGCGGCTGATCGAGCAATTATTGAGCACGAACCATGATTTCATATCATGCGCGCCCTGCCGCCACGGAAGTTTGAGCATGGAGGAAATCAGCCGCATAAAAAAACCGCCATGACTGACCAACGCGATGCGTTCCTCGGGCTGGCCTTCCCTGTCACCATGGCGGGCGATCAACTCTGCGAGGACCTGGTCAGCGCGCGGCTGGCGCTGTTCTTCGGCCTCAAACGGACGATTCCACCAGCCTGATTCATCATGCCCTTCCTGTAGTTTCAACTCAGGGAAATTCTTTTCAAAGAAGGAACGCGGCCTGCCCGTCATCCCTGTATATCTGTCTTCTGCTTCGCGGGCATAAATTCCGCCCTCCTCGTGGATCTCAGGCCACGCGCTGAATGGGACATTTCTCAAGGCGCGCGCGGTGGGCGCGGCGGTTGTAGTGGCGCGTTCCATCAGGCTGGCGTAGATGTGCGTGAAACCAAATCCATATTGATTTTGGTTATTCCAGGCCTTGTCATCGCTGATGTATTGTTTTTCCTTGAGATACTTTGCGAGATGCTCCGCCTGTTCAAGACCGATCTCGGTCAGGTAGGGGTCTGGGTGTTCGACATAATCGGGATTATTCCAATTTACATTGTTGATTGATTGTCCGTGACGTATAAAGTAAAGTTGCATATCTTTTAGCCTTGTCTTTGTATTTTTATAAAAATTTCTGTGGTGTACAAACTCTATTTTTCACCTAACAGACCGCCGTCCATGGTCTGTGGTCGGCGGTCTGCGGTCTATATATAATTTTTCTTCATTTTTGAAACTCATGAAAGGCTCCACAATTGCCAATTACCTTTACAAATTTAGCAGCCCCGAATATTCTAAAACCTGATCCGACCATTTCTTTGTTTGAATCGATAAAAGTGTGCGCAAGTGTTGGTCAATTTGCGCATACTCCCAACTATCGCGCCACAATTTCAACATGCCGCTTAAGTCTTTTAACTCCTTATTGGCAGTATCAGGTTGATAAGACAGCGTCCACTCGATAAATTGCAGGCACTCATCCAACATGGGAATAATTGCTTTTGAACGGACAGTCTTTTCAGCAGAAGATGCAATACGTCCAAGCGTGGCGGCAAGTGCGCCTAATTGCCTTGCGGGTGATTCTTTCACAAAGGAATCAGCATAAATGGTCATGGTTTTACTCCTTCAAGGAACTTGCGTGTAATGCGTTCAACTTCATTGCATATTCTTTCATCTTGAATGATGATGCTCCTGTTTTGGCTTGGACGTATATTTATCAAAGACTCAGACTCAACACTTTGTTCATCGGGAAACCAGTTTGCACCCCATAGATTTTCCTGGGCGCTGTCATTGGTTAACAGGATTTGCTCACACTCATAGTGCATTCCGCTCCCGCCTGCAAGAATCTCGTTTTCAATATCAACAACAATCTTAATCATTCGCATCTCAGGAAACGCCCCCAGCATTTCCTGAATTTGAAGAGATGTTGCTTTTTCTTTCAAAATATAAATGGTCATAATTGAATTATAAACTAAACATTTTCATCTTCTAATCGTCGCATCCCGTTCAGGCCCCACCCCAATCCACTTAACAGGGACTTCTGCCGCATCTTCGATCATCGAAACATAATCTTTTGCGGCCTGCGGCAATTCGTCAAAAGTGCGCACCTTGCTGATATCTTCCTGCCAGCCTTTGAACTTCTTGTAAACCAATTCCACTTTATCCAAACCATAGGCATCCACATCTGCATAGCGCACATCTTTGCCGTTTAGCTTATATCCCATGCAAACCTGAAGTTCATTCAATCCGCTGAGTACATCCAGCTTCGTCAAACAGATTTCAGTCATGCCGCTCAACTCTGCTGCGGTGCGTACAATTTCCAGATCCAGCCAGCCGACTCTGCGAATGCGGCCAGTGGTCGCGGCCACTTCGCCAAATTGCTCATACTCTGGGCTGTGTCTGTCATGGATTTCCGTCGGCAACGGACCCGCGCCAACGCGTGTGGTGTAGGCCTTTGTCACACCGATCACATTTGTAATATAACGCGGTGGAATTCCCAGCCCAGCCGAAGCCGCCGAAGGAATGGTAGTTGAAGCGGTTACAAACGGATACGTGCCCCAGTCGGTATCTAAAAATGTGCCCATGGCTTGTTCGAGTAAAAAGTTCTTGCCCGATTTCAAACCATCCTGCACCAGCGAGAACAATTCTTTGAGATACGGTTTTATTTCCAAATAATATCCGCGATACGTATCGCGCACTTCTTCATACTTCAACGCTTCGCCGCCCAAGGCGATGATGATTTTATTCTTCAATTCGATCTGCACTTTTAGGCGCTCTTCAAACACATCACTTGTAAAATCTGTCCAGCGGATTCCGTTGTAGCTGACCTTGTCTGCGAACACGGGCCCAATGCCGCGGCGGGTCGTGCCTGTTGCTCCATCGCCTTTGGCTTCTTCGTACAAGCCATCCAAAATTTTATGATACGGCATGATGATGTGCGAGCGCGGCGAAATCCATAATCTTCCATCCACGCCGATGCCTGCTTTGTTGAGCATCTCAATTTCATCGAGCAGCACCTGCGGATCGATCACCACGCCGCCGCCGATCAACCCAACTGTGTTCTTTGCGAAAATTCCCGAAGGCACCAGATGAATTTTGAAAGTTCCAAATTCATTGATCACTGTATGCCCCGCGTTATTCCCGCCGTTGAAGCGCGCCACATAATCCACGTGCTCGGCCAGAAAATCCACGGCCTTGCCCTTGCCTTCGTCACCCCATTGCGAACCGATCACTGCTATAACTGTCATGACTTCTCCTTTTTGAATTTCAACTCTTGAACATTTTTCACACTGAATCAGCGTACCCTGCTTAACTGAGGCCTGCTTCTGTTTCGAGAGCATTCCCAAAGCGTTGACTCTCTCCGCATTGGAATGAGCAGATACCAGTTAAGTGCGAAGCGTTTTTTGGTTCTCCAGGATTTGCGGTGATGTGCCGCATGGCCACATATGCTGGTCTATCACGGGAATTCCCATTGAGCCCGTTTTTTATATCCAATGGATTCTTCTGTACGCATTATAATTCGGGCGTTCGATTTCAGAGGAGTTAATATGAAAATACTACAAGATACCGCTTTGACGTACGACGATGTTTTACTCGTGCCGCAGTATTCCGCCGTAGACTCGCGCCGCGCGCTCTCCACGCAGACGAGGTTGACGAAGCAAATTAATTTGCAGATCCCGATCATTTCTGCCAATATGGATGTGGTCACCGAAAGTGAAATGGCGATTGCCATGGCGCGCGAAGGCGGCATTGGCATCATTCATAGATTTTTATCGATTGAAGAGCAGGCGCGGCAGATCGAGCGGGTGAAAAAGGCCGAGTCTTATATTGTGGATAAACCCATCACGATGACGCTCGCGCACACTGTCGGCGATTTGAATAAACTTGTGGCCGAAACAGGCACAGGCGGAATTCTGATTCTGGATGCCGATGAAAAATTAGTTGGCATTGTTACCACGCGTGATCTGTTGTTTGAAAATGACCTTGCCAGACCTTTACGTGAGATCATGCAAAAGAAAGTCATTTCTGCGCTGCCTGATATTTCCTTGAAAGATGCCGAAAAACTATTGCATGAGAATCGTATTGAAAAACTTCCACTCGTTGATAAAAACGGGCGCGTGGCAGGCTTGGTGACGTTAAAAGATATTATGCAGATCACGCAATATCCGAAAGCCACCAAAGATGCGCGTGGACGGTTGATCGTCGGCGCGGCGGTGGGCGTGCGCGATAAAGAAATGCGCCGCGTGGAATCTGCGCTTGAAGCTGGCGCAGATTGTATCGTGGTGGATATTGCTCACGGCGATTCGAATCTTGAAATTGATATGATCAAAAATATCCGCAAGCATTTTCCGAAGGCGCAAATTATCGGCGGTAATGTTGCCACAGCTGACGGTACAAAACGCCTGATCGATGCTGGCGTGGACTCTGTAAAAGTGGGCGTGGGACCTGGCTCCATTTGTATCACTCGCATTGTGGCAGGCTCTGGCGTGCCGCAACTGACAGCGATCATTGATTGTGCCAAAGCGGCTGACTCTGCGGGCATTCCTATTATTGCAGATGGCGGTATTCGTCAGCCTGGGGATGTGGCCAAGGCTATCGCAGCAGGCGCGCAAACTGTAATGATTGGTAGTATGCTGGCTGGCACAGATGAAAGCCCGGGTATGATTATGACCCGCCGTGGTCATCGGTATAAAGCATCGCGCGGCATGGCTTCGCGTGAAGCCAATATTGATCGTAATCGTAAAGAAGGCAATGATCTAACGCAGGAAGAAATCGAAGACTATGTCGCTGAAGGTGTCGAAGCCGCAGTCCCGTATCGCGGCAAGGCGCGCGAGGTACTTACTCAACTTGTCGGCGGTTTGCAATCAGGCATGAGTTACAGCGGCGCAATCAATATTGAAGATTTCCAGCAGAAGGCGATCTTTGTACGCATGACAGGCGCAGGGCTGAGAGAGTCTGGCCCGCATGATGTGGAAGTGTTGGGATAAAGATAAAGGATGAATTATGAAGGATGAAGGATGAAAAAAGTCAAAGTCTTAAACCTTTGTGTACTTTGTGTTTAAATTTTTGCAGTAAATCGTAAATCGAAAATCATAAATCAAAATGTCAATCTACCTTCACGATATTCCACTCTCACAAGCACAAGCGCGATTAAGAGAAGCATTGCAAGATGCAAATCTCTGGCGCGTACTTGGCGTTGAATCAATTCCGCTGGATGAAAACGCATTAGGTCGAGTCACTGCCGAGCCGATCTGGGCTGAGATTTCATCGCCGCATTATCATGCCTCCGCAATGGATGGTTTTGCTTTGCGCGCGCAGGATACGAATGGCGCTCAACCTTCTTCACCTTTGGTTTTGTCAAAGGTAGAAGGCGATGCCCTGAGTGGCGAAGCTGGGTCGAAGGGTCAAAGCTCGGCGTTTGAATATCTCGATACGGGTGATCCACTTCCTGAATGGGCGAACGCAGTGATTCCGATCGAGAATGTTGAATCGCTGGATGAAAGCGGTGGAATCACCTCGGCCATTCGTCAGCCATCGTCCATTCGTATTCGCGCCGCTGTCGCCCCGTGGAGTCATGTCCGCCCGCTGGGGGAGGATATCGTTGCGACTCAACTCGTCCTGCCTGCGGGGCATACGCTTCGCCCAGCGGATTTAGGCGCCATCGCCGCATCTGGACATCAAAGCATGCGCGTCGCGCGTAAGCCGAAAGTTGCCATTTTACCAACAGGCAGTGAGTTAGTCCCGATCGGATCCAAACTAAAATCTGGTGACATTCTCGAATACAACTCGCTGGTTATGGCAGCGCAGATCAAGTCTATGGGCGGTGAGCCGACCCGTTACCCGATCACTAAAGATAATTTCGACTTGCTTTGTGAGCAGGTACAGGAAGCCGCGCAAACGCACGATCTTGTTTTATTAAATGCAGGCTCCTCCGCGGGCGCAGAAGATTTCTCGTCAAAAGTTGTTGAGAAACTTGGCACACTCTTAGTGCATGGAGTAGCCGTAAGACCTGGGCATCCAGTAATTTTGGGAATGATTCAAAAGGATGAGGGCGAAAGGATGAAGGATGAAGAGACCTTCGACCTTCGACTTTCGACACCCATCATCGGCGTTCCTGGTTATCCTGTCTCTGCCGCATTAACTGTAGATATCTTCGTTGAATCGATTATCGCAAAATGGCTTGGGCGGCCTGCACTTGAACTTCCTACTGAAATGGCAACACTGACACGTAAACTGGTTTCCCCCGCGGGCGATGATGATTATGTCCGTGTTGCTGTGGGTAAAGTGGGCGGCAGACTTCTCGCTGCGCCATTATCGCGCGGGGCGGGAGTTATCACGTCGCTGGTACAGGCGGATGGGCTGGCTTTACTTCCCAGTGGTGTGCAGGGATTGGATGCAGGCGAACAAGTCAAAGTGCATATGTATCGCAGTAAAGCCGAAATCGAAAAAACGATTTTTTGCATCGGCTCACATGATATGACTCTTGATCTGCTGGCGCAATTCCTCGCTGAATATGACCGTAGGTTTGCATCAGCCAATGTCGGCTCACAAGGCGGGCTTGTGGCATTGCGGCGTGGTGAAGCGCATCTGGCTGGGTCACATTTGCTTGACCCGAAAGACGGCTCTTATAATGTTGCATACATTCGTCAGTATATGCCGAATGTCCCTGTCAAAGTGATTGCGTTGGTTGGGCGTGACCAGGGCTTGATCGTTAAGAAGGGAAACCCAAAGGGAGTCAAAAGCCTGGGAGATCTCAACAGCGTAGAGCGGAGTCTGAAGCGTGAAGTTCGTCAAGAAGTCCAGTTTGTGAATCGTCAACGCGGGGCTGGTACGCGCGTCCTGTTGGATTATCATCTTAACTTAATGGGGATTTCATCAGATAGCATCCTCGGCTATACTCAAGAAGAATATACTCATCTTGGCGTTGCAACCGCAGTGGCTTCTGGCCGTGCAGATTGCGGTCTCGGAATTTCCGCTGCGGCGCAGGCGTTGGATTTGGATTTTATACCTTTGTTTCAGGAAAGATATGATCTGGTGATTCCGAAGGAACATGCTGAGAGCGATTTGCTCGCGCCTCTCTTTGACCTGATTGCTGGCAGCGCGTTTCGAAATTCGATCTCGAAACTAACAGGCTATGACATTTCAATTATGGGTAAAATAATTTTGGAGGATTAATTATGGATGGATTGATTATAGATGACAATCGAAATACTGCAGATGCTTTGCAGCAAATGTTGGAGGTTTTGGATTTGCCCGCGCGCGTGGCATATGGTTCGAGTGCGGCGATTTCTGTTTTAGGAAGTTTTGTTCCGTATTTCATTTGCCTGGATATTAATATGCCCGGCGTGGATGGCACAGAAATTCTGGCCTATCTCAAACGGGAACCGCGCTTGATGAAAGTACCTGTCTTTGTGATCACTTCTGACGATCAACCTGAAACACGGCAGCGTGTGATGAAGGGCGGCGCGCAAGCCATGTTGATCAAGCCAGCCACCATTGATGCGCTGGAAGGCGCATTAAAAAAAGCGGGCATATTGAGCTGAACTATTTTGCACAGCAGTGCCAATTGGCAGAAACATCGTATGCTTTTTATTCAAGAAGTACATGATGTTTTTTTGTGTAAAAAAAGGAAGATGGTAATAGCAATTAAATGCATAATTCAGATACGGAGTTGGATAGCATCAACTATTTAGTTGTGGTATTATCCCAGCGCTTTCGGTAGAAAGCCCTGGTTATTTTTGTTTCTATATACATCAATCTTAATTCGCTGTATTTTTGGCGACCTGTTATTTATAAAATTAAGGAGCATTTTTCATGAATTTCACTACATTGTCTGGATTCTTTGCGAAATTTTCAAAAACAAAATCCTCGGTGAAAAAGCCATTGCTTTCTGTGGCGATTACCTCAAAAAATTCAGGTGACAGGCTGGCGGATGTTATCGCTCATGCCCGCCGCTTTGCGGATGAAATAGTAATTGGTGTTGATATAGAGTCCAGCGATAACACCTGGGAAGTTGCATCTGATTTTGCAGATACCGCGTATCGTTTCGATCACTCCACTACATTGGATACTGATCCCTCAACTCCTTTTCAGTTTTGCCGCGGCGAATGGGTGTTTCAGCTTGATGACGATGAATACATGGAAGAAGGCTTCGAGCAGATTCTTCCAGAATTACTCAATACCCAGCTTTTTACTCATTATATGTTCGCCAGAAAATGGGTCGTTTCACTTGACCCGCCGCTATATATGTATACTCACCCCTGGTACCCAGATTATCAACTCAGATTAATGCGTAATAATTCCTCTTTGTATTGGAAACCACCACGCTTTCATACAGGTGTATTTGTTATGGGTCCGGGCGCGAGAGAGTCTCGATGCGCCATTCTTCATTACGAACCATTGGTATGTCTTCCTGAAATACAGAAGAAAAAAATGAAACGTTATCGTGATGGAGGATCTCCTGCTGGTATCGAAGTGTATTATGGTGAAAAAATAGGCGAGCGCAGACCGTTTACACCGCCGACTGCGTTAACGCCAACCAAGCCATTACACCAACGCATTGATCCAGAAGTGAAACTGCTTACGGTTAAGAAATTCCCCGCCTGGGGTTGTAAATTTTTGGATATTGATCTTCCAAAAGAAGTTAGCGCCTCGCAAATGGTGGTTGTCGTATTACAAATTGAGAATTCGGGCAATATGACCTGGATGCCTTACTCCGGTGGTTGGCCTGCACTCAATATTGGATTTCACATCAAATCTGCATCGGGCGAAATGCTTGAGTTCGATGGCGGCCGAATTGAGTTGAAGTCCAAAGTGCTACCTTCTGGAACGATAAAAATCGCAGGGACTTTTGTTGCCCCATCTCAAACAGGCGACTACATTTTGGCTTGGGATATGGTGAGCGAAGGCGAATGCTGGTTCGAACAATGTGGAAGCGAAACATTTGATACGCCGATCACTGTTGTGGATCATAAGTTACTTTGAATTCTCTTAATAGTATCGGCGCCTTCCGCAGAAAGGCGCCGATACTATTATTTAAGGTGCAGGCCACGGGATTTGCGCAGGCTGTGAAAAGCCATGTTTTTCCACCGTGTAAAGCATACCTTCCGATGCTAGAGGGCAGCCAGGTTCGTCTTTGACCGTGTAACTGGTAGTGTACTGATCGGGGTAAGAGAATGTCCACCATAGATAGGCGCCACCCTGACAGACAAATGCAATGATCAAATAACCACGGTCTTTATCTTTGGTCATTTCTACCTGCCCCCATGTGATGGTTACTTCATCACCGTTGCGAACCGCGTTGATATTCGGGGGCGGGCCATACTGGTTGTAGCCAATGGATTGCAGGTCAAGTTCTTCATAATATAGTGTATTCACATCACCGATAACATCCACAACGGAGGGTGAAACCCAGCAGTAGTAGTTTATTTTTTCAAATTTTACATAGAGCCAGGAACTATATTCAAACCGCCCGCGGACAGTGCCTATGTCACCGGGATATAGATCAGCCGCGTGCAGAAATGCAGAGGATGGGCCATAACGGCAATGCGCCTGTTTATTGACAGTTACGGTTGGGAATGAAAATGTGGGTGTTGGGGTAATGCTCGGCGTGAAGGTAATTGTGGGGATTGGGGTTGTGCTGGCGGTTGGAATAAGCGTAAATGTTGCTTCAGGGGTCAATGTAAATACGGGAGCTTTTATTTCTGTGGGCGCAATGGGTGTTGGCGTGCCGATTTGCGTGGGCAAACTACACGCCAGCAGCATAAGGATTAAACTCAAAACGGCAAGGCGCTTTTTTTTCATTTCAAATTCTCCAATAAGGTGACAATATTTTTACCAAGATCTTCGTTTGCGTAACCGCCTTCCATGATAATCGCAGTGGGTAGTTGGAGCGCTGCGATTCTTTTCCCTATTTCACGAAACCCTGCGCGGGTGACTTTGAATGTGCCAAGCGGATCCCCGTCAAATGTATCCATACCCGCTGAGAGAACGAGATATTTGGGCGCAAAATCTTTTATCATTGTCAACGCCTGATTCAATACGGATAAATAACTTTCGTCATTTGTACCTGCGGGAAGTGGAAAATTTTTATGAAAACCAAGTCCTGCGCCCGCGCCAGTTTCATCCGCGAAGCCTGCGTAGTGTGGGTATTCAGAATCTGGGTCGCCGTGAAGGGATATGGTTAGTACGTCATTACGTTCGTAGAAAATATCCTGTGAGCCGTTGCCCGCATGATAGTCAATATCAAGAAGCGCAACTTTGCCCTTTTCTGATAGCCAATTCGCTGCAACAGATGCGTTGTTGATGAAGCAATATCCGCCGGCGTAATCTTTGCCTGCGTGATGTCCAGGCGGGCGGCACAAGCCGAACGCTGATCGCTGATCACTGACGACTGATGCCGCCGCACTTACTGCACAATTGGCAGATGCAAGCGCAGCTTCATACGTTGCTTCAACGATGCAGGCTGATAGATCCATTATATAGTAGCCTGCTTTGCCGAGTAAACTGCTCGGTATATGCGGTGTTCTACGCACTGCAAACGTTGCTGGCAAAAAGGCATTCTGCTCGGGCGCCGCAGCTACTTCAGGATCAGAGGCCAGCCACTCGGTCCATGCAGAGGCGAGGAAGGCGATGTAATCCTTATTATGCACCGCGTAAATTGGGTCGATTCCAAAATCTGTTGGTGAAATAAATTCCGACCAATCTGTTTTATTGAGCGCGGTCACAATTTTATCCATGCGGTCGGGGTTCTCAAAATAAGGCATGCGTTTGCCTCCATCGAAAACTTCAAAAGGCGGATAGTGTTTGCGATGAGCATCAGAGTAAATTATTTTCATGGTAAGATAATTTTACTCGCAAGTGCCATAGAGGATGGAGGAACAATGGAATTATTGGAAGCGATTCATGGAAGGCGTACGATTAATAAACTAAAAAAGGATGCTTTGCCGCGCGAGGTGATTGAAAAGATTTTAAGCGCAGGCGCGCAGGCTCCCAATCATAACAATGTGAGACCGTGGCGTTTTGTTGTCTTGACTGGGAACGGGCGCAACAAATTAGGCGATGTAATGGCCGCTTCTTTTCTGGACCGTAATCCTGCTACGCCTCCTGAAGGTTTGGATAAGCCCCGCGCATTGCCGCTGCGCGCTCCCCTTGTTATTGCCATTGGCGCAGATAAGCCCGCCGATGCGAGAATTATTGAAATCGAAAATATTTCTGCCGCGTCTGCCGCGGGCCAAAATATTTTACTTGCCGCCAACGCGCTGGGGCTCGGCGCAATTTGGCGCACGGGTGATTGGGCGCGGGATGTGAAAGTAAAAGAGTTTTTAGGCTTTGCTGCAGATCAGCATATTATCGGTTTTATTTATATCGGCTATCCTGAAATTGAACCTGAACCATATGTGAGACAGGGCTTTGAAGATAGAACAACTTGGATGGAGTAAAAAAATATTTTCCACTCGGGGTTATCCGCTGTATATTTCACCTGATAACATTTTCCCTGCGTGAGATATAGGCGTCCACCTGTTTGAGCCCGATAAACAACGTCATCTTGGTCGAAGTTGGAATGACTGCCAACGGTTTACGGCATCGCCCCCGAGTGTGTTCTTCCCGAGTGAGACACCCGCGCAGGGGTGGGGGTGAATTCTGTTTGAGAGCAAAAAACTTGAAGCCAGAAAAATGCTTGACGCGAAGCGCGCCGCACGTCAGATGCGGTTCAGTTAAGAGACTATTTCTTATAGTGTAAATTGTTGATCAAAAAAGAGCATTTACCACAGACGCTTCGCGCACAGAGGTTTTTTAATGGTTTTTCTCCGTGCGCGAAGCATTCGTGGTCTCTGTGGTAAAAAGTATTTAAGAAACACTCTCTAAAAGACTCGCTTGCTGTTGCAGAAGTTTTCTAATAACTTGCTAGCGGCAATTTTCTGAGCCACTTTTTTTCTGTCAATTCCTTCAACACAAAATCAGCCCCGTCTGCACGAGAGAGTTGTGTGCCTGAATCTTTGCCTACAAAACCGACTCGGTATTTGCGCGTATGTTCACCGTCCATCAGGCGCGGGTAACGTACAACCGTCCAGTCCAAATCAGAAGCCTGAATTACTTTCACATTTTCAGCAGAATCCAGAACAACATCCTTTGCCAGAAGGTTGAGCAGAAAACCGATCAAATGGTCGGCAAATTTCGGCTTATCTTCAGGCTGGCGCACACCTGCGCCCGTTGTCGAAACCAATCGGCGTACACCATGTTTCTTCATCCCTGCGACGATATTTTTGGCGGAAATTTCCATCATTTGTGGAACTGGCGGGCGTGTCGGTCCCAACGCGCTGATCACTGCCTCATGACCTGCAATCGCCTTTTCGACTGCGGCGGCGTCCATTGAATCACCTTTGAATACCATTAGATTTGCATGTTTGACCCCAAATTTTTCAGGCGAACGGACAAAGGCAGTCACTGTATGCCCAGCTTCTAATGCCTGTTCAACAACTTTCAATCCAACCCCACGAGATGCTCCAAATACGATGATTTTCATTTTTTTCTCCTTTTGAAATTATTGCGAAAGTAACACTTTGAGATTTTTTGCTACCGTACGCAAGGGATTACCCGAATGATAAGTACGGCTCAGAATGATTCCGCCTTCAATTGCGGCAGTGATAAATGTTCCCAATTCATCTGCTTTTATCTTTGTAAACCCACTTTCAAGTAATTTTTCCTTGAACGCCGTTTCCAGCAGAATATACGCTTCTCGACAGGCTACATTAATGCGTTCAGACTGGGTGGCGGTTTCCATTGCCACTGCTGTCAACGGGCTGCCTGCCGCGAATCCCGATGATTCCACATGGTCGGCAATGTTCAACACAAAATCATAGATTGCCTTTGCTGCGTTGCTGCTTCCGCTTACCCCGTTTTGTATTCGCTGGGCAGTTGCTTTGCCCGATTGCATTACAGCTTCGGATGCAATTTGCTCTTTGCCTTCGGGGAAATAGTGATACAGCGAGCCTTTGGGAGCGCCGCTCTCTTTGACGATTTCGTTTAATCCTGTGCCGTGATAGCCTTGTTTTTCCATCAGATCACAAGTAGTTTGTAAGATATGTTCACGGACGTTGCTCATTTCAACCTCTAAATATCGATCTGCATGAAAACCAGGTTTAGGGTTCGTTTCCTGATCTCATCCAAAGACGCGTCCTTTGGCACACGTTCAAACCCAAGTCTTGTTGCCATCTCTGGACCTCGAATATCCACAACCATGTTGATCATATCTGCAATAGTGTGCAGGTCGCTGACGACATTTGCTCTGCCCTTCATATCTTTTCCCTGAAGACGCAGCGTAACCTCTGCGTTATTTTGCAGATTGCGCCACCATTTGCCAAAGGTGAAGACGATCAGGTGATTCTCCTGACGCACATAACCGACAGGCACGGAAATGCGCCTCCCTGTTTTTCGTCCTGAAAATTTCAATAGCATCAAATTACTACTCATCAAACCATGCAAAGGCGAGCTCAAAAGTAGCTTCATTATGGGGTTTACAAGTTTGAATGCGCCTCTGGGAATTGGCGGGCCACCGCGATTGGCAGGTACGGGTTGAGGTGTGTTTTCCATGGCAGCTCCTGTGTCTAATACTTCTTTATATTTCTCTATATAAGTAGATATCTTTTTTATCTTTGCGTTATTGACCAACAATGGTATTATAACGACTGGTCTATATATAGTCAAGCACAGGAGAAAAAGAAATGTCATCCCCAATTTTAGTTATCGGCGCGCTCGGCAACGTGGGCGCGGAAGTTGTTAAGCAGGTTTTAGACAGAGGCGGAAAGGTTCGCGCGGCAGATAGAGACGTAAAGAAACTCAAGGAGAGATTCGGCGATTCGGTGGAATCCGTTCACTTTGATTTTACTGACCCAGCTACATATACAGCGACTTTCAAAGATGTGAAGAAAATGTTCTACATGCGTCCGCCACAATTGACCAATATTCAGCGTGACATGAATCCGTCCATGGATGCGGCAAAACGGGCAGGTGTAACACATGTTGTATTTCTATCTTTGATCGGGATTGAGAACGCAAAGTATGTTCCTCATTACAAAGTGGAAACGTACTTGCATAAAATCAATCTGCAAACTACCTTTCTGCGTTGTAGTTTCTTTATGCAGAATCTAAATACCACTCATCGCAAGGAAATCAAGGAACGCAATGAAATTTTTGTGCCTGTAGGAAATGCCAAAACCAGTTTTGTTGATGTCCGCGATATTGGTGCGGTTGCGGCTCTGGCATTGACAGAGGATGGACACGCTGGAAAAAATTACGATTTGACAGGAAGTGAGGCTCTTAATTATTGGGATGCAACAAGGATAATGAGCGATATAGTAGGACGCGAAATTGTTTATCGTAATCCCAATCCTTTTTATTTTTTGATTGAAACTGTTCGTAGGGGGACACCGTTTATGTTCGCACTCGTGCAGATGGGATTGTATACATCCACAAGATTCGGAATGGCGAAAAATGTAACTCGTGAAGTGGAAACCTTGACGGGGCACAAACCAATTCTGTTCAAGCAGTATGTGATTGATTACAAAGATAGTTGGCTTTGAGCGAAGCACCTAACGGTTTGCGGCTTGCCCTGTAGGTACCCGCGCTGGGGCGGGCGACAGACTCCCCAGTGTCGGGTAGTATCATGAAAGCGGACACGGCAGATTGATTGTCGGGAGGTCGTAGCAGACTGCTGTGCAGCAGGATCGCCGTGTCCTGCAAGCTTTTTTGGGCTACAAAAAAAGGTGGCTGAAAAAAGACGCCGCCACCAACAAAGCAAATTTTTATATACAATATAATCTTTGGCAACTACCAAAAACATGACTTGCCAAAACGCCAATTAATCCAAATTTGCCGCAGACGGCTGGTATTTCTTGCGAACTATGTACTAATCCATATGAAAAACAGTTTTACTTATTTATGGTTTTACCATTGCTTCCATATGAGTATGAGTGCCTGATTTATAACTGCTGTCACTGCAAAGACGATAGCAAATGTACGATATTGTGTATAGAACAAGGCTGTTGCTGTAAGCAAAAATAGAATCAAAGATAGAATAGCACCACCTGTAATATTAAGCCGATAAACTGCGTTTGGAGAAAGAAACATTCAACATTCCCCACACAACTGATGCAATGAGAGGTAGCCCAATACCGAGTACCCATTTTATCAATGCGCTTTTTTCTCCGTAAAATCCCCGGTAACCAAAACCTGCAAGCATTGCAAGTTCGAGAAAAAACGCGAGACCAGCGTTTATGGCTTTTAAAGTTCCAATCATATAGTTCTCCCATGTTATTAAGTTATTAAGTTTTCCAAGATGGTTGCCCAAAGGCTTGCATTAGCTACCGTCAATTATAGCGGATGACTCCACTGCAAACTATAAGACTTGGGGAATTAGCCTATGCTTACCTGCGCAGATTCCCACACGTCAGCTGGTAGGGTCAAGGGATGGCGCCTGGGATTTTAGTCCTGGTTTCCATCCCCTGCCACATCGAACCGGACATGAGGTTTTCCCTCGCGCGTAGCGGAGCTCTCCGACAACCTTCTTCTTGGAGTATTCAAGACTTCCATTGTTTCGACTTTTTGTAACTTGCCACAACAAGTCAAATCGCTACACATCCGTCTCTTGGCTCTCAAGTATAGTTTGCGCTGGAGTTCTTGTGATTTGTCTTATGGTGGAATTGGCCTTTCGGCACGCTTCGCGACCGTCACTTACTTCCTCGCTGAACTTGGTTGAAGTAGAGACCCTTTCCTCCGAGTGAGTTTTGTTGTCTCACTCATCATTAGGCTTGCGCCTCATCGGTACTACACCTGCACCCACCGCAGGTGCGGTGTGGTCTCCTCCGACTTCTCATCTGGCATCCTTCCGGACTTCACCTCTTCGGCTTATACCTTCTGTTACAGTAGTTGCGGACTACTGACCAGATGAGACCTCTCCTGTTCCATCGTCTACTTTCACAACATCCCACGCGACGCGTCCCTACACCGGAGAGTTCTTGACGGCTGTTTCAGGTTCTATGCCGCTTCTGTTGCCTTCGCCATGCGTGACAGGCTCGGCTCTCTCTTGTTCCCTTGCGGGTCAACATGTCGGTGCTGCAAGTTTCACTTTATGGTACGGGCGCTGTTTTGCTTCCCTTTCTTGGGGAGTTACAACGCTTCAACACAACCAGTCACCCAGTTGCATTGCCGAAGGGCCTGCTCGCTTCGCGTGGCAGCCTGACCTTTACCAGAGCTGGACTTCACTTGCACCGCACTGCGTTTGGTGCAGTGCAGGTGTCACCAGTAAGCAAACGATGATTTATCAGGACACACCATGCTTTGTTGGGCAGTTTTTATTTTGCATGGTGCTTCGTTATTTTCACGTTTCTTAATCTAGATTGCGAATTTCAGTCATTAAATAAATGCCTTCAATGATTTCCCTTACTCGGCGCTCGGGCAATGTACCAATAAATTCTCCCAGTTGTGATTTATCTACCGTAAAAATTTGAGAAACTAAAACTACGCTTTGCTTTGATAAATTCGCTTCCCCTTTTTCAAGAAGCACATTTCCAGGGGCTTGCGCTCGCTTGATATTTGAAGTTAATGCGCACACAATTACGGTATTGATTCTGCTGGCATTAAAAACGTTGTTTTGAACTACAACGTGAGGATGGCTATAACCTGGCTCTGAGCCTGTCGGCTCGTCTAACTCTATCCAATAAACATCACCTTGGTTGATTACCATTTGTCCCTCACAACTTTTCGATGCTGCTTACGCATTTTGGAGAGACGAACTTCATCACTGGAGTCTTGCTCATCAGAATATGCTTTATTAATTTCTTCCAGCAATATCTGATTCTGGTGATTCTTGACAAAAGTTTCAATCGCCAGCCCAAATAATTGACTTCGGGAGACGTTCAACTCTTGCGCCAGACTTTCAGCCTGTTCGAATAAAGATTTTTGAATTGAAATTGCAGTTTTAATCGTAGTTGCCATTGGTTATACCTTTCGTTTACTTGCAGTATAACCACGCTGTTGTCGAAAGTCAATCGCCAATTGTGCCAAGAACTGCCCAACGAGACTGTCGAAAAACCCCTGGTTCTAAAAATG
>Ga0105046_10000399_pt1 | contig 59881 bp, 49 predicted proteins | sample MAT03_FD_78385 | JGI IMG/M metagenome (GOLD analysis project Ga0105046, IMG submission 78385) | Freshwater microbial communities from Lake Fryxell liftoff mats and glacier meltwater in Antarctica - MAT-03 (megahit assembly) | ecosystem: Environmental > Aquatic > Freshwater > Ice > Liftoff...
AAAAATTAACCCTTGCCAAAGTCAGCCTTTTATGTGAAAATATCGTCGCTCCAGTCAGGGTGCCCCCCTCACCCTGACTGGAGCATTTTTTATTTAATGGGCGTCTTTAGCGGGCATGGGAGAAGAAAATGCCTATCGAAGAAACAGAATCAATTTTCAGGTACGCAGGAAGCGTTCTTTTCCTATTTTCCCAATCCTCCCTTTATAATAAACTTATGTTTCAATTTTCCATTACTGCGAAAAACAATCGCGCCCGCAGCGGGATATTTTCCACGCCGCATGGTGATTTACTCACGCCCGTCTTTGCGCCTGTTGGCACACAAGCCACGGTCAAAACACTTACGCCTGAGCATCTCAAAAGCATCCACGCTTCGCTTGTCTTGAGTAATACCTATCATCTTTATTTGCGTCCCGGCGATGAGCTTGTGCGGGATATGGGCGGGCTGCATAAATTCATGCAGTGGCCGAATCCCATGCTGACTGATTCGGGCGGCTATCAAGTTTTCTCTCTTTCAGGCACACGAAAAATTGATGATGACGGCGTGACCTTCAAGAGTCATATTGACGGTTCCACGCATCGCTTCACACCTGAGAAGTCGATTGCCATTCAGGAAAATCTTGGCGCGGATATTATCATGGCATTCGATGAATGCTCCGACCCGAATGATCTGGCCTATTCAAAAATTGCCATGGATCGGACGCATCGCTGGGCGGAACGTTCTGTCAATGCGAAGACGCGCACTGACCAGGCTTTATTTGGCATTGTGCAGGGCGGCGTCAATGCGGACCTGAGAGCTGAATCAGCGCAATTTATATCTTCTCTCGATACGCCCGGTATTGCCATCGGTGGACTCTCAGTGGGGGAGACCAAGGAGGAAATGCACAATACTTTGGATGTTGTCCTGCCGCTCCTGCCAGAAAATAAACCACGTTACTTAATGGGTGTCGGCACGCCTGAAGATCTGATCAACGGTGTGACGCGCGGCGTGGATATTTTTGATTGCGTTCTGCCCACGCGCCTGGCGCGTCATCATTCTGCGTTTGCACCTGATGGACGACTCAATATGATGAATGCAACTTTTGCGCGCGATACACGCCCGATTGATGAAACCTGTGATTGCTATACCTGCCAGACTTTTACCCGCGCATATATCCGTCATTTGATCGCGGCAAAAGAACTGCTGGCCGGGACACTCTTATCCATTCATAATCTGCGTGCGTTGATTCGGCTCATGGAACAAATCCGAATTTATGTTACAGAGGGTTCGTTTGAAGCGCGTGTGCCTGAATTATTAAATCAATGGTCCAATAACGCCAAAAGATTGAAACAAGAAAGCTAATTTTTTTTCTGCATGATAAGGAATATATGACTATTCTCCACGCATTTCTGCTCGGCGTCGTACAAGGATTAACCGAATTCATTCCTGTTTCATCCACCGCGCATCTGTTGATCTTTAGCAATTTGTTCGGACTTCCTGCAAACGAAAAAATTTTTGCATTTTCGGTCATTATTCAGTTGGGCACCGTGGTTGCCATGCTGGCTTTTTTCTGGAAGGATATCTGGTTAATCACTACCGCATTTTTTCTGGGAATAAAAAATAAAAAGCCGTTTGAAGATTCTAATGCGCGTTTGGGCTGGCTGGTGATTGCGGCTTCCATCCCTGCCTTGATTGCGGGTTATTTATTGAAAGATGCAGTCGAAGCCTTGTTTCGTCAGCCCATGCTCGAAGCCGCGATCCGATTATTGACTGCGGCAGTTTTGCTGGGGCTGGCTGAGTGGCTTTCCAAAAAGAATCGTGATCTTAATTCCATGACCTGGTTTGACGCGTTCATTATCGGGTTGATGGAAGTGATTGCAGTCTTTCCTGGCGCGTCGCGCTCTGGGTCAACAATTGCAGGCGGTATGTTTCGCGGCTTTGACCGTCCTTCTGCTGCGCGATTTTCCTTCCTCATGTCTGGCCCGATCCTGCTCGCGGCGGGGATGTATCAATCTTTGCAGGTTTTCAAAATGACTGGGTTGGTGGATTTCCTGCCTTTACTTGCGATAGGATTTATCACGGCTGCAATTGTTGGCTGGCTTTCGATCAAGTGGTTGATCGATTATTTGAGCAAACGTTCTTTGTATGTTTTTGCTGCATACTGTGCAGTGGTTGGAGTCGTTCTTTTGATCGTTCAATTGACCTAGTTTTGGATACCTGATTTCCATGGACATGAAAGCTCTTCTCAGACAACTTGTTGAAATTGAATCTCCTTCGCATGATAAATCTGCTGTGGATCGTGTCGGTGAACTTGTTGCCGATCAGGCGCTCCGCTATGGCGCAGATGTTGAAATGATCTCAAACACAAAAACAGGTGACCATGTGGTTGCGAGATGGGGCAGTGGACAGGATGGCATCCTGTTATTGTGTCACATGGATACGGTCTTTCCGATTGGAACGCTGAAATCCATGCCGTATCGTGAAGCGGATGGAAAGATTCACGGCCCAGGTGTTTTAGATATGAAGGCTGGGATTGTTATTTGTCTCGCCGCGTTGGAGGAACTACAAAAATCTGGCGGCTTGAAGCGCCCTGTCACGTTGTTATGCACTTCTGATGAAGAAATTGGAAGCCTTACTTCTCGAAAATACATCGAAGAATACGCCAAAGAATCCGTCCTGGCGCTGGTCATGGAAGCCGCATTGGTAGATGGCTCACTTAAAACATGGCGTAAGGGCGTCGGTGAGTTCCACGTCCATGTCAAGGGAGTTGCTGCACATGCGGGCGGTGACCACGAAAAAGGCAGAAATGCCATCGAAGAAATGGCGCATCAAGTGCTTGCCATCCAAAAGTTGACTGATTACACAAAGCAGACCACGCTCAATGTTGGCGTTATCCGTGGCGGCACCGTATCTAATGTTGTACCTGAAGAGGCATTTGTTGAAGTGGACATTCGCGTGATGCAGCCTGGCGAGTGGCAGCGGATCGAAGCGGAAGTGAAGAATCTCAAGCCTGTTTTGGATGGCACCACGCTCAAGATCACAGGCGGATTGAATCGTCCGCCGATGCCATTTGATGAGACTATGCAAGCCACTTTTGAGAAGGCAAAGTCTATTGCGGCAGGCATCGGTATGGCGCTGCAGGCGGGCGGCACAGGCGGCGCTTCTGACGGGAACTTTGTGGCGCCGTTGGGTATCCCTGTTTTGGATGGGATGGGCGCCATTGGGGAAGGGTATCATTCAGAGCGTGAGTATATTTTTTCTGATAGCCTTGAACAGCGCAGAAATTTGTTGGTCGCGTTATTGACAAACTGGTAATTACCCCCCTTATACAAACTTCAATTCTGAAGGCGGTGTGTTGAGCCTCTCGAAACACACCGCTTTTGCTTTCAACCTGGTTATGAAAATAATTTCCCTCTTTCTTCTTTCCTCTTTTCTTTTATTTTCCTGCACCTCTGCAACGCAAACTCCAGTGCAAATAGTCACTGTGTATGCCACTTCGGCAACTGAGCCGTGGCTACGTGAATTATTCACATGCGCCGAAGACCTTTCTGTTGTGTTGAAAGTCGGCGCAGAAGCGCCAGAGATATATCTACGGCTGGGCGAGCCTGAGATGAATATCACCCCAGCATACCAAATTGATGAAGAAGAAATATTGATTGTCGTACATCAAGAGAACGCCATCCAAAAGTTGACACTCGCAGAAGCGCAGGAATTATTTGCACACGAAGATCCGTCCATGCAGGTTTGGGTATATGCATCAGATGCAGATCTGCAGATTATGTTCGACCAGCTTGCGATGAGAGGGCGAAGCGTTACTTCATCCGCAAGAGTGGCTGGCAGCCCGCAAAAAATGTTCGATGTATTAAATTCTGAATCCACCGTAATCGGAATCCTGCCGCGCCATTGGATGACGGGCAATACTCTGCGCGCAGCGGCTTCGATCGGAAAGGTGCCTGTGCTGGCGCTCACAAAATCAGAGCCGCAAGCAATAGTTGTTGAGTTGATTTCTTGTTTGCAGGGCAATTGAAAACCATTTGCAAGCCTGCTCTTTGCAATATATTGCACAATGGCGGTAAAATAAAGTTGAATATATGACACCTATTATTGAATTACACGAAGTAAATAAGACCTATTCTACAGCCGCAGGTGATTTTGTTGCATTGAAAGATGTGAATTTAGAGATCAACGCGGGGGAGTTTGTTGGGATCGTTGGGAAATCTGGCGCAGGTAAATCCACATTATTAAATATGATCAACGGCGTGGATCAACTTACCAGCGGCGAAGTATTTGTGCAGACCGATGGAAAGAAATTATCTGTGCATGAAATGAGCGAAGATGGGCGCGCCATGTGGCGCGGTAAAAATATGGGCGTGGTTTATCAATCATTCCAACTTTTGCCCATGCTGACGCTTGTTGAAAATATTATGCTGCCCATGGATCTTTCTGATAATTTTAATCCGCGCAAATCGAAGGAACGCGCTCTCGAATTATTACAGCTTGTTGAGCTTGAAGAACACGCAAACAAACTGCCCGCCTTCATTTCTGGCGGACAGCAGCAACGGGTTGCCATTGCGCGCGCGCTCGCAAATGATTCGCCGATTCTGGTTGCCGATGAACCCACTGGCAGCCTCGACTCAGTCACCGCCGATCATATCTTTGATGTCTTTGAACATCTCGTTTCTGAACAGGGCAAAACAATTATTATGGTTACACATGATGCAGGTCTTGTCAGCCGCTTTTCACGCAGCCTTGTGATTGCAGATGGAGAATTGGTAGACTCGCAGCCTGAGTCCAATTTGGATAAAATATTCCTGAGGCGGAAATGAACAAGACAGCGCTTCGTACCCGACGGAAAGCTGATTCTGCTCAAGTAGCAGACTTTGCGCCTGAATCCATGATCGAACTACGCGGCCTCGTCAAACGTTTTAGCAACGCCGCAGGAGAATTCACCGTCCTCAAAGGCGTAGACTTGACTATCAATCGCGGCGAATTTGTTTCCATTGTTGGCAAATCTGGCAGCGGAAAATCCACCTTGTTAAATATGATCACGGGTATCGACCATCCCACCGAAGGTCAGGTGGTGGTCAACGCAACTGATATTTATACAGGCGTTACCGAAAGTCAGCGCTCAAAATGGCGCGGCAAGAATCTGGGCATCGTCTTTCAGTTCTTCCAGTTATTGCCCATGCTGACATTGCTTGAAAACGTCATGCTGCCCATGGATTACGTGGACCTATACGATTTTGACCAACGTCCCGCGCGTGCCATGGAATTATTAACGCTGGTCGGTCTGGAAAAATTTGCAAACAAACTGCCCGTTTTGGTTTCTACAGGGCAGCAACAACTGGCCGCCATTGCGCGTGCCATGGCCTGTGACCCGCCCTTATTGGTTGCCGATGAACCGACTGGTAATCTTGATACACGTTCGGCAGATAAGATCATTCAACTGTTTGAAGGATTTGTAGCGCAAGGCAAGACCATCGTCATGGTGACGCATGATCCGTCACTCACATCCCGCACAAACCGCAACATTATTATTTCTGATGGCGAGCTGATCAATGAAACGGTTTCCCGTTCCCTGCCGCAGTTACGGCATCGGCATATGCTCGAATTCACACGCATTGTCGAAGAACGTTTCTATCAGCCGAATGAAACCATTATTTCACGCGATCAACATGTGGATCAATTCTTTATGATCCGCAAAGGTCAAGTGGAAGTGGTCTTGCTGGATGAGAAAAATAAAGAATACATCGTCTCGCGTCTGAACCCTGGTGAATTCTTTGGCGAAATAGAATTACTGCGCGGCGATACTTCGATTGCCAATGTTCGCGCTGGCAGCAATCCCGTCGAAGTGTTGACTTTGCCGCGTGCAGATTTTCTGCGCGTGTTACAAGAATCTCCCATCACAGCAGAAGCGCTTGGCAAGGTTGTTCAGCAACGTTTGGACGAACAACGAATCGCTGATCGTAGATCTGCAATTCGGTAAATTGATTCCATGTCACTTTTCCTTCTTCCTTCATAATTTATAATTCATCCTTCATCCTTTGCTCTCCACCTTTCATCCCTGGATTTTATGACAGACCCACACAAACTCCCGCAAATACTTTATATAGAAGACAGCGATGAATCCCGTGCGCTGGTGCGGCGTTTGCTCTCACATAAATATGTGATCTTGGAAGCCATCGACCCATTGAGTGGCTTTCAACTTGCCGAAGAGACTCAGCCAGGCTTGATTTTGCTGGATAACAGTCTGCCGCATATGACGGGCAGTGAAGCCGCCACACGTTTGAAAAAAATGCTGCCCAATACGCCCATCGTCATTGTTTCAGGCGATCAAACCACGGGCGCACGCGAACGCGCTTTGGCGGCAGGCGCGGTTGGGTTTATCTCCAAGCCAATTGATGCAGATTTTCTGGATCAGGTGGATGCCTATCTCAACGGCAAAGTGGAGATACTGGAAGATGCTGAAAAATATCTGCAAGCTTATCAGCAGGAGTTGGTGGAGCGGCTCGAAGGGAATATCCGTCAGCTAAGCACGACGGTTGAGAAGAACAAGCATTTGCTGCAACAGAATGAACGTATGTTTTCGATGTTGGAGCGCAGGCATAAACTTCTTGAAACCGCCGCGCGCGTTGGGCAAATGGTCACTTCCATTCTGGCGATAGATGATCTATTAAAGCATACTGTAAATATTATTTGCAGTGAATTCAATCTGTATTACTCAGGCATATTTTTGGTCTCTGAAGATGAAGAGTGGGTTGCTTTACATGCTGGCTATTCCACGGCTGGGCGTAAGATGATGGCCGAGAACTACCGTCTGCCTGTGGATGAAAAATCCATGATTGGCAATTCCATTATCAAGCAGCAGGCGCAGATCGCGCTGGATGTGGCGGGTGAAGAGTCGCGCTTCAAGAATCCCTTTTTGCCGAATACACGTTCTGAGATGGCGCTGCCGCTGATCGTTCAATCTCACGCGCTCGGCGCGTTGACTGTGCAAAGCGACCAGCTTAATGCTTTTACAGAAGAAGATGTTACATCTTTGCAGGCGATGGCAGATCAGATCGCGATTGCCATTAATAACGCACAGTTGATGTTTAAACTTGAAGCCGCCACCAATGAGCTTGTGCGCACAAAAACTTTTGAGGCCATTGCAACTGCCACCGGTGAAGCCATTCATTGGGTTGGCAATAAAGCCGCTCCGATTCCGGGCAGTATTAAACGGGTGCGTGAAGACATGTTATATATTCTGGCGCTCGCGGCGCAGTTCGCGCCAGATGCGTCAGATGAGAAAAATGAATCTTTAATGGCAGCAGTTCAAACGGTCAGGGAGGAAGCGGAAGCAATGCAGATTGACCTGAATCAACTGCTGGTTGAGATGTCTACCATGAAGAAGAATCGCCTGCAGGCGTTGGTCAGTGTCGAATCATTAATGGAAGATTTGGATATTGCCGAGAATAGCGCGGTGACGATCCTGAGTATTAAAGAAGGTTTGATCGGGCCTGCGCGCCAACGAAATGATTTGGTTGTATCGGTGAGCGAAATGATTACAAATACCGTTGCAAATATGGGACTGCCTGATGGCGTGGTGGAGTTGGAGTGGGCGAGTGATATGCCCAATGCGTTTGTCGATGAGCGGCAGGTGGAGCAGGTCTTTAATAATTTGATCAAGAATTCGTGGGAAGCCATGGCGCAAACACCTTCGCCAAAAATTTATGTGAGCGGGCGGCGTGATAAGAACTCGAATTTTGTTTTGGTAACTGTGAAGGATAACGGCCCGGGCATTCCAAAAGAGATACAGGAAAAAATATGGGTTTCGTTTTTCACCACCAAAGGCGGGAGCGGCGGCACAGGCCTTGGTCTTTCTTCTGTGATGCAAATTGTAAATCAACACGGCGGCAATATTTCGCTGGTGAGTGAAGTGGGGCAGGGCGCCATATTTTCGGTGCGCCTGCCTGTTGAGAAATAAAAAAATATTAGCGGAGCACAGACTTCAGTCTGCGTATAATAAATAATTAATTTTGGAGGATGAATGACAACTGTTTTTTTGGTGGATGATGAAAAATTGATTTTGCGAAGTCTTGAAAAGACACTTTTGCGCGCAGGCTTTGATGTGATCACTGCTTCAGATTGTAAAAGTGGAAGTGAGATTTTCGCGCAAAATGCCGATACGATCAATATCGCGGTGCTTGACCTGAACATGCCAAGTTTTGATGGCACACCCAAAACAGGCGCGGGTTTGGATCTGCTCGCAGATCTCAAAAAACAAAAATCATCTGTGCCCGTTATCATTCTCACCGCGTACGATGAAGTGACCAAAGCCAAGGAATCCGTTTCTGGCGGCGCGAGCGCTTTTTTTGTCAAAGGCCGTGAGCAGGGCTTGGTTGAATTGATTCAAAAAACATTACAAGGTCCAAGTTGAAGATTGCAGGTTGACCTTTCAACTTTCAATCTTTCAACCTTCAAACTTTTAACCCAATAAAAAAGAGGTAACCATGACAAACGATACGCATAGCGAACGACATGCAACTTTGTTGAAGGCTGCGGCGCGCGCGGCCAAGAACATCACCACCATTCTCGATCCGTATGAATTGCTTCAACGCACTGTGGATATCATCTGCGATGAATTTGGTTTTTATTACGCAGGTGTATTCTTTTTGGATGATGTAAAACAATACGCCATCTTGAAAGCCGGGCGCGGCGAGGCGGGCAAACAGATGATTAACGCGGGACATAGACTCGCTGTTGGCGGGAACTCGATGATTGGCGCGTCCATTGCCAATCGTCAGGGGCGCATCGCGCTGGACGTGGGAGCGGAGGCGGTTTTCTTTGAGAATCCCCACCTTCCTCAAACTCGTTCCGAGATGGCGCTTCCGCTGATTGTGGGCGAGGATGTGATCGGCGCGCTCACGGTTCAATCCACCGAAGAAGCCGCCTTCCATGATGAAGATATTGACGCGCTGCAGACCATGGCTGATCAACTTGCGATTGCCATTCAAAATTCCAATTTGCATCGTCAGGCAGAGCGCCGTTCCCGTTTGTTGAAAGCGGCCAACCGCGTTGGCAAGGAAGTCACTTCCATTCTTGATCTTGAACAATTGCTTTTACAAACTGTAAATATTATCTGCGAGTCGTATGGTTTGTATTACGCGGGCGTTTTCCTTTTGGACGAAGCGGGTGAGTACGCGGTTCTGCGCTCAGGCTACGGCAAGGCTGGCAAAGCCATGGTCGCCGATGGACACAAACTCAAGATCGGCACAGACTCGATGATTGGGGCGTGTATCGCTATGAACGAAGCGCGCATCGCTTTGGATGTCGGCGAAGAGCGCGTGCATTTCAAGAATCCACATTTGCCGCATACCCGTTCCGAAATGGCGTTGCCTTTGATCTACCACGGACGGGCCTTGGGCGCAGTCACCATTCAGAGTTCTGAAGAACGCGCTTTCAGTGAAGATGACATCACCACTTTGTTGACCATGGCAGAGCATTTGGCCGTGGCCATTAATAACGCGCATCTGATCGAGGAACTTAAAGAAGCGCACAGCGAAATTTTGCGTAATAAAGTTTTTGAAGCGCTGACCACTGCTTCCACCGAGGCCATTCATTGGATCGGCAACAAGACGCTGCCCATTTCATTAACTATTGCGCGGCTGCGTGAAGAAATTGCAGAAGGCAAAGTTGATCTTGAGTCTCTCAAGGAAGACCTGGATATGATCGCCGAAAGCGCGGCGCAAATCACACAGGTTAAGGAACAGTTGATCGGCGCAGTGCGTGAACAAAAGCCGCGCGCAGTTTTGTTTGCAGATGTATTACAGACAGCCGCCCGTCAGCGTGATTTTCCAGTGGATATACTTAAAGTGAAAATTGATCCTGCGACCGCCTATGTCATTGCAGATAGCACGCAGCTTACCCGCGCGCTTGGTAATATTTTGCAAAATGCCACAGAAGCGGGAGCGAAGTCTGTCAGGGTCAGCGTCCGTCCCACCGAGGAACGCGGCGTGCTCGAAATTGACATCGAAGATAATGGCGAAGGAATGGATGAAGATGCCATGCAAAAAGTATGGTCACCGTTCTTCTCTACGCGCGGCGTTGAACATTATGGGCTTGGTTTGCCCGCTGCCATGCATGTCGTCTCGCAGGCGCAGGGACACATCACTCTTGTTAGTGAAAAAGGGAAAGGCACAACCGTTGCCATGTTCATGCCCCGCGGCCATGCAAATGGGGAAGCCATTGAAGCAGGCAGTGTAAAGAATATTTTATTGATCGATGATAATGATGATTGGGCAAATCTTTTTGCTGAACTGCTCAAAGACACGAATGTCAAGCTGACCCAATCCACTGACTTGAAGAAGATTCCCGCCGCCGATCTGATTCTTGTGGATGAACACATCGCGTCTCTTTCCCTGACCGATGTGCTGTCTGCGCTTTCAGCGGCAGGACTCGCCGCGAAGACAGTCATCCTGACTGCGGCGATCAACCCCGAGCGTGTGACACAATTCCTGCGCGCTGGCATGAAAGATGTAACTGTGAAGCCATATTCTGGCGGCGAAATAAGCGAATTGTTGAAATAGGAGATTAAGACCTGGCAGGTCACTTCGCGAAAACCTGTCAGGTCTCATAAAAATAGTATGCGACCAAGATGGCGTAAAGTTTTACATGATCTATGGGATAACAAAGCGCGCACACTGCTGGTGGTTTTTTCCATCGCGGTGGGCGTATTTTCCATTGGAGTGATTTCTGGCGCCTACCAGATCATCTCTAATGATATGAGTATTTCCTACGCGGCGAATAACCCCGCAAATATTGAAGCCCGCATGATAAATTTTGACGATGAAGTGCTCGCGTCAATTCATAACGCGCGCGGCGTGCAGGATGCGGAAGGACGGCGCGTGGTTAACTTCCGTGTGCGCCCGCCAGGCAGTGACCAATGGACTCTGCTGGATGTGGTGGCGATGGAAAACTTCAGCGAGAACAAGATCAATTTGTTGGTGCCAGTTTCAGGGGCGGTTGAAGCGGGTAAGGATGAAGTCCTGTTGGAGAAGGATGCGCTTAAGAAGTTAAATGTCGCAGTCGGTGAAAATCTTGTTTTTGAATTATCCGATGGCACACTGAAAGAATTAAAAATCGTGGGCATTGTGCAGGATGTAAGCACCGGCGCGGGGGATTTTCTCGCGCCGCCTTTTGCCTATGTGGTAATGAAGACGCTTCCCACTTTGCGTCAGCCTGAGTTATTCAACCGCGCCTATGTGACCGTCGCGGAAGGACAGGATGATATTTCGAATATCCGAGAAGTGGGCGCAGACTTGAAAGATAAGTTGGAGAAGAACGGCACAGTCGTGGTTCGTACCCGTTTTTCTGAAACGCACAAACACCCGCTGGCCGATACGGTGAATGCCATTCTCGGCATTTTGCTGGCGCTTGGTATCTTGATTGTTTTTCTTTCGAGTTCGCTGATCGCAAACACATTGAGCGCGTTGTTGAGTCAGCATTTGCGGCATATTGGTGTGATCAAACTGGTGGGCGGAAGAAACAAACAAGTCTTTGCAATGTATCTCGCGCTCATTATCGCATTTGGCGTACTGGCATTAATAATCGCCATTCCGCTGGGTGGGCAGGGCGCGTATGGTTTGGCGAAATATATCGCTAATGAAATGCGATTTAATTTACTCGGCTATCGCATTGTGCCAATGGCTTTGATGATTCAAGTTGCGGTTGGGTTATTGGTTCCGCTTGTCGCTGGGCTGGTGCCCGTTCTGAGCGGTTCACGCATTACCGTGTTGCGCGCGTTGAGCGGCGACCTGGCTGGTGATGAAAATAAACCGCATAAAGATGGTGAAGACCGCGTGCCGTGGTTTGACTATATGTTAATTCGCATCACGCGCCTGCTTTCTAGGCGCGGCATTCATTTTCCACGGCCATTTATTATTTCCCTGCGGAATACATTTCGCCGTCGTGGGCGTTTGATGTTGACTCTTTTTACATTGACCATGGGCGGCGCGATCTTTATCGCTGTGTTCAATGTGCGTGTCACCCTGCATGATTATATTGGGCAGATCGGCAGTTATTTTCGCGCAGATGTAACGCTTGATTTTGAAAGACCTTATCGCCTGAGCGAAGTGCAGCAATATGCCATGCAATTGGATGGTGTTAAATATGTGGAAGGCTGGCAATTTCTCAGTTCCGAGTTGTTATATCCCGATGGCTTGGTGGCCGAGAATGTTTTTCTACTTGCCCCACCCGCTGAAAGTAACTTGATCAATCCGCTGATAGCTGCAGGCCGCTGGATCCGTAAGGATGATGTGCGTAAGCTGGCCATCAGTGAAAAGGTTCTTGATTTTTATCCCAACCTAAAACCTGGAGATGATGTATTGCTCAAGGTCAAAGGCAGGGAAGAGGCCTGGCAAGTTGTGGGTATCTTTAAGTTTGTGGGTAATGAAGGGGTTCTGGCCTATGCGCCGTATGAATATATTTCGCAGATCTCAGACCTTGCCAACCGCTCACTGTCTTTTCGTGTGGTCACAGATCAGCACGACCGTGCCTATCAGGATGTGATGGCTGAGAAGCTGGATCATTTCTTCCGTGACAGGGGATTCAAAGTACGGAATTCCGAATCAGGATTAGCCTCACTGGATACTGCTGCGGAGAGTTTGGATACGCTGGTGGTCTTTCTGCTCATCATGGCAATTTTGACCGCCATTGTAGGTGCCATGGGATTAACCGGCACAATGGGCATGAACGTCCTTGAGCGCACCCGTGAGATCGGTATCATGCGCGCCATCGGCGCCGATGACCGCGCCGTGATGTGGACAGTCATCGCGGAAGGTTTTGTGATCGGTTCCATATCCTTTGTGTTGGCGATTATTTTGTCCATTCCATTTACGTATTTACTCTCCACGATTGTCAGCCTGGCTGTATTTGAAACGCCGATTGATGTAGTCTTTACCTATGTTGGGTATGCCATCTGGTTTGGATTGGTTCTGTTGCTTTCGGTGGTTGGCTCCATTTTGCCAGCCCGTAATGCGGCCCGCTTGACCATTCGTGAAGTATTGGCATATGAATAATACGCCTGCTGTTTATGCTGCTCTATAAACAATAATGAAATAATAAAAAGGTATAAAATGAAAAAACAAATATTAACCATCATCGCTTTATTCACCATTCTCTCGCTTGCGCTTACCGCGTGTGGAACTCAGCCCGTTGCAACATCCGAGCCTGCAAATATTGTCTCTTCGAATGATGTGGTGGCTGAAGGCCGCTTCGAACCCATTCACGGCGTGAACCTATCCTTTCAGGTGCGCGGCGTAGTGGAAGCCGTGCTGGTCAATGCGGGAGATACCGTCAAACAAGGGGATGTTCTCGCGCGCCTCACAAATGCGGGCGGGGCTGAGGCGCAGGTTGTCGTCGCTCAAAATACATACGCTGTCCTCCTCCGCAATGAAAGTGGTGATCGCGCCAAACTCTGGCAGGCTTACATGAATGCGCAAATTGCGCGCGCCAAAGCCGAGAAAAAATGGGAAGACCTGAACGTTCAAAATATTGAAGATAGTATAGAAGATGATAAGGCCGTGGTCGAAGATCGCCAGCAGGATGTGGTGGACGCGCAGAAAGATTTTGATAAATATAAAGACCTTGATGCAGATAATTCCAAACGCAAAACTGCCGAAGACGATCTCGAGCAGGCGCAGGATGATTTGAATCAAGCGATACGCGACCTTGAAAATACTATGCGCGAGCGGGATGAGGTGAGTGCCGCATATAACGCTGCTCTTGGCCTTGAAGCTGAAGCGAAGTATCAATACGAGATCAGTCTTGATGGCCCAAATGTTGAGCAGCTTGCATTTGCCAAAGTTAATCTGGATGCTGCAAAAGATGCGCTTTCCAGTTATGTGATCATCGCGCCGTTTGATGGTGTTGTGGCGGATGTCAACGTGAAAGTGGGTGAGCAGGTCACATCAGATACCCGTGCAGTAAGTATCGCTGATTTCAGTACGTGGATCGTTGAAACAACTGACGTGACCGAGTTGGAAGTTGTCAAATTAAGTGTTGGTCAAACTGTAACGCTTGTGCCAGATGCCCTGCCCGAATTGACTATTAACGGTACAGTCACAGAAATCAGCCAATCCTACACTCAGCAAGGCGGCGATATTCTTTATACAGTGCGTGTCGCTGTTGCAGATGCCGATCCGCGTTTGAAGTGGGGCATGACCGTTGAAGCCACATTCCACGAAGTTGTGAAATAATAAAAGAGATTTTTCATTTCTCCACCTTACATTTTCAAAAATCAGCAATGTTTGCGTGAGTTGATCGACCACAGACCGCCGTCTGCGGTCTGCGGTCCATTGGGTGAAAACCATAGTTTGTACGGTAGAGATTTTATATTAGAACATCTGAGTGATTGAAATTTTATTTTTTTGTGCAATAATATAATTGCTCCGAGAAAGAGCAAAACCGGGAAAACCCGGCGACGCAAAGTCATGGGCCTACCGCTGAACTGAGCCAGGGCCGCCAGACTGCCGATAAAAGCAAAACCGCCAAAAGACGGTGACGCAAAGTCAGGCGTCTAAAACCAACGCTTACGCGTGGTCAAGACTGACGGACTTCCGAAAGGTAAAATCAGGGAAACCTGATGACACAAAGTCATGGGTCTGCAATCACAAAATTATTTTTCGTGATCATGATCGCCAGACTGCCGAAGAGCAAATTTTTTCACAGGGATGACCGATTTTTGCGTCATCCCTGTTTGATTTAAGAACCGCATCCTCTTTAACTGAAAGTTGAAACGTGATTTATTGTTGTACAATGCCCGCAGGGTATAATCTCCGCTATGACTAAATCTACCAGACCCCTAGACCCCGAAGCCAAGCCTGATGACCGTGTAGATAACGCGCTTCGTCCTGAAAAACTAAACGACTTGATCGGGCAGGATCAGGTTAAAGAGAATTTATCCATTCTGATTGCCGCCGCGCGCAAACGCGGCGAAGCATTGGATCACGTTCTTTTTTATGGCCCTCCAGGTTTGGGGAAAACCACCCTCGCGCATGTACTCGCCAATGAGATGGAAGTTAACGTGAAGGTGACTGCCGGCCCTGTCATCGAACGCGCAGGGGATCTGGCTGCCATCCTCACCAATCTGCGCGCCGGCGATGTGCTCTTCATTGACGAAGTCCATCGTCTGGGACGTGCCGTGGAAGAAGTGTTATATCCAGCCATGGAAGATTTCGCGTTGGATATCGTCATTGGTAAAGGACCTTCTGCCCGTTCCATTCGATTGAAACTTCCACGTTTTACAATTGTAGGCGCTACAACGCGTCTGGCATTGGTCACTGCGCCATTACGTGCCCGTTTCGGTGCAGTCTATCGTTTGGATTATTACGATCTCGAAGCCATGAAATCCATTGTGTCACGTGCCTCTGGCATGTTAAAAGTGGAAGCCGATAAAGAGGGTATCCTTGAGATGGCGCGCCGCGCTCGTGGAACTCCGCGTGTGGCTTTGCGTTTACTGCGCCGTGTACGCGATTATGCCCAAGTCCGCGCGGATGGTATCATCACGAAAAAAGTTGCCAAAGAAGCGCTCGATTTATTACAAGTAGACCCGCTCGGTCTGGACGATGTCGATCGCCGTGTACTAAAGACCATCATCGAAAAATACAATGGCGGCCCCGTTGGCTTAAGCACCATTGCTGCCTCCATCAGCGAAGAACAAGACACCATCATGGATGTGGTCGAGCCATATCTATTACAACTTGGCTTTTTAGACCGTACCCCGCAAGGTCGCGTCGCCACGAAATCTGCCTATGAACATTTGGGATTTGCATATACTGAACAGGGGCAGGCGAGATTGTTGTAAGTTGGAAGGTTGATAGGTTGGAAAGTTTGAACGTTCAAACCCGTCACTTTGTTAAATGATGGTTTTGAAGAAAGGATGAATTATGGTACAGGAAGTTGTAATCACAACCAATGCCAGCGAGTCACTCAAACCTTTGTTGGAGGTAGCGATTCAGAATCAATTAAAAGCCTTGCAGTATGGTATTCAGCGTACCAAAGAACGAGTATCTGAATTTGAAAAACGTGCAGGAATATCTTCCATTGAGTTTGAGAAAAAAATACTATCGGAAGAAATTGATGAGACAATTGAAACCATAGACTGGAACATGGAACTCGCCGCCTTACGCTTGCTGGAAGGACAGTATCTATCGCTTAGCGAGGCGAAAATTGATTGAGCAGTATTTCCAGTCTATGCTGGATTTACTTGCATCCCTTCCGTTTGTTGAATCTTCCAATGTTAATCTTGAAAAACGTGGAGATTTGGCTGGGTTTATTCGTGATGAAGTTGAATTTCGAGATGGTTCTTCCCTGCTTTTCTTTCGTGAATTAATTGATTTGCGCCTGCCGCTTCAAAAAGTAATGTATGCATATCATTACCAAAAGGTGGATGGCAAATTAATATTCCGCTATGATAATACTGCTCATCATAGATCCATTTCAACATCCCCAATTCACAAACACTTAATGAGTGGGGATGTTGCCTCTTCTGAAGTTCCTTCATTGGAGCAAGTGTTGCGAGAGATAGAAGAATTTATTTTGCATGGGTAGTGTATAGAAAATGGAAACCATTGCCCGTTACATAATGTTCGGCGGAATTGTGTTATTCCTCATCGGCGGGGGAGTATATCTCGCTGTGAAGTTTGGCATCCCGCTCGGAAGATTACCTGGGGATATGCATATTGAAAAGCAGAATGGCTCGTTTTATTTCCCGCTAACAAGTTCAATTTTGGTTTCTGTAATAGTATCAGTTATTTTAAATTTTATAGTGCAGTTTTTGAAAAAGTAAAAACATAGATCAGTGAGTGTCAAGTATTAGAATACTTGCAAGTTCCATAAATTAAGAAAACTAAAATGAGTAAATTTGAAAACTTCCGATTTCAACTACCATCTTCCAGAATCATCCATTGGACAAACGCCAGCCGAGCCGCGCGATTCTTCGCGACTATTAATCCTGGATCGTAATTCGGGGGATGTAGAACACCGCATCTTCCATGACCTCAGCCTGTTTCTGCAACCCAATGATCTCCTCATCCTCAATAGGACTCGCGTCATCCCTGCCAGAATTTTTGCCAAAAAAGAAACAGGCGGCCACGTCGAGCTTCTCCTCCTGCGCCGCCGTGATGAGTTGACATGGGAAGCCTTGGTGGGCGGCAAAGGCTTGCATGTGGGGAAGAAGGTGCAAGTAGATGATGGCCCTCAAGCTGAAATAATGGAAATCCTCGAAGGCTCAGAAAGATTAATAAAATTCTCTGAACCCATTGAACCTTATTTTTCCAATGTGGGAAATGTCCCTCTGCCGCCCTATATTCACGAAAAACTAAGTGACCCCGAACGCTATCAAACTGTCTACTCACGGGATGTGGGTTCCGCCGCCGCGCCAACCGCAGGCTTACATTTCACACCGCAATTGCTCGATCAACTAAAAGAAAAAGGTGTGAAGATCGCCTACGTCACCTTACACGTTGGTTTGGATACGTTCGCTCCCGTCACAGAAGAGAATCCAGAAGAGCATAAAATCCATACCGAGTGGTGTGAACTTTCCCAGGAAACAGCAGACTTAATAAACGAAACAAAAGTACGCGGTGGGCGGGTGGTCGCTGTCGGGACAACTTCGGTGAGAACATTGGAATCAGCAGGAAGAAAATCAATATTCGATACTCGAAATGCGAATACCGAATATCAAATATCCGCATTTATCGGTCCCACAGATATTTTCATCCTGCCTGGTTACAAATTCCAGGTTGTCGATGCCATGATCACGAATTTCCATTTACCCAAGTCCACGTTGATTATGCTGGTCAGTGCTTTTGCAGGTCGTGAGAAAATTCTCGAAACCTATAACCTTGCCATTCAGGAAGGCTATCGTTTCTATTCTTTCGGCGATGCGATGTTTATCATCTAACGTTCAAAACATAAACGGATTCCTATGGAAACTCTCGAAACCCTTAACCAGGAAATCATTCAATGCCGCAAATGTCCGCGTCTGGTGCAATGGCGTGAAGAAGTGGCGCGTGTGAAACGCAAGGCATATAAAGATAAAGAATACTGGGGAAAACCTGTCCCCGGATTTGGTGACCCGAATGCGCGTGTGCTCGTGGTAGGACTTGCGCCCGGGGCGCATGGCTCAAACCGTACGGGACGTCAATTCACTGGGGATGCCTCGGGTGGATTTCTTTTCCCAGCGTTGTACCGGGCTGGGTTCGCGAATCAGGCTGAGGCGGAGTCCCGAAGCGATGGTCTCATCCTCAAAGATATGTATATCACCGCGTCAGGCCGTTGCGCGCCGCCAGATAATAAGCCGAGTCCTGCGGAGTTAAATAATTGCCAGCCATATCTGGAACGCGAAATCCAAATTATTAAACCGAAAGTGATCGTGTGTTTAGGTAAGATTGCCTTTGATCGAATCCTGCAAATATATTCTGCGCGCAAGTCCTTATTCAAATTTGTACATGGCGCAGTGTATATGGTTTCGTACTCGTCTTCATCCTTCAACCTTCATCCTTCATCTTTGATCTGCTCCTACCACCCCAGCCAGCAAAATACGTTGACAGGAAAATTGACTGTTGATATGTTCGACCAAATTTGGAAAAAAACGAGAGAATTGATTAATGAAAATAGTTAAACGTGTCCTTCTTGGATTTGTACTTGTTGCCGTTCTATTTGTTGCAGGATTCGTTGTTTGGGCTGAGACTGCCCTCGGCCCCGCGCCTGAAGCATTATCTGCCCTCGAATCAGATTCGCGGGTTACTGTAACCATAGATAACTTTATAACTTTTCAACCCGCCAATATAAAACCTACAACGGGCTTTATCTTCTACCCCGGCGGCCGCGTGGATTACCGCTCATATGCCGCGCCTCTGCGAGCCATTGCCGAGCAGGGATATTTGGTGGTGCTGGTTCCTGTACGTTTGAACCTTGCGTTCTTTGATATTAATGCAGCCGATTCTGTATTTGCTCAACACCCTGAGATTCAACATTGGACGGTTGGTGGGCATTCCCTTGGCGGCGTGGCTTCTGCTTTATTCGCAAAGGATCACCCGCAAGTGGAAGGTATTATTTTTTGGGCTTCATATCCTGCTGACGATTCGTTGAGCACTAGCGATCTCAAAATGCTTTCCATTTATGGGACGAATGACATGGCAGGCATGGCCAAGTTTGACGAGACCCGCCCCTTGTTGGTAGCGGATACTACCTATGTCGTGATCGATGGCGGAAACCATGCGCAGTTTGGTAATTACGGCCTTCAGCCAGGCGATAATGTTGCAACGATCTCGAGTGAAGATCAACAGGCACAGGTTGTAGAAGCCAGCGTAAATTTTCTTCAACAATTTAATACTCCATGAAATTAATGCTTAACTTAGTAGTCGGGTAAAAACAAGTTCCGTTTTTTAACTGTGCCTTATAGGTCAAAAAAGCGTAAAAAGTAAGGAAGTTATTCTTACACGAGTACTTACTCCCGATTTTGAGCTTGAGGCGGACGAATTCGTTCAATAGACGTTATCGGAAATAACATACAAGCACCGTCCCGAAGGGTTTATTTCGAGCAATTTGAACGCCCAACAACAACCTTCGGGACGTTTTTTCTAATTACCGATAAAGTCTAATACATTACAGTGCCAACATGACCGATATTCGTGATAACGAAATTTTCCTGAATGTAATAGACGAACTTAACGCATCATCGAAATAATATGACTTTAGGACGTATTGCTTTTCTTGGCTCAGGTGAAACCTCTCTCGCGGGCGGGCGTATTTTCGAATCGCTGGCCCGCCAAATTTCAGATCCTTTACGGATTGCTATTATGGAAACAACTGCTGGCTTTGAGTTGAATTCATTGCAAGTGGCTGGGAAGGTGGGCGAATTTCTCAAGACACGTTTGCAGAATTACAAGCCCACCATTAATATCATCCCTGCCCGAAAATTGGAAACGGAATTCAGCCCGGATAATCCTGAAATATTAAAGCCATTGTTATCTGCCAATATGATTTTCATGGGGCCGGGCAGCCCCAGCTATGCGGTCCGTCAATTGCAAGGCACGCTCGCCTGGGATATTATCCGCGCACGCCACAGGCTTGGGGCAACTCTGGTTTTCGCCTCTGCGGCTACGATTTCGGTCGGCGCATGGGCTTTGCCCGTCTATGAAATATACAAAGTCGGCGAAGATATCCACACCAAACCCGGTCTTAACCTGTTCGCTGATTATGGCCTGAACCTCTCCTTTGTGCCGCATTGGAATAATGCCGAAGGCGGCATTGATCTGGATACCAGTCGTTGTTTTATCGGTATTGAGCGCTTCAACCAATGGCGAAAATTATTACCCGCAGATAATATTCTGGTTGGCCTCGATGAACACTCAGGCATTATTGTCGATTTTGAAAACGCAGCCTGTGAAGTGAGCGGCGTCAGTTCGGTTTCTGTACTTAAGCAAAACAGTATGGAAATGTATCCCGCGGGCGCGAAATTTTTATTAAATGAATTTGGAAAACTTACACAGCCTGAATCCATTGAGCAGGGGATTCGCCCTGATGCGTGGGAGGCGGTGACCAAAGCCGCAAATGCAGTAGAGGATGAAGAAACGCCTCCTGACGAAGCCCTCGAATGGCTCCAACAACGAAAAGATGCCCGCACCCGAAAAGACTTCGCCGAATCAGACCGCCTGCGAGATGCAATTGCTTCTTTAGGTTGGACGGTTCAGGACAGTAAAGAAGGACAGAAGCTGGTCAAGAGATAGAAGCAAGTGAAAAGTAAAAGGATAGAAGTAAGACCGTGAATGAAAAACATTTGCGGTCTTTTTCATTTTTCATTTTTCATTTTTCATTTTTCATTTTTCTTATTCTTTCCCCCACTTTGCGATAAAATAGAATCCACACAAGGAGATTTATTATGCGCGCGGTAGACATCATCATCAAAAAACGCGATAAGCAGGAATTGACTTCGCAGGAAATCGAGTTCTTTATACAAGGGTTTACCAATGGAGATATTCCTGATTATCAGGCTTCCTCCTTTGCAATGGCAGTTTTATTAAATGGTATGACTCCCTTTGAAACAGCCGATTTAACCCTTGCCATGGCTCGCTCCGGACAAGTACTCGACCTTTCCAAAGTAGTTGATATTGCAGTGGATAAACATTCCTCAGGCGGCGTGGGAGATAAAACCAGCATCTCGGTTATGCCGATGGTCGCGGCGTGTGGCTTGCCCGTTGGGAAAATGTCTGGCCGCGGACTTGGCTTCAGCGGCGGCACGCTGGATAAGCTGGAGTCTATCCCCGGTTACCGTGTGGATTTAACTACTGATGAATTTAAGCAACAACTAAAAGAAAAAGGCATTGTACTCACAGGCCAATCTCTTGACCTCGCGCCAGCCGATGGAAAAATGTACGCGCTGCGTGACGTAACGGGAACTGTGCCATCCATGCCTTTGATTGCATCTTCGATCATGTGTAAAAAAATCGCATCCGGTGCGCAAGCTATTGTGTTGGACGTAAAGACAGGTCTCGGCGCATTCATGCAAACGTTGGATGAAGCCCGTGAGCTTGGAAATCTAATGGTCGATATTGGCCGGCTGGCAGGCCGTAAAACAGTTGCCTTGCTTTCAGATATGAATCAACCATTAGGTTCCGCTGTGGGTAATTCGCTTGAAATGATCGAAGCCATTGAGCTTTTGCGTGGGCGCGCGCCTAAAGATTACCATGAACACTGCCTGCATGTCGCGGCGCATGTGCTTTTACTGGGTCAGCGTGCAAAAGACCTGGGTGAAGGCCGCGCCATGGCTGAAAAATGCATTACGGATGGCAGCGCGCTGGAGACATTTCGTGTGTTGGTACAGGCGCAAGGCGGTGATGTTTCATACGTGGATGATATGTCCAGGTTTGAGCGCGCAAAATATGTGGAAGTGGTCAATGCCCCTCGCAGCGGATTCATTTCACAGGTCCACGCTCGAATCGTGGGAGAGGCTTCGGTCGCGCTTGGAGCAGGTCGCGCTAAAAAGATTGATTCGGTCGATCATGCGGTTGGGTTCTTAATCTACAAAAAAGTTGGCGATAAAGTACAAATTGGCGAGCCGTTATTCGAGATTCATGCCAATGATCAGGCAAAATTGCTTGAAGCGCGCCAGGCAGTACTCTCGGCACATAATTTTAGTGATGAATTTGTATCTCCACTCCCTCTGTTTTACGAGTAAAATACATAGCATCTTAAATTTTTTTAAGAATCAGGCATACTTCACCCTACTAGGAAAACGGTAATGGCAAAAGTTTCATTAAGAATTTACAACCGAGAAATCGAAGGCCTCATTGATCAGGGACGTACGGATGAGGCGATTGCGCATTGCCAGCATATCTTAAAAACTTTTTCCAAACATTTGGAAACATATCGTCTGCTTGGCAAGGCATTCCTTGAATCAAAACGCTATAACGAAGCAGTGGATATATTCAGCCGTGTGTTGATGTCTGTCCCTGAAGATTTTGTTTCGCACGTGGGCATGAGCATCATCCGTGATGAAGAAAATAAACTGGATGATTCCATCTGGCACATGGAACGCGCTTTTGAAGCGCAGCCATCCAATGCGGCCATTCAAGGCGAACTTCAAAGATTGTACGGCCGTCGTGACGGTATGGAGCCGCCCAAGATTCGTATGACGCGCGGCGCGCTTGCCCATATGTATGTGCAGGGCGAGTTGTACCCGCAAGCGATTGCCGAGATTCGCGCCGTGCTCAGCCAGGATGCACAGCGCACAGATATGCAAGTCTTACTTGCGCGCTCATTTTTCCGTGGCGGACAAAAAGCAGATGCTTCGGATATGTGCGTACAGTTGCTAAAACGTTATTCATATAACTTTGATGCAAACCGCATCATGGTCGAGCTTTTACCCGCCACCGCTGGTGCGGCTGAAAGTACTCAGGTCTATCGTATGCGTGTGGGTGAGTTGGATCCATACGCCATATTTTCAAAAGGCTCGGTTTTTCAATCCACTGAAGTTGCTGATGCCGCCATTAATTTGGAACGCCTTGAATATACTGGCGAAGAAGTGCCGATGGATAAAGAATGGGGCGCCTCTCTTGGCCTTGGCGCTTCTGCTGCCCCTGCGCTTTCTGCGTCCGCTTCCTCTGATCAACCTGACTGGTTGAAGTCTGCTGGGCTCACAGAGTCACAGCCCGTCTCCGCACCATCTACAGCAGCTGGTGATGGCATTCCAGATTTTCTGCGTGCCGCAGGTTGGGGCGAATCAAACAGCCCGGAGCAACCCACTTCCATTTTTGATGATGAACCCGCTACCGGTGATTTGACTCCAGCCGATATGCCCGACTGGCTTAAGGGACAGGTGCCAACAAACGTGGCTGCGATTCCTTCGACGCCTCAGCCTGCTCCTGAACAATTAATAGAGACTCCCGATTGGCTAACTGGCCTGGGTGATATGCCAGCCGACTCTGCTCAAGGAGCAAAAACGCTTTCCAGTGATGTACCTGATTGGCTAAGCGGGCTTGGTGATGCCCAATCAGATCAACCCACATCTGCTCCAGCAGGAGATACCTCCGATTGGTTAAGTGGACTCGGCGACTCTCAACCTGCTGAAATTGAATCAGCTCAACCCGGCAACATCCCTGATTGGTTAAGCGGATTGGACACCCCACAAACTTCTGAACCTGAACCCATCCAGGCTGGAGATCTACCTGATTGGTTAAGCGGTTTGGATGATTCTCAACCCGTTGCAGTTCAGCCTGCTCAAGTTGTAGATGTCTCCGATTGGTTGAGCGGACTTGACAATGAACCAGTAGCAGCCACAAGTGATATCCCAGATTGGCTAGGTGATATGGATAAAGATAAAAACGACCAACCCGTTCAGCCCACCTCTTCAATTGAAAGCTTAGGCTCCTCTGCTCAAGAGCAGGATGATGCAGTGGCATGGCTTGAATCATTAGCAGCCAAGCATGGCGCGAAACCCGAAGAACTGGTCACCGACCCAAGCAAACGCAATGAAACTCCACCTGAGTGGGTTTCACAAGCACAGACTTTACATGAACAAACCCCAGCCGCCACTGTTGAAAGTTTGGGCTCCTCTGCTCAAGAGCAGGATGACGCGGTGGCATGGCTTGAATCATTAGCGGCTAAACACGGCGCGAAACCTGAAGAACTGGTCACCGACCCGAGCAAGCGCAATGAAACTCCGCCTGAGTGGGTTTCACAAGCACAGACTTTACATGAACAAACCCCAGCCGCCACTATTGAAAGCTTGGGATCTTCTGCACAAGAACAGGATGACGCGGTGGCGTGGCTTGAATCATTAGCCGCCAAGCACGGCGCCAAACCTGAAGAACTAGTCACCGATCCAAGCAAGCGCAATGAAACTCCGCCTGAGTGGGTCTCACAAGCGCAGACTCTACATCAACAAGAACCCGCTCCTCAAGCCGAGAAATCCGAATGGGTGGAAGGCGCTCAAAATATCGGCGAACAATTTTTTGCTGAATTTGAGAACCCAGTTGCTGATGAATCAGTTGTCTCTGCGACTGACGAAACAGGGATGTGGTTACGAGGTTTGGATGAACAGGATGCAGAGGAAGAAAAGAATCTACAAAAGAGCGATATTCCGGATTGGTTAAAGGATTCTGCAGAACCTAATAATATTGATCGTAACTTTGAGTTTGCAGGAGAGCCTGCCGCCCAAAGATCAGACCTTCCCAATTGGTTGGACGATAAGAGTGATTCTGCTCCACAAAGTTCTTTTGGCGAGCAGGATGTATCTCAAAATGATCTTTCAAACTGGCTAAGCGGGTTGGATGATGAACCCGGGCTGCCATTTAACACCATGCCAACCCCTGATTCTATTTTGACTACACCGAAGTCTGCTCCGCCCGTTGCGCAGAAATCTGACCTGCCTGATTGGCTCAGTGGCGTGGATGCTAAAAGCAATGATTTTGAGGATGATTGGAAGAAATCCATCGCTGAAGCGGAGTCGCTTGCGGTCGGTTCCATAGCGACCGATGAACCTGTTGCAGCCAATCTGACAGATGACCTGCCCGATTGGCTGCAAGGCGTGGATGATGATGAAGCTCTGAACCCTGCTGATGATAATGACGACACCCCGCCTTGGCAGCATCGTGAAGCCTATGAGGCTGGAGAAATACAGCAACCCACGCCTACCTCGCCTTCTGATTGGCATCCAATAGAGCTGAAGCCTGTTTCAGAATCGCAGCCCGTTGCACAGCAACCTGTTGTAGAGCCTGTCAAGAAACAGACTGCTCCGATTGCTGAGGTGCGTAAGCCTCTTGTACCGCAGGATGTGCCTTCTCCGGAACCTGTATCTGCTCGGCCTACGGTGGCTGCCTCAAAGCCAGTATCGAAATCTGAAACGCCAGCCAAAAAGAAAGCAGGCTTGCCGCCACGTCAGCGCCAGCCCGAAGCACAAAATGTGATTGTTGCGCTGAATCAAGCTAAAAGTGAGTTGGACCGTGGTGATATTCCCACAGCGTTGGAGCATTACGGAAAACTCATCAAAAAGGGTAAGCATCTTGAAGAGACAATCCGTGATTTGACTGAGTCGATTTATCGCTATCCTGTGGAAGTGGGTATTTGGCAAACCCTGGGAGACGCGTATATGCGTGCCAACCGTTTGAAGGAAGCGCTTGAGGCCTATAACAAGGCTGAAGAATTAATTCGTTAACTATAAAGGTGATCTTTATGGTCATCCTTTGAGTCTTGGGGGCGGGGATAGACCCCGCTCCCACATTTTTATTTTGGAGGAATTTCTGTGGAAAGAACGCTCGTGCTCGTAAAACCCGATGGTGTACAACGCGGACTCATTGGTGAAGTGATTGCTCGTTTTGAACGCCGTGGGCTTCGGCTTGTGGCTGCAAAATTCATGCAGGTCAGTACTGCTTTGGCTGAAACACATTATGCTGAGCATAAGGAAAGACCGTTTTATAGTGGTTTGATCCAATACATCACTTCTGCTCCTGTGATGGCGATGGTTTGGGAAGGCCCCAACGCGGTTGCGGCTATTCGTCAGACTGTTGGCTCCACCAAGCCCGTGGAGGCTGCGCCTGGTACGATTCGTCATGACTATGCTCTTGAAGTAGGACGCAACCTGATCCATGCTTCAGATAAACCCGAAACTGGCGAACGCGAAGTTGCTCTCTGGTTCAAGACGGAAGAGTTGGTTGAGTGGAATCGTGCTATAGATCCATGGGTATTTGAGAAGTAAGACAGGTAGTAAATCAAAAAATCCTGAGCGTATGGCTCAGGATTTTTTTCTTCTACTGTACTCTCAATAATACTTTTCCATCTTCCCATAATTCTTCGATGTTGTAAAAATCACGCTGGTCGGGGGAGAAGAGGTGTAGAACTACATCGCCATAGTCCACGATGACCCAGCCATCACGGGCGAGGCCTTGTTGTTTTCCTTTTTTTTCATGTTTGGAGCGGATGTCTTCGATGGTGGCTTTTGCGAGTGCATCTAACATGCGGTCACTGGTGCCGGTGCAGATAATGAAATAGTCAGTAAAAGAAACAATGTCTTTTAGATCTATCAGGACGATATCTTCCCCTTTTCTATCTTCAAGGGAGTTTACGATTTCACGTGCGAGTTCTAGTGCGTTCAGATTTCACCTCATGGTTTGGATAATGGTGCGGAAAACAACTTTGTGTATACAGATCCGCCGGGTTGCAGGTCACTTTTGAAAAGATGGACAGAGTCTACTCTGGCTATGGCAATATTGCCAAGTTGAATTGTATCTACTGCCGCTCGGACTTTTGACAATTCTGCCGGTTCCACGTTTTGCCGGGCTCGGCCAAGAGTGAGGTGCGGGGAGAAGGCGCGTTCTTCTTTTCCGTAGCCTAAACGGGATGCGCCCGCTTCAATCCCTTTATGCAATGCCGCCAGCTCTGCTGGGGCGTGGAGTCCGATCCATAGGATGCGTGGCATGCGCGAGCTTGGGAATGATCCGAGGCCGCCGATTTGCATGTCAAACTGTTGATGCGAAGCGGCTTCCTGGTTAAGCATCTGTTTTAGAAAACCCAGATGGGTGGCGGCGATGTCCCCAATGAATTTCAAAGTTAGGTGCATATTCTGGGTGGATACCCAGCGGATGATGTCATTTCCCACTGTTTGACGCAAACGTGCGGTTTGTTTTTCGATTACGTCCAGGGTTTGTTGGGAAAGTTCAATGGCGATGAAGATACGCATAAGACTCATGCGATTGTTTTATGCCTTTTCCAGCACCTGCTCCACTGCGCGCTTAAGGTCGAGGAAGCCGACAGGTTTTGTGAGATACATGGATGCGCCTGCCTCAAGGCCAGTCTTGATATCGCTGGGCATACTTTTGGCCGATACAACGATGACTGGGATGGCAGCGAGTTCGGGTTCGCGGCGCATATAGCGCAGCACTTCGAGTCCGGAGATGTCGGGCATCATAATATCGAGAATGATGACATCTGGTTTTTCCTGCGAAATCATCGGAATGGCCGGGGCACTGGCGAACATTTTGACAACGCGGAAACCATTCACACGCATCATTTCCCCGAATAATTCAGCTGCTTCAGGCTCATCTTCAATGATCATTACTGTTTTTTGCGAAGTTGTCATTAGGTACCTCCATACTAAAATAGCATAAACCACATGAATTGACAAGGGTTTGATTATTTGCTTATGAATTGGTAAGAATTCATTTAAGATGACTGTCTATTCACCATACCCTGATTGGAGGAACCATGACAGAGTTGGAAGCCTTTCGCATTGAGAAGGATGATTTTTTTGGCAGCCATCCGCAAAGCCCACTGGCCCGTGAACAGAAAAAAGAGTTTAAGGGACTGCATTATTTCCCTGAAAATGAGGCCTTGCGCCTTGAAGTACAGGTAAATGAATTTCCGTTGAAAGAGTCATTTGAGATGCAAACTTCAACAGGAGATGTGCAGCTCTATGAGAAGTTTGGCAGGTTTTATTTTATGGTGGATGAACAGGAAGTTGAGTTGACGATCTATCAGAGCCAAAACGGATTTTTCCTCCCTTTTGTGGATTCATTGGCTGGAAGTGAAACCTACCCTGCGGGACGTTACCTTGAACCCGAACCCCTGTCTGCAGGCCGCTTTTTTGTAGATTTCAATAACGCTTATAACCCTTATTGTGCCTACAATGAAATGTGGTCCTGCCCGATCACTCCTGCCGAAAATCGCTTGAAGGTGGCTGTGAGAGCAGGCGAGAAGTTATTCCACGCGTAGATATATTTTCAATGAATAAAAAATGACGAGAGCCAGCTCTCGTCATTTTTTATTATTCTTCTTTTATATTTTCCAATACTGCCAGAAGCGCTTCATACTCGTCACAGCAATGGGAACACATATCGAGATGCTCACGGATGAGCGGCATAATCCTGGCCGCATCCTTTGAATGGACTTCCCTTTCAGCAAATTGATCCAGAAGGGCATATAGATCATCACACGACATGTCCTCATCGCGTACATTCTCAAGGATTTGCAGAAGTTTGAGCACAACTTCATCCTGCAATTCTGCCTGCGGCTTGAAAATATTTTGAATACGTTGAATGGTGGCTTTTATAATCATGCTAAAAATCTGACGATTAATCAAATCTTAATCTTACTTGTGTTCAAACGCCATCAACAGATCCTGTGGCGTGAGGTCTTCCAGGGCAAGTCGTCTCTTTAATCGCAGACGGGCATCGTGTAAAAGTTTATATAAGGCATTACGATTGGTCTTCATGCGCTTCGCGGCATCTTCCATGGGCATATTTTGCAGTCCAAGCAAAACAAGCGCCTCGCGTTGCTTAGACGTGAGTTCTTCGTCCAAAATACGGCGGACGCGTACCATCATATCAGAGCGCTCTGCTGAGGTTTCAGGAGATGCCTGAGAATCAGCAAGCAGGCCGGGCGGCGGGGGAGCGTCTTCGTTCTCTGTCAACTCATCAAGAGATGCATCGCGCCAGCGTTTTCGGCGCAGTTCGGTCAACGCGATGCGGATGGCGATCTTATGCACCCAGGTTGTAAAAAGACTGCGGCCTTCGAATGTATGCAACTGATCAAGCACACGCAGAAGGGTTTCCTGCGTCACTTCATCCACCAAAGGTTGAAAGAGAGGGTCATCTGAAGATAGCCAGCGCGAGAGAGCATACGGCAAACCTTTTTGAATGATATCGCGCAGATCATTCAAAGCGTCGTCGTGTATCGTGCCCTTGTCTCGCAAGTCTGAGAGCCAAGCTTCGTTGGTACGGGTTGTCATGATGTAGGATTATAAGAGAAAAAGAGGCAGGAATCAGAATTCTTATGAAACTATGAGACTTTTTGATAGTTCACGGATTTTTCCCTTTGGGCAGCCAAGAGGATGAAACCCCCGTTTCTGACGTAACCGTTAGCTGATTCTGCTTCCCTCAGCAGTATTTTACACACTGAGCGATAAGAATCAAAAAAACTGTCGCAAGACAGTTTTTTTGTGGTCTCAACTGGGCTCGAACCAGTGACCTTTCGGATGTGAACCGAATGTTCTAACCAACTGAACTATGAGACCTGAGAAGCGACGCAGATTATAGTATAGCCTCCATGCTTTGGCAAGTATAAATTAGGGCGGAGGTAAATAATCCCAGGGGTTTACTTTGATGCCCGCCATTAACTCAAAATGTAAATGTGAGCCAGAGGAGCGTCCCGTGGAACCCACTGCGCCGATGGCTTCCCCTTGCCCCACACTTTGTCCACAGCCGCGATAGAGAGCGCTTAAATGGGCATATAACGATTGAAAGCCGTTTCCATGATCGATCATAATCATATTACCGTAGCCGTAATTATTCCAGCCAGAATATACAACCACGCCCGCGTCAGTGGCATATACCCCTTCCCCTTCATTACCGGCAAAATCAAGCCCGCGGTGATTGGTCTTTTCTGAAAAATCAAAACCTGATAAATAATGTTTATTGGTTGGGTACACATACGTTCCATACCCAACTGCGCCGCCGCTGACCGCCTCACATGCGCCTGGCCCGAGTACACGCGCAGAAGCAGGATTTTCACGAGTTACTCCCAACGGCGCACTCCAGCTTACAAATTCTCTTTTTCCACCCGGAATGACCAGCCATGTGCCCGTTGGAATATTCGCAGTGTTATAGTCGCCAACCGTGTTGGGATCTATTTTGTTACCGGGAAATTCGATAATATCCGCAGCGGTTACCCCATAGAACTCAGCCCACTTTCCAAACGAGATGCCGCCCAGCCATTCCCAATAGACACCGTTCACAGGCAGAATACTCAACTCTTGCCCGGGTTTTAATGAATGCGGATCATCCAAAAGAAGATTGTAATTAGCCCATAAAACAGTTTGTGGTTCAAGACCAAATTTTTCTGCAATCCCAAAAACTGTATCACCATCCTGCACGGTGTACATCGAAATTTCCTGACGCGGCCGGGAAGGCACATTGGTATGGAGTTGTGCCGCGCGCGAGATGCCCGAGATAATGGGAAGTTCCAGCACGGGAATTGAGCTGGCATCCACCACAGCGGTCACGACCGGACCTGGAACCTGGCCGCTGTTTCCTGAAAGCTGCCCCGGCGTTTGACGGTAAAAAAACTGTACCAGAAATATAACCACCCCAATTGCAATAATGGAAAGTACGTTTGTTCCCATGCGTAATAAAGACTCGCCCAACCCCAATTGAACCAATCCATTCATTCCACGTGTAAAAAAGCCGGGTTGTCTTACAGGTGCAGCAGGGGTAGGGAGTTCCACCGCTGTACTGATTTCATCTGTTCCAGCAGAATTGGGAGCATCTTCTGTAAAATTATTTTGCATAGTATTCATCATAACATGTTCAAAAAATTAGCGTCAAGTGGCTTGTTAAAGACTAATCCTGCGTTAACCCACCGTCTGGCGAACTTTTGGCTGAAACACCTGAATCCCGCCAATCACTGTCAGGGAAATCAATCCGCAGACCAGCGCGGTGGTGGAAAGGCTTAATTCCTGTGTCATCCATCCAACCAGCAGGCTTCCAAATGGAGCGATACCCTGTAAGGCCCAGAGATAAATGCTGAATACGCGGCCGCGTAAATTATCGGGCACGTGAAGTTGAATAAGGGTGTTCATGGTGGCAAGTTGTGTCACCGTACCCCAGCCCATTAAGGCGATCACCAGCATGGCAGGCCAGAGCGACCGTGAAAAGGGAATAGCGATCATACCGAGAATGAAAGCGGCTTCCCCTAGAATAAGACGCAAGCCGCGCCGCCGAGCTGTGTTGTTCATTGCGATGGAAAAGGCGGCGATCAATGCCCCAGTTCCTTGTGCAGTATATAGCAGGCTGTTCCGTAAATCCACTGCGGCTTTGGTATCACCTGCGCGCCCAAGTAAATCTTTGGATACAACAGGAAGTTGTTGAATGATGGGGAAAGCGAAGATGCCCAGCGTGGCCGCGATGATGATCAGCAAGCTAACCGATGGAGTGCGCGTGAGGTATTCCATTCCTTCGCGTAGTTCTGCCAGTATGGAGCGTGTACGGCGCTGCACGGGCGTTTTATATAGCGTTCGCACAAAAAGCAAGCTAATGATGATGGCGGCAAAACTGATACCGTTTAGAAGAAATATCCAGCCTTCGCCATTTTTTGAGAATAGCAAAAGTAGGGGTACAACCAGAGCGGGTCCAAGGACGCGTGAAAGATTGAAGGCAGTGGATTGCAAAGCAATCGCATTTGGCAGAGACTCGCGCCCCACCAGTTCAATCAGCATTGCCTGCCGTGCTGTGATCTCAAATGCGCTGGCGATGCCGAGGATGAGGGATGTAACCACGATATGCCAGATTAGAATTGTTTCACCTAAAGCAAGGAAAGCCAGCACAAAGGTATCCAACATCATGATGAATTGCAGGAAGATAATGGCTTTCCGTTTATCAACATGTTCGATGAGCACGCCGCCCGGTAGAGCTAGAAAAAAGGTTGGCAGAGTCACTGCGAAGCCTATCAACCCCAGGTCAAATGGGCGGCCGCTTAAACGGTACGCCAGCAAAGGCAGGGCTGTATTTTGCATGGAAGTGCCGATTAACGAAAGTAGATGTCCCAGCCAAAAAATGGCGAAGTCACGGGAAGCCAATGCGGGAAAACGTTGGGAGAGAAGGAGGCGAAGTTTATTCATTTGCTTGGTTTACATGGTAAGACGAACCCTTCAGTGGTGATGACAGGTTGTCTTTTATTTTGCGTGTTTTGATTGAAGAATTTGATTAGGCAGGCAGTACGCACTCCATGCGGTCATTACCAGGACTGTTGACCATGGTCGAAACAGGGTACGCAGACATCCTGTCAGCGGGGAAGGGCTGAATGAGCGGCAGCAGGTTTTCGGGCGTCTGAGGCGCTGCATCCAGCCAGGCCGCGTAATTATTTTTATCCAGTATGACGGGCATGCGGTTGTGCAAAGTCTGCATTAATTCATTTGGCTCGGTGGTGATGATGGTGCAGGTGCGCAGTGTGTTGCCATCTGGAGAATGCCATTCATCCCATAGGCCGGCGAAGGCAAAAGGCTGGCGATCTTGCATGTGGATAAAATATGGCGTTTTTGTTTTTGCGCCTGCCTGAGCTTTCCATTCATAAAATCCATCGGTGAGGATCAAGCAGCGTTTATATTTAAAACTACCGCGAAAAGATGGTTTTTCTGCCACTGTTTCGCCGCGCGCGTTGATTAATTTTTGCGCGATGGTTGGGTCTTTTGCCCAGGAGGGAATCAAACCCCACAGGAAAAAATCTGCCTTGTTCTTTCCATCATTTGGAATGGCAAGTATGGGTTGCGACGGCGCAATATTAAAGCGCGGCGCGAATTGTGCCGGGAATATAAAATTGCCAAATGCATCTTTTAATTCGGCTGGGTTAACAGTAAGTGTAAATCTTCCGCACATGGTATCTCCTTTTGTATTGGATTACAGCCAGGCTATGGCAGCGTGAAATAAAAAGTTGTGCCCACGCCAACCTGTGACTCGACCCAAATCTGCCCGCCATGCACTTCGATGATTCTTTTGACCAGCGCGAGGCCGATGCCTGTGCCGCTGCTACCGGTATCAAGTTTGTTGAACAGGCCAAAGATATTTTCGTGGAATTGAGGATCAATGCCAATGCCGTTATCTTTTACATAATAGACAGATATATTTTTTTCGTTTTTATAAGTTCCAATCTCAATGCGTGGATCGGTTTGACCGCTCATAAATTTTATGGCGTTATCGATCAGGTTTTGCAGTACTTCGACCATGCGCGTCCGATCGCATTGCATGATTTCGTTATTGTGCTTGAATTCGATTGTTACATTTTTTTCTTCGATCTGTCCGTGAACTATTTCAAGCGCATCTGCAACGATTTCATTAAATGCAATATCAACGGGCGGGTTTATCAGCCGGCCGATGCGGGAAAGTTCGAGCAGGTCTTTAAGCAGGTTTTGCATTTTTTCGACGGCTGTTTCAATTCGGGAAACATCCTGTTTAAATTTTTGATAATCGCCCTCCAGCGAATCCCGCTCAAGGTATCCTAAAAAGCCTTTGATGGTGACCAATGGCGATTTTAGATCATGTGAAACCGTGTAGGTAAATCTTTCGAGTTCGGCGTTTTTTGCTTCGAGGTTTTCGTTGATTTTTTTGCGTTGGGCAAGCTCGTTTTGAATGGCTCCGTTCAACCGCGCATTTTCAATGGAGAGGCCTGCATAGCCGGCGAAGAGACGCAGCGCTTCCAGTTGCTCCTCTGCAATGGGGCGGCCTGTGATTTTATGGTCGACAGAAATAAATGCGACAGGTTTTTCACCAGCCCATGTGGCAATGGAAGCAAAGTCTTTTACGCCTGACATAATATGGCCCGCTGGGATGTTGAAATTCTGTTCGAAATTATGTGTTGAATAGATCGTGTCTGGTCTTTCAAGGACGTGGATGAAAGGTCTTACCTCGGGATTGGTTTTATCATCCATGGAGAAAGCGAGATGGGATTCAACGATCATCTCTCCCTGATCGTTGGTGCCAAATGTTCCATTCATTAACCCCGCTTCAGGATCGTAGAGGAAGATGGCAGTACGGTCAAATTTGAGGTCATGATGAACGCCGTTCCAAATTCTGGTGAGCGTGGTGTGCAGGTCATTTACTTCGGTTACATATTGGCCTAACTTTATAACTTTTTCCAACAGGGCGCGGCGTTCCTCTTCTCGTTCCTTTGCACGCTTTTGATGAGCCAATTCGTTCTGCACAGCTTCATGCAGGCGGGAGTTTTCAATGGCCAGGCCTGCGTATCCGCCAAATAGACGCAAAGCCTCCAATTGGTCAGCTGTGATCGGCAGCTGTGTGATGCCATGATCCACACAAATCACAGCCACGGGTTTATCTCCTGCCCAGGCAGCGACGGCTAGATAATCTTTTATCCCATACATTTCATGCTCTTTTGGAATAGCGTTTTCAACATCGTAATTGTTTGTAAAGTACACGCCATCCGGGTTTTGCAGTAAAGTGGCAAATATCGAACCGACTGGGTATGATATTTGCCAATGATCCACCATCTCTCCATTATTGTTTGTACCTACTGTATCATCCATCGTATTACGTTCAGCATTAAAAAGGAAGATGGCAAGCCGGTCAAACCCCAGGTCATCGTGAACACCGTGCCAGATTTTTTTGATCGTTGAACGAAGGTTGTCAGATTCAGCCACACGTTTGCCGAGTTGAACCACTTTTTCAAGCATCTGACGCCGCTTTTGTTCGCTCTCCTGTGCTTTTTTACGTTCAGTGATTTCGCGTGCAAGGCCTGTGGTACCGATTACTTCTCCGCTTGTATTTAGGATGGGGGTTTTGGTGGTCTCAACCCAGTATTCCCGTCCCATGCCGTCAAGTTGGAGTTCTTCAGTATTCCTGCGTTGACGAGTTCTTATGACTTCAAGGTCGTCAACGCGATATCTTTCAGCAAAATCTTTTCCCCAGATATCAAGATCAGTTTTCCCGATAATGTCCCTGATTTCCATTCCCGCTGTTATTGCAAACTGTTCATTTATCGCAATGTAGCGGCTATCGTTATCTTTTAACCATGCCATATCTGGAATATTATTTAGAATTGCCGCCTGTTGCAGGAAAATTCTTTGCAGGTTTTCCTGGGCTTCTTTCTGTTCGCTGACATCACGTGAGATTCCTATGGTGCCAATTATTTGTCCTGCAGAATCTCTAACGGGTACTTTCGTAGCCGAAAGCCAGCGTGGTTTCCCATCTGAGGTGGGATTAAACTCAATGCGATTCAGAATCGATTGACCCGTTTCAATGATCTGCTTTTCTTCCACCATAAATTCCCGTGCAATATCCGAATTTTGAAAATCCAGGTCCGTTTTGCCGATGGCAGCAGCAGAGTTTTCCAGTTTCAGAAATCGAGTTTGCGCCTGATTGATTCGTACAAAGCGCGATTCTGCGTCTTTGAAATAAACTTGGTCTGGTATGTTGTCCATAAAGATTTGCAAAAGGTCGCGTTCATAAGCCAGGGCTGCCTCGCTTTGTTTTTGCGCTGTAATATTGCGTGATATGCCAATAGTTCCAATGATTTGCCCAAACTCATTTTTGGCTGGTACTTTGGTGGTCGAGAACCAGGCTGGCTTTCCATCTTCAATTGGATTAAATTCAAGTCTGTTCCAAACAGGCAATCCGCTTTCCATGATTTTCTTTTCTTCCAGTAAAAATTCCTGCGCAAACTCAGGGGTTTGAAAATCGAGATCGGTTTTTCCAAGGGCATCTTGCGGGGTGGCAACGCCCAGAAATCGCGCGTGCGCTTGATTAATTCGCTCAAAGCGCGATTCTCTATCTTTGAAATATACAAGGTCCGGTATGTTGTCCATAAAAATTCGCAAGAGGTCACGTTCATGAGCCAGTGCGGTTTCGATTTTTTTTTGTTCAGTGATATCCCGCACCGCGCCGAAAATCCCGATCAGTCGATTTTCTTTTTCATCCCAAACAGGGTGGGCAAACACCTGCTCCCACCGCAGCTCGCCATGTTTTGTGAAGGTGCGTATCTCTGATTTAATATCCTGATTCTTATAGAGGTTTTCCATATCCTGTGCATCTTTTTCAAGATCGTCAGGATGAACATGCGCCGCCCAACTTCCACTGTTTATGTATTCTTCAAAGGTATATCCCGTCATTTTTTCAAACGCGCCAGCCACCCAACTCAAATGTACACTTCCGTTTTTATGCACCTCTGCCGTAAACGTGTAATCTGAACTTACCTGTGAGATCAAACGATATTTTTCCTCGCTTGCGCGGGCGCGCTTCAATGCATTTTCAACCGTGCGCCTGGACAAATACTGCATAACCATGCCCATTGGAAAAACGACAAGACTCACCACCCAAATGGTCATGGAGTTTCCGATATTGGTAATGACTAATTTGTTTTGTGCTTCAGCATAGACCATCGCCCCGCCTACAATAAGCGACAAGGCAGTGACGCCAAATGTGATACGTCCGTTTGTTAAGATCCCTGCGACCACGATTACAAGCGGATACCCTAACAAATAGGCTTCCCCCTGTACACTGGCACCTGTTACTGAAGAAACCGTGAAAAAAATACACAGCGAAATGATCTGAACAATGGCAGCCGTGTGAACAAATCCTCGATGGATAAGAAATAGTAGAAAAAAATTGATCGTCTCACCAAAGACTGCCTGCATCAAAGCACGCGCGGCATACTCAGGTGTTTTGAAAATGGTATACGTTACATAGGGTATGGGTACAAGAATCAAGCACCATACAATAATGTGTAATAAATAGGCTTGGTGTGTTTTTATTTCATCATCGAAGACTGGCGGCGTGAATATTTTTTTTAGGAAGATAAACATAGGTTGCCTCACCCCTTCAATTTTCTTGCGTCCCCTTCACGCATGGTGACACCGATCGCATCCAAATGCTCAAGAAGCGCCTGCGCATATTTTCTGGTAGTGTTCAGCATGTCGCGCACTTCTCCAAGTGTGATCAATCCGGTTTGTTTTAGCGCTGCACGGATATTCTGTATCATTTCATCATAATCTTTTTTGCGGAAGATGACATCCTGTGAAACCGTGACCAGTTCTCCTGTTTCGATCAAAGCATTGAGGATTTCCTCCCCAACTTCAGATTGACACTCTTTGACGCTGGGCGTGGAAAACGGATTCGCCTCAAACTTCCGCATCAGTTCTTTAACTTTGAGCTGGTCGGCCCCATTGAACTTTATCTCATGCCCGGCTTTTGCCAGCCAACGGGGAGCATCCATGATTAAATCGTCAGCGATCATTTGCTGGGTGACCGCGATAAAAGCACGAGACGCGAGTTTTATTTTGCTTTTCAGCTCTTCACGCGGAATTCCCCGCCGCAATGGAAATTGGACATGATAAGAATCAATGAACTGTAGAATTTTCCCGCTGATAGTATTCCAATGCGTACGCACGATAATCAACTGGTCGCTTGTTGTTTTTTCTTCGCCTGTTTCCAGAAAAATAAGCTGACCATTTTTCTTTAACTCGTCCAGCGCGTTTTGCGCATCGATGTTTTCGAGGCGTGATTTTGTCACCACGTCTTTTATGCTTGTAATGTTAAGCGCGAGCGCGGCTTCCAGGAGCACTTCCATTGGGGTGCCTTGCGTAAGGGATTCGAGTGACTTGAGCACATCCTCATCAAAACGCTTGTGTCTGCCTTTTGGCTGATGGTCAATGATGCTGCCGCCGCCGAGGGTTTCACTGGGGGAGGGACGGCGCAAAATGTAGCGGTCTCCGCGTACTGTGACAGCCGCGTCACGTAATTCAAGCTGGATCCATGCTTCTTCGCCCGCTTTGAGTTCTTCCACGCCCAGCAGGCGCAGTGTGGCGATGGTTTCGCTCGCGCCCACAAAAAACTTGACTTCGTCGCCATGTTTGATGGAGGAAGAAGCATCTTTAAGTAAACGGAAACGCGCGTCAATTCTGCGGGTGGCTTGATATTGATTTGGGTGAACCACTACTTCGCCGCGTTTAATAAGCTCTGTTTCCACCCCTGAAATATTTACGGCTGTGCGTGAGCCTATTAATGCCTGCTCTTCTTTTTTCTTGTGTGTTTGAAGCCCTCTAATTCTGCCTTTGAAACCGCTGGGCAGAATCTCCACTTCATCGCCAACTGCGATGTGCCCATCACTGAGTGTGCCGGTGACCACTGTCCCAAATCCGCTCATGCTGAAGACACGGTCAATTGGCAGGCGCGGACGGTTAAGGTCTGGGCGGGAGGGTTTCTCTTCCAATATTTTGCCAAGTGTTGCGATGAGCGTGTCGAGCCCTGTTTTTGTTTTTGCTGAAACCCTTACGATGGGCGCATCTTTTAGGACGGTGTCACTCACAGCGCCGCGAATGTCTATTTCCAAAAGATCAAGCCAGGTTGAGTCTGATGCGATGTCTGTTTTCGTCAGAACAATGATTCCAGCGGGAATCTGTAATAAGTCTAATATGGCGAGATGTTCCCTGGTTTGGGGCATGACGCCTTCATCGGCGGCGATGACTAATAATGCCGCGTCAATTCCGCCGATGCCTGAAAGCATGTTTTCAATGAAGTCGCGATGACCGGGCACATCCACGATGCCTACTTCTTCGCCGTTGGGCAGTGTGAGCCAGCCAAAGCCGAGTTCAATGGTCATCTCGCGCGCCTGTTCTTCTTTGAGGCGGTCTGGGTGTGTGCCTGTCAGCGCGGCAATCAGTGTGGATTTTCCGTGATCTACGTGGCCTGCTGTACCGATAACTCTCATGGCTCTATTTAACCACAAAGTTTGGGGTATTAGGTATTAAGAAAAAATCCCGCAGAAAAATTCTGCGGGATTTGCTGTTTATTTTTTTGTTTTCTTGCCATGCCCCATGATGCGCTGGTAGGAAGTTGTCCACTCGTGGAGCACATTCATAAGTTCCTGCAATTCCTTTTCTGTGACATCTGTGGTTTGGTGGATCTGGTCTTGCAGTACCTGAATGGCATCGTCTAGGGGTGTGATGCGACCTTCTGTTTTTTGTACATCTTTGCGAATTTCACGGAATGATTCTTCTGAAGAAAGGCTATAGCCGGTCCAACGTTTTTGATCATCCACTTTAAAGCTGACCCATTCCTGTCTGAGGCGGTCTTCTGTCAGGCGCTGCATTTCGGTTACTTCGCTAATGCGGCGTTCAAGTTTTGTGTTGAGTTCGAGGTAGGTTTCCTGTGCCCGCTTTGCGCCGCGCAGGGCTTCATCCAAACTCTGAACATGGCTGTCCAGTCCTGCGGCTTCTTTTTGGAAGGCTTCGAATTTTTCCTTCCATTGTTTCCAGGCGTAGTCACGGTCTATTTGCGCGATGGCTTGCTGTTCAAGGAAGGCGGTTTGGGCCTGCTTGCGTTCCAATTCAGATGCGATCAGGTCGGTAAAACGATTTTCAATATTGCGCAGGCTGTCGGCATGGACTGTATATTTGTCGCGGTTTTCATCCACACGTTTGCGGATGGATGTCATTTCACCCTGGATATCGGTTACACGTTTGAGATCGTTCTTACGTGTCTCGTCCATGGCTTTCAAGGCGTGCAATACATCTTCATTTGAGCGGGTGGCTTCATCGACAAGCGTTTTGAAATCGCCCACATTATTTTTCATGCGCTGAATTTCGTCGCCGCGCTCTTTGAGTTGTTTTTTGAATTCGGTCAGGCTGGTGGTGGTGGTGGTCTTTATTTGTGAAATGGATTTATTGATCTCAAGCAGTTCTGGTTGATGTTGTTTGGCGATCTCACGCTCGGTACGTGTGTGTGTTTTATCATTCTCTTCGATCATCTTGATGATGTCGTTGCGTTGGCGGGTGATCATCGTTTCAAACTGTTCCACGCGTTTTGTTGCGGGCGTAATTTCTGTAACCTGTTTGCTGATGGTCTTGATCTGTTTGGAAACAGCATTGACCGAGGTTTCGAAGGAATTCAAACGCTCACTTAACGCGGCAAGGGTGTCCTTGTTTTCACGTTGTAGTTTGTCCAGCCAGTCGAGTCGTTTGATGATTTGTTCAAATTCCATGGTGTTCTCCGATACTTGTGAGGAAATAGATGCGTTAAATTATAGCACGCCAGAATGGGCTTACTGGCCGAGGTGATCAAACAGCGCAGGCAGGTTGGATAGAAAAAGCTGTACTACTTGCGGAAATATTCCGAGGATGAATAACCCAATCACGCCTAGCCCAAGCATGGCAGCCTGTATCCATGATTCGTTGAATTCCCAGGATTTATCTTCCTCTGCCATCACAAAAACAGCCAGCGAACGGATCGCAGCTATGAGCAGACCGAATAATCCCACAAAGGCCCAGAAGGAAACGGTTAAGGATTGCGCTGCCAGTTCCTGCCAGAGTGCCATGCGCGCAGGAAAACCTGCCAGTAATGGAAAGCCTGCCATTGAAAGATGAGCAAAGATAAGCGCGGCAACTGCCACGGGATAACTGCGTGCCAGCCCCTGCACTTCGCTAAACCGTAAAGAATATACCTTGCGTTTGATAATGGAGAGCGCCAAGGCCCAAACTGCCAGTTCCAATCCGCGCGGAATCAGTAAGAGAAAAGTGACGTTGACGATCTCAGCAGATTTCAAACTCATGGCCAGTACAAACAGCCCTGTCTCTGCAATGGCAGCGTAGCCCATAATGCGCCCAAGATGTCGTTGCAGTGCCGCAAAAATCCCTGCACTGGCCACCATGAAGACCCCTGCATACATAATGACATTTGATAACTGCGGCGATGTATGCAGCCATGTATACCGATCTAAAAAGCCAAGCGCAAAGATGACTGTGAACGTAGGCAATGCCCAAAGCAGGAAGCCTGTCGCATACGGGGAGGCTTCTTCCATCAGCATTGGAATCCAGTTATAGAGTGGAAAGACACCGAGCAGAAAGGCAAATCCCAGCCCGAGCATTGTGCCTGCCTGGGTAGTTGTCCCCAAGTCGCCGGGGCTGGCTTCCACGCCTGCCAGCATCCATCCGGAGAAGAGAATGAATGGCATGGCGAGTGTTTGATAGATCAAGAAGCGCACCACGCCCCGCCCAGGTTTTTGATAGGGAAGAACCAGTAAAGGGATTACGAGCATGGCCGCCATTTCAAGCAATAGCGCGGCAAAGAGGAATGGTTCCACTGCGATTGAGGCAGTTAGTAACGCCACGATCATTAATCCGATGGAGACGAAACGATTCTTTGTCGTGGAGGCTTGTGTGCCGAAGAACCACAACGCCGCCAGACCATAGATGACAGCCAGCAATGGGCCGTCTGCGGTGTTTAATATAAAACTGCGCCCAAAGAATTGAATGGATGATGAAATCTTTAATGAAAACGGTCCCAGCAAGAGTGCAACATCAATCGGGACGGCCAAGGCTGTTAATGCAAGGACTACTGCAACTGCGCCGCCCGCTATGGGCGCAGTGTCTTCGCGTAATAAGAAAAGGATCAAAATCCCTGCGATGAACGGGAGTAGAATCCAAAGAATGGGGGCGCTCATGTGGTTTCCTCTTCTTCTGGTTCAGGCGGATAATGCCCGGCAATCAATAAATAGGAACCCACAAGGCCCAGCCCTAAATTGATGATTGCCAACAACCCTGCCACCAGAATGGAACTTTCCACAGCGGCGTACAGGATTTCAAACCCTGTTAACAAGGTGAGCAAACCGAGGATGACACGTAATAGATCAGAGGTTACGCCGAGATGGATTAAGCCCGCGCCAATCAGAATCAAACTGCCTGCGATGACTGGCAAGCCGAGGCCGGGAATTGCTGTTTCAATGCGCGGTGTTGAGCCTGCCGCTACTAGCGCAACAATGGCGATTAAGATTACGCGGAACCATTGTCCGCGCGGCCAGAAGGTTTCTTCGTTTTCCTCTTCGATGTCTGACAACCCGAGGCGGGTCATGCCAAGCGCGGCGACTACCATCCACCCGGTGATTAGTTTTGCGGAGCCCATTACAAAAGGCATGTGCCGTGTTACCAGCCAGAAGGCGGCCATATATTGCACCGCAAGCGCACCAAGGCTTACACGCCAATCGCGGTTGACCAGCATGGCTGTGGATGTTGCCAGGATTAATGAGACGGCGATCCATGAGACGATATCGCTTGCCATGTTAGCGTGCCCCTTGGGTCATTAATGAGACAAATAAAATTAAGAAGAGCAAGGTCCACATAATTCCGCTTTCGCCTTCGAGGGTTGTGATGATGGCCGCGCTGATTCTTGTCAACGCATAATAGAGTGTCCATAAGCTACTGTAGGCGCTGTTTACGCGTGAAACTGTAGAGCTTACCCAGTGTGCGCGAATCGGGTTGAGGATGCGAAAACGTGGTGTCGCCCAGACCAGGCCCAAGGTCAGGAGCGAAGCGATGATGGCTTGCAGCCAGGCGCCCACTTGTCGCGCTCCGTCCCAGCCGATCCATCCTAATAAAAGTTGAAGCACAATTAGTAGAATAATCCCAGCGGGGTATATGATGCGTGTCCAGCTTTCCTGTGAGTCTAGTGAGTCGCGCCCGCCGGGTCGCAGTGCGTGGCGTATAAACCCGGCCATCACCAAGGCTTGGGCTGCGACCACAAATGGAATAAAGAAACCTAAATTGCCGAGCCATGCGCTGGCAGTCAGCGAAAACGGCAGAGAGGAAAGACTCCATGCGCCGACCAATAGGGCGCGATTCAGCCATACATTTTGAACCGAAGATAAAAAGAGCGCCCCGCCTACAAGGATGAGTGCGCAACCCCATGCCACTGCGCCCAATGGATTGCCGCTCAACGCAGAGATGACGGAAAGGGCAGCCAGACTAATGATCCAATAGGGGCGGCCTGTTAATTCGTCGGGCGCGCGCAGCCACATCCAGCCGCCATACAGCGCGGCGATTAAGCCAAGTGCAATCAGGAATGGAGTGAGTGCCGAGCCTAGACTCCCCGCTGGAATATGCGATAACAACACCAGGCTGGATACTGCCGAGATCAAACGCAATGCTGTACCAAAGCCGCGCCGTAATGTTGATTCAGATGAATAGGGCAGATGCAAGGGCAGCACGCCCAGTCTTAAACCCGCTGCGGCCACCAAATATAAACCCGAGCCAGCGGCAATGGACTGAAAATTAAAAGTGTGCCCAGCCGCGATACTTACAATATTGGCCCATAATAATAAAAAACTTCCAAATGCGCGCGTTGAAAAAGAGGCGACAACCTTTTCATTATTTGTAACCCCGTTTACGGAACTCAATTGTGTAATGAGTTCGGTGATATCCAGCGCACTCCAGATCATTAATAAGGTGAGTGGGTTGTTGGCTGTCACCGCCAGAATGCCCAGCCCGCCCAGCGCAAGTGTGCCAGCCCAGGTGTATGAATTTTCAAAAGTTTGCCGAACCACAACAGTTAGTAATATGGTTAACGTAAGCGCGGCAATGCTTACTGCAAGCGGCCATGAAAGCCCATCTGCGCGAAACGAAATTGGGTTTACAAACAATGCAAGCGGTTGCCAAACAGGCAGTGTGAAATCAAAAGGCATTTGTGCCAGCCAGATAAAAACACTGACCAACCCCAGTGCGCCGCCGCCGATCCCGACCAGCCACGCGTAGCGCACGTTGGGTTGGGTTATAAGCAGCACTATTAATACCAGCGCCGTCACAAATAAGAGAAAAGTAGAGATTAATATCAACATGGGAGATAACAATTGTATCAGTTTTATTGCCGCGTATCTTTGAGCCTTTTGCTTTTGGTACAATCGCACGTATGAATTTTCGACACAACCGATCTGCGCGACTAAAAAACATCCTTTGGATTTTAATAGGTATAGTTGCCGTTTCCTGCGCCTCTCCCGCAGACCTGCTGCCTGCTTCTACAATTCTATCGACAGTCCCCACCCTGACGCCTTTTCAACCCCAGTCTCAAGCATCTGCCAATCCCTATGACGAACTCGCAACGCCGCAAGCCGAGCCGACATTTACGCCCTACCCAACACAGTATGTTGTCTCTGATGAAATGCCAACGCCTGTTGAGATTAATCCATCGTTAGGGGAGAGCGGCGCAGAATTCAATTCGATCACGATCAATAATCCATTAACTGGCTTGCCAGTTAATGATCCTACGCTGCTTGATCGCAGACCGATGGTGATTAAGATTGCGAATTCACCTGATTACGTCCGCCCGCAATCAGGGTTATCTTTGGCGGATGTTGTCTTTGAATATTATATTGAGTGGGGCGATACACGTTTTATCGCAGTATTTTATGGGAACGAGTCGCCTTTGGTTGGGCCTGTGCGTTCGGGGCGATATTTTGATGAACATGTGGCGCGCATGTATAACGCCTTCCTTGTGTTTAAGTTTGCCGACCCGCGTGAATATTCCTACTTAAAAGAAAGCACGCTGAATGAGTTTTTGGTTGTACCGGGTTATGGACCCTGTCCGCCATTTATAACAGGGCCGTATAAACGCGAAATATATAACAATATATTTTTCAATACTACAAAATGGGCGGCGTGTGCCGCAAAGAAAAATTTGGATAATTCACGCCAAACTTTGCGCGGCGGTTTCTTCGCTGAAGAGACTCCTGAGAGTGTATTGGAAGCCGACCGTGTTTTTTCCTTATATTCTGCTTATAACTACAGCTATTGGGATTATGACCCGGCCACCCGTAAATACTTCCGCTATCAGGAAGCGAATGATATGGTCAATAACAAGCCAGAGGCTTACACGGCTCTGACCGATGCGCAAACCGGGTTACCGGTGACTACGGATAATATCGTCATGCTTTTTGTGCCGCATATATTTGCCAATCAATTTAACGCCGAAGACCAAGTCTATAATATTGATCTGCTTGATTTTGGAAATGCCTACGTCTTTCGTGACGGAAAGGCCATTCCTGCTTATTGGAATCGTACAGATGAGAATGAGCCGCTTTTATTAACTACGTTGACCGGCACTCCCATCTACCTGCGCCCCGGGCGGACGTTCTATCAAGTGATGGGAACCACTTCCACATATACCCAGGATGGCATAGACTGGCACTTCACTTTCAAAACTCCCTAAATTCTGTAAACCAAAATTTGTTTTGGAGTGCGGGTTTCAGTCCGCTTTTGTATATCATTTAGCATTGACAACCATGAAGTAAAAATAGAGTTTGTGAGTAAAGATAAAAATCACCTGACAAGCGGTAAAATAACAACACCCCCAGTTTGTGCGGAGTCCTTATGACCTTTGATCCTGTTTTTATCAGCAATATAACCCTTGTGCTTACCGCGTTTGGCGGCGCCTTCCTTGCCGCCTTGTGGATTAGCCTGGTGGTGTGGACGTATCGTGATATCCGCGCCCGAGCCCGCGATCCATTGGTGCAAACGCTTGCCGCTTTGCTTGTGGCAATCTTGAATGTACCCGGCGTACTGGTCTATCTTATCCTGCGCCCGCCGCGTACTTTGGAAGAGGAATATCAACGCACGTTGGAAGAGGAAGCCTTACTGCAAGCATTAGAAGACCTTCCGCTTTGCCCGGGTTGTGAACGGCGTGTAAAGGAAGATTGGCAAGTCTGTCCGAATTGCCATACCAAATTAAAAAAATCCTGCCAGAACTGCGTCAAATTTATGGAGTTATCCTGGAATCTCTGTCCATTTTGCGGCACGCCTGCGGCGGGCATGCGTCTGGAATCCAGCGGCATTGACGATGCCTTGCGCAACTTGAAGATGGGGAATGAACAATCAGATGTAAAGGTTGAGTAATTCTTTGGGTATACTGAACGCGGGAACAAATTGTGCTTTTGCCGAATGGAATTCTTAACGCCAAGCCGCAAAGACGCGAAAGAAAAACTCATGAATCTTTGCGACTTGGCGGCTTGGCGTTAAAAATAAAAAATGCAATTAATGACCGTACCCAGCATACTTGCGCGCCTTTTGTGGTTTAAAGAAATGACGCCATTATTAATACACAATATTTCCCCAAAGGTTTATATCAAATGAAAATTGAATCCATTACGCTGCACCATATTTCGATGCCGCTTGTCTCGCCATTTGAAACATCTTTTGGACGTGAGACAGACCGCGAATGTATTTTGGTTGTTATTAACTCTGAAGGACTCACGGGCTATGGCGAATGTGTGCCGTCACGTGACCCGGGTTACAACTATGAAACGACCGGCACTGCCCTGCATATCCTCAAGGATTTTGTGATTCCGCTGATGCTTGGGAAAGAGATAAAAGACGCGGCAGATTTTCAAGAACGGGTCGCTGGGATTCGTGGCCATCACCTGACCAAGGCCGGCGTGGAGATGGCCATATGGGATTTGCTGGGCAAGCGCGCAGGGAAATCTTTGCGCGAGTTGTTGGGCGGCGCGCGCGAAAAAGTTGAAGTGGGAGTCTCAATCGGGATTCAAGAATCAGCTCAAGGCTTGGTACGATCCGCGGCGGATTATGTTAAGCAGGGCTATGCGCGGGTGAAGATCAAGATCAAACCCGGCAGAGATATCGCAGATGCAGCCGCCGTTCGTCAGGAATTCCCGAGCCTGCGTTTACAAGTGGATGCAAACTCGGCGTATTCATTGAACGATATACAAATACTCAAGCCGCTTGATACACTGAATCTGTTGCTGATCGAACAGCCTTTGTTCGAAGATGATATTTGGGATCATCATAAAATGCAGGAACAATTTGAGACCCCCATTTGTCTGGATGAAAGTATTGTCTCGCCGCGTCATGCGCGCTACGCAATTGAAATGAAAGCCTGCCGCGTGATTAATATCAAAGCCGCCAGATTGGGCGGTTTGAGTCAGGGTCTGTTGGTGCATGACCTGTGCCTTGAAAATAAATTACCGGTCTGGTGCGGAGGAATGTTGGAGACAGGCGTTGGCCGCGCTTCGAATCTTGCGCTGGCATCTTTGCCAAATTTCATTTTGCCTGGTGATGTTTCTGCTTCAGATCGTTATTATGCGCGTGATATTACCCATGAACGTTTTGTATTGAATACAGATTCAACCATTGATGTGCCGCGCGGCGCGGGGCTTGGCGTAACGATCAATGAAAAAGCACTAAAGGATTTTTCACTTGCTAAGATTTCGTTCGTTGCAAATTCATAATTAATAAAACTGTATTGAAGTTATTCTGAATCACAGAGCGCTTGCTCCATATAATACGAGGCATGAAGACGCCTCGTATTATTTTTTTTCCACAAACTATTTTTTACTCCATCCAATTAAAGATGGAATTATTTCTTGCCCGCGTAGTGAAGAAGAACAGCCGCAAAGCAAAACGCTTAACAGTCGTTTCCATTAGTATTCTTTCATTGGTTGCATGTCAACCTTCGTTATGGGGCGCTCCTCCTCCGCCGCCGACCATGGTCGCGGCAACCGCTTCGGCTACTTTCCCGGCTCCCATCATTCCCACGCTGGCCCCAACCATCACACCCATGCCGCCCACGGCAGTGCCCACGCCGGTGGTGTTAAGTGCCGCGCAAGTATGGGCAAGCCCCGCTACGCCTGTGCTGCTGCGTGAAATGTTCCAGCGCTGGGGATTTCAAGTATTGGCAACCGAGCAGGCTTCTGCAAATTTATATATTGATGTTGCCCAGCCCGCGCAAGGCGCCATGCATGTTTCCAACTGGACTTATGCACTTGTGGCACCCTTCCCAACCTTGACCGACAATATCACAGCGCAGGATCTGTTTTCCGTTTGGAGCGGATCAGCTGCCGGACCGTTTGGCGGCGTGCCGCTTCTCATGGAAAACTCCACGCTGATGACTTTCACCGCCTTGTGGGGCACACCTGCAACGGGCGCTGTGCAAGTTGTGGCTTCAGATCAATTGCTCGATACCGCCTGGAATCAAATGCCCGCCTGGGCTATTATCCCATTTGACAAGATCGAACCAAAATGGAAAGTATTGATGATCGATGGTCAATCGCCAATTCAAAAGAAATTTGATCCAGCAATCTATCCGTTAATGGCCACGTATCGTTTGATGTGTGTTGAACAATGTCAGGTACCCGGCGATATCGAACTTTCCTTTCAAAACCGCGACTCAGCCAAACTGACCACCGTAATTATGACTGGCGTAACCGCTCTCGTACGCGCCACCGCCCGCACCATGGATGTAAAAGGTATTCTATATCCCGGTGAGTTGTTGCGCGATATTTTACGCGAAGCTGATATTACACATGTGAACAATGAAGTCCCTTTTTATAAAGGCTGTCCAAACCCAGACCCCAATCAGGTCAAACAGATATTTTGCAGTGCGCCGCGTTATATGGAACTCCTGACCGATATCGGCACAGATGTGATCGAACTTTCAGGCGACCACTTTGCCGATTACCATGACGAGGCCATGTACCAAACGCTCGATATTTATAAACAATACAATATGCCGTATTATGGCGGCGGCTACAATATTGAAGATGGCCGCAAACCATTATTGATGGAAGTAAACGGCAACAAAATCATGTTCATTGGCTGTAACTATAAGGATATCTATGCCAGCGCGCGCGAAAATATTCCGGGCTCGGTGAAATGTGATTTTGATTACATGACCGAGCAAATCGCCTATTATCGCTCACAGGGATATTTACCGATATCTTCCTTCCAATATCATGAATTTGACACGCCTGAAGCGCGCCCGCAGCAGAAGATTGATTTCCGCACGATGGCCGATGCGGGCGCGGTGGTGGTCAGCGGCAGTCAGGCGCATGTGCCACAGGTGATGGAATTCCGCGCAGATGCATTCATCCATTATGGATTGGGCAACCTGTTCTTCGACCAGATGGCTAAAAAAGGACCGGACTTCACACAAAAAGAATTTCTTGATCGTCATGTTTTTTATGACGGAAAATATCTTGGCGTGGAATTGATCACAGCCTATCTTACTGATTATGCGCGCCCGCGTTTTATGACAGATACCGAGCGGAAGAATTTCTTAACTTTGTATTTTGATAAAAGCGGCTGGGATTATGTACAGGCTGGACAGTAGATACCAAAAGGATTGCAGGCTTTAGTCTGTGCGCTACTACGTTATAATATTTTTCCGATGTGAAATGGATGCCTTCCCGCGTCCATTTTATTTTGTGTGGAACACACGCTGCCCAATCAACTCATTGAGACGTATATGAAAAAAATTCTTATTTCTTTAATTTGTATTTCAATTCTTGCCGCTTGTGCGCCCGTGACAGATTTGCCAATTGCAACGCAGACCGTTGCGCCATCACCGCTGCCGACCACAACTGCAACCAGCACACCCATGCCCGCGGCTTTGTGGATCGGCCCTGCTGTCCCCGCTCCACTTATTGAGCTTGCAAAGACATGGAATATTCCATTTACAAATGATCCCGCGCTCGCCACACAAAAACTGGATATTTCTGACTCAGGCTCTTTGTGGATTTATGCCCTCGTCGCGCCATTTGCCACAGTGACGGATAATGTCACTTTTCAAGATTTATCCTCCACCTGGAAAAGCGGTCAAACGGGACCGTTGCGCGGGCACAGCGTTCTATTGGCAGAATCCACTCTGGCGGCGTTGACTGCCCTTTGGGGCGAGCCAGCTTCGGGCGTGGTACGAGTCGTTGCATCTGAGGCGCTCCTTGATACAGCGTGGACAGAGTCGGCGTGGGCGATTATCCCATTTGAAGACATCCAGCCCAAATGGAAAGTGTTGAGCGTGGACGGTCAATCTCCCATTCATAAGGATTTTGATGCGGGCGCGTATCCCTTAAAAATAAATTTTGATGTATCGAACCCTGAATCGATTACATTGCCTGAATCAAACCGTGATGCTTCAAAACTTGCGACTGTTATTTTGACAGGTGTGACCGCCATTGTGCGCGCCACCGCTGTGACGATGGAATTGAAGGGCGTGAATTATCCCGGTTCTTTGGTGCGGGATTGGTTGCGCGAAGCAGATGTGGCGCATATTAGCAATGAAGTGACGTTTGATAAAACCTGCCCGTATCCGCGTGCGGGATATACCAGCCTGATCTTATGCAGTGATCCGAAATATATGAGCCTGCTTCTGGATGTGGGTACAGATATCGTGGAGATGTCGGGCGATCATCTTTTGGATCGCGGCGGTAGCGCGCTGTTGGATACGCTCGCGATGTATAAGGAAAATAATTTGCCTTATTATGGCGGCGGAGTTAATGCGGAAGATGCGCGCAAGCCTGTTTTGATGGAAGTCAATGGAAATAAGATCGCGTTTATGGGCTGTAATGGCAAGCCTGTCATCTTTCAGAAAGCCACAGCCACCACGCCCGGGCCTTCAGAGTGTGACTATCAATTTTTTGGCGATCAGATCCGCGAGTTGCGCGCTCAGGGCTATATGGTCATTTTTACGTTTCAGCATAATGAATGTTATTCTCCCATGCCATGTTATTTGCATGAAGATGGTTTCCATAGCGTAGCCGATGCGGGTGCGCTGGTGGTCAGCGGCAGTCAGGCGCACTTCCCGCACATCATGGAGTTTCGCGGCGATTCGTTTATTCATTATGGGCTGGGAAATTTTTTCTTCGACCAGATGACTTATATTTTGCCCGATGGTAAAGTGATCGACGGCACGCGCCGTGAATTTATCGACCGCCATGTTTTTTATAACGGACATTATCTAGGCGTGGAATTGCTAACCGCCATCCTGGAAGATTACTCCACGCCGCGCCCGATGACCGCAACCGAGCGTGAGCCCTTCTTAACTGAATACTTCAACCTCAGCGGCTGGATGCCTATACTGCCAACGGTCATCCCGCAGCCCACGGTTACGTTGACGCCTATCGTGCTGCCGTAAGGTGCCCCCCAAGTGGCCGAGAACTATATCCGCCACTTGGGGGATATAGTTCTCGAGTCTTTACTGTAGTATCCACTGATGATTCGTGTCTATCTTGCTGACGCATTGCTTCGAGAACGTGCGGCATTGCGTCTTATGCTTTTGGATTTGAATATGGAAATTGCGGGGGAGGCCGATAATTGGTCAACCGCATTAGCCGAGGTGCCGTTACGTCACGTAGATATGCTGGTCGCAGACTGGGAATTGCTGCCCGGTACCTCAAGCGTAGCTTTGGACGAACTGCGCAAGGTTTGTCCGAAAGCATTGGTTATTATCCTCATCAGCCGCCTGGAAGCCCGTCAGCAGGCAGCGCTCCTGGTCGGTGCGGATGTGTTTATTAGCAAAAGCGAGATGCCTGAGCGTGTAGCTGCCCACTTACATACCGCCGCTGCGAAAATTCGTAGCTGAAGCATCTCTATTAACTAAAAATGATATTTATATTGAGAACTTGATTTTACATTTTTTGGGCGATATCAAATATTAAGAGAATGCTAATATTGACATTGCAAAAAAAAACATTTTATGTATAATAGTGTTTGTCGTCGTTAGGATGCCCCCCTCATCCTAGCGGCGGCATTTTTTTAATCTATTTTGAGATCGGCAGCGTATATCCGCCATCTACAATAATGGTTTGCCCCACGATCATTGCTGCGGCAGGGGAGCATAAGAAAGCCACCACTTCAGCTACTTCTTCGGGTGTTATCAATCTTCCCGCTGGAACCTGAGCGATGAAATTTTGCAGGATATGATCCTGATTCCCCATCGACGCGAAATGATTTAACGCATCTGTCTCAACGATGCCTGGTGACACCGCGTTGACATTAATGCCCTTTGAGATCAACTCGACACCCAAATAGCGGGTGAGCGCTTCCACTGCCGCTTTGCTGGCGCCCACTACAACATAATCAGGCAATACGCGCGTGGAGCCTGCGCTCGAAATGCTGACAATTTTTCCGCTGCCGTGTTTCTCCATCAATGCCGCGGCACGTTGTGCTGAGAAGAGCAGGGCGCGCGCATTGATGTTCATTGTCCAATCCCAGCCTTTGGGCTTCTGTTCCATTGCTGGGCGGTTATAGCCCGAAGCCGCGTTATGAATGAAGATATCCAGCGTATCGAATTCTTTTTCCACTTCATCAAACATGCGATTCAAATCATCCAGATCGCCAACATCCGCTTTGACCAGTAATGCACGACGGCCTAATTTTTCCACCTCACGCGCGGTCTCTTCGGCAGGCGCGCGATTACGAAAGAAGTTAATGACCACATCTGCGCCGTGTTGTGCAAAATGCAGGGCAATCGCTTTTCCAATTCCACGGCCAGAGCCTGTCACCAGAACAATGTTGTTTTGAAATAACATAAATAATTCCTTTTTTGATTAATTTCTTTAATCGGATCTATCGCCGTCCGCCGTCTGCGGTCAATATCTTCAATCAAAATAAATATTCAAATCTGAACAATCAAATCTGTTGCCGCAATTTGGGCAGCTTACCTTACAGCTCTTTTCGTGCATTTGAGTCCCGCAGCGGTCGCAGATCCATATTCTTTTTTCATTCCAGACTACATCTTTAAACAATGACGAATTAAATTCACTGATTTTTTCCCTGCCCAGCTTTCGCACTTCCGTAATTACATTTTCAAGATCATTGCGTAATTTTCCCACGAAAATTCCACGGCAAACATCAGGCCAATTGTTTAGCCATTTGATACAGCGTTCGTGTACTTTAATGGCCCCGTTGTAATTTCCGCGTGTAACGTGCAAATACACCACCGCCACTTGTAAAATTCCACGATACAACTCACGGATGTCGCCCGTTTCATCCCGCCATGCAGTTTCCAATTCTTCATGTGTCTCAAAAAACTTCTTTTGATTAAATAATTTCAACCCCTCAATCGCCTTCGGATGCAAAATACCATCACAATCAATATTCATCCTTCATCCTTTCGCTTTCGTCCTTTATTTTTATTTCCCCAACTCTTCCCGTAATTCAATTACCTCACGCACACGCGCGCGCAAATTCCCAGTTAACATTTGGATCGTGCCCATCGCCACTTCCACGCGGTCAGACATCAACTCATAGAATGGTTCCTGATCGAGTCTGAATACCAGTGTATCTTCCAGCGCGCGAATGGTCGCTGTGCGCGGTTCAGTATCCAGCAGCGCCAACTCGCCAAATACCGCCCGCTCACCGAGTGTATTCAAGACCCGCTCACCATCCATCACCGCCACTTTGCCGTTGATGATAATGAACATGCTGTTTCCCTGCTCACCTTTTTCAACGATGTTTTTACCTTCGGGCATTTCTATTTCAGTTAACAGTTCGCTCAACTCTGCCAGCACATCATCGGGCGTGGCTTTGAATAAATTCACTGACCTCAAGATCAAAACTTTTTCAACTGTTGAATGCATTTTCGTTTCTCCGTTCATCAGTGCGCGTGCGCAAAGTGCAAGCCAGCCTTGTGATTGTTCCGCTAATTCGTGCAGTGAAACTTTATCAGTAATACCCAATCGCTTACATGCCTCTGCCGCCGAAAGTTCTTCCACCAGCGGCATCATAATGGACTTCGCATCCCGCGGCAAAATTGTATCGAGTGTTTCAATCGCATACGGAACCTTGGCCGCATCCTTTCGCAGGATCACGCGCCGCGCATTCGTCAACGCTTTATGGTCATATATAAAACTCATCAAATGAAAAAGTCTTTCACGCGCATGATAAATCTCAATGCGGATCGCTTCCGCAAGTAGATTCATCTCATCTTTTGATTCGTTTTCCCGCAGCGCAGAATATAACACCCGCACATCATCCGCTTCGCGCTTAACCTGAGCCTGCACCTGCTCGTTGACAGGATCTGCCCTGTAGCCGCATTCCACCAACGCCGTATAGACGGCTTCACGCAAGTCTGAATTTGCGTGGCTCATATGCGCCTCAAGGATCGCGATCACAGAGTCGCCGCGAATATTTCCGCAGGCACGGATCAATTTTCTAAAGGCTGCTTTCGGGAAGTCTGTTTGTGCGAGAGCAGCTGCAATAAACGGCAGGGATGCTTCGCCGCCCAGCTCCAAGGCTTTCGCCGCCTGCGCCCGCGTGGATGGATTCTTCATGGCTTCAAGCACTTTAGGCCAGAGTGTGTTTTGTTTGCTTGCACCCACGGCCAGCAAAGTCTCACGCCGAATTTTGACTTCAGGGTCATCTAAAAGTTTTTCAAGCAGACTTTCAAAGCCTTGCGAATCGAATCTTCTCAAGGTTTGTGCCGCAAGTAAGCGCTTGGCAGGTGAAGGGTTGCCAGCGAGTTTTTCCAATTTTTCTTTTGAAATCGAAAGGCCGCCTTCGCCGCCGTATTTGAGCAAACCGACCAGTGCGCCGAATGTGTTGGCTTCGTTGTTTGAATTCAAATACGGCAGAATGAGATTAATGTCATCGGCGGTTAGGGCAGAGAATGCCTGCACTGCGGCGCGGCGGGTATTGGGCATCTCTTCCTGCGGAATCCGCTCTTCCAGATTTTTTCGCGCCTGCTGCGGCTTGATGCGTTCGATTTTTTCCAATACAGAAATACGCACATTGGAAGAGGCGTGTCCCAATAAATTAATCAGTTCACTCTTTAGTTGTGGATGATTGAGTTCTTCAAGTAAATCAAGTGAGTAGATGACAGTCCCTTCGTGCTGGCTGGATAATCCCTTGAACAATATCTCGGCGTTTATTTCTTCCACGTTGATCAGGTCTTCGCGTTTGAAGCGCCGCTTGTGGATGGCTTCCACCAGTTGTTTGGGATAGGCATTTGCCAGAACGATACTTAATCCCAGCCATGCAATTGCCAGTACGATATATACAAATGAAAGTTGAAGTGTATCGAGTTTCAAGCCATTGGAAAGCAAAGCCAGCAATAAGCCCGCGATGCCGATCGCCGCAGGCTGGATAATTCCTTCGCCAATGGCGCGCGCCTTCGGACGCAGTGCGTCTGCGATGGGTTGGTACAGAATGGAGGATGCTGATTGGTCGAGGGTGAAGCCGAGTCCCTCATTGTTAAATTTCCCTGCAATTGCAAACCAGAACAGGCCCAAAGTCCAGGAAGATGCGAAGATGCCTACGCTGGCAAATCCGCTCATGGATGCGATCAAGACGATGGGCGTGGTTAAGAGTCCAGCCCATAATCCAAATTTGCTGATGATGCGGCCTGTCAGGAAGGTGTCTGTAAGAAATCCGAGCAGACCCACCATGCTGAAAAAATTACCGATGAAGCCGGCGTTATCGGCCGCGTTGGGAAATTGAACTGAAGTCATGCCGTAAAAGATGGCATCCATAACGAAATAAGCCACGCGCCAAAGTGCGGCTAAAGCGAAGACCAATAAAATATAACGATTGCGAAACAGGGCGCTGGTGGGTGTTTGTTCTGGTGCGGAAGTAGCGCTGGTTTTTGTCTGCGGTTTTTTCATGCCGCGCAATAGTACACTTTGAATGAGAAGCGCAATGAAAAGGCATAGCGCGATGATGATGTAAAGATTTTCTGTGCCGAGTGTTTTTGCAATGGTTCCAGAAAAAGGCCCAGCGACAACATACGAAAGCCATGAGCCTGCATTGAGCAAACCGAATAATCTTTTGCCCTGGCGCACATCAAAAATATCGGATGCGAGAGTCCAGAAGGCGAGCACGGCTAAATTGATGAGAGTTTGAGTCCAGATGGGGAGGAAGAGCGCGAGCGTTTTGGAAGGGGCGAGGGCGAGACCGAAACGAAAGCCAAGTGTGGCGAGTATAAGAAAAACCATGGTCAGCCACAGCCAGCGTGCGAGTGAAACACGCTCTGAAATTTTCAAAAAAACGGCGGTAATGCTGGAAACAACCAGCGCAATGCCGATATAAGTAAATGGAATCGCAGACGCATCCCAATAGGTCAGGAACAACGGCATGGATGCTGTTTGCGCGAAGAGCATGGCCGCGCCCATGAAAAAATATTGCGCCAGCATGAGATAGACCGTGCGGCGTTCTTCAGAGCGGATGTTTAGCAGTGAGTCTATTCGTGTCAACATAATGGGATTGTTTTGGTAGTATAACATGTGACTTTCATTCAAATGGTAAAATCTCAGACATGGAAAGTTTTCCTAAAGATAAACGTGTAATTTTATGTATGGCTCTGCTGGCGCTGGTTTCTTTGATCGTGCTTGGCAGCGCTTTGAAGGAAGTATCCTTTCCTCCCGCGCAGCGCTTAAGCCAGTCTGATTCTGAAACGATCCAAATCTCGGTAGGCGGGGTGATTAATAGAATCGCTGAAGTACCATTTTGGAAACAGGCAGTATTTTGGATATTGCTTTTCTTTTTGGTTCTCATGGTTTCCTCCCTGCTTTCACCTGAATTACGTAAACGCATCCTGACGGGATTTTTGCGCATTGCGCTTTTTGCGATCCTTTTTCTTTATCTTATTGAGAATAACCCGGGGTTTCTTGCAGGATTATTTTCGCAAGGTATTCCCGGCGCAGACTCTTCTGCTCCCTCCTTGTTGGAAAATGTTCCCGCGCCCGTTTTTGAGGCGCCGCAAATTTCAGGTTGGTTATCCTATTTAATTACATTCGTAATTATTCTGGCGGCGGCTCTTATATTTTGGCGTGTAAATCTGTGGTGGGCGCGCAGAAACGAAATCCTTAATCTGGGCCGCCCGTTGGGTGCAATCGCCGAGATCGCGCGCACTTCTTTGCAGGAACTTTCGCTGGGGAATGTCACCGCGCAGGATGCCATTATCCAATGTTATGAGCGCATGAGCCGTACAGTGGATACAAAACGCGGCCTCTACCGTGACTCGGCCATGACTTCCTCAGAATTTGTAACCCGCCTTGAAAGTGCTGGCCTGCCATATGAACCTGTTAATCGGCTGACGCGTTTATTTGAATCTATACGATACGGCGCACGGACATCTGAACAGCGCGATGTGGATGAGGCAATCTCTTGCCTCACATCCATTTTGGAATATTGCGGAGAAACTGTATGACTCAGCGGCATTTAATTTTAGTCGGCGCATTTTTATCCGCTTTGATGATTGCCTTTCTATTACGGGATGTGGTCGAGCGCACAATTATCGCCCCGCTGGCGTATCTGTGGTGGATTTTGAAATTATATTATTCTGCGTTTCCACAATATATTTTGTGGATCGTGTTGATTCTGATTTCAGTGTTTTCAGCCGCATCCAGTTTGATGCCTGAAGCGCGTGCTGGCAAGGGACAAAAGCCAGACCCGATTATCATTCACGGGCAGATCGCAGACCTCGCAGACTGGATGAGAAAATCCAGCCGCGGGGGGATTTACTATAAATGGCTGATCGCAAATCGATTGGGAAAGAATGCCAGAGAAATTTTATCTCAACGAGATGGGCAAGCGGTACATAAAAAAAATAGGAAATTATATGGCCGTGACTGGCATCCGCCGCAGGAAATAGAATCCTATCTTGAAGTTGGGTTGAACGGCTCCTTCGCAGATTATCCCCAGCCCCGCCGTTGGGCAAAACCAGAACCAACGCCGTTGGATGCAGACCCACAACAAGTAATTGATTATCTTGAAAATGAACTGGAGATGATTCATGCTCGAAATCGCAAAGGTATCTGAGTTAAGCAAACAAGTTGTCGACGAAGTGGAACGCGCTGTAGTTGGCAAACGCGACCTGCTTGAAACCATCATGTCTGCCGTGTTGGCAGGCGGCCATGTATTGTTGGAAGATTATCCCGGCCTCGGCAAAACCTTGATCGCGCGCAGTTTTGCATCCGCGCTGGGGTTGGATTTCAAGCGCATTCAGTTCACGCCCGATCTTTTGCCCGGCGATATTACAGGCGGCTATATTTTCAATCGGACAAAAAACAAGTTTGAGTTACGTCAGGGACCCGTCTTTACCAACATCTTGTTGGCCGATGAAATTAATCGCGCTTCTCCAAAAACACAATCCGCTTTATTGGAAGCCATGCAGGAAGGACAAGTCACAATGGAAGGGGAGAGTTTGAAACTGCCCGATCCATTTCTGGTGCTGGCCACTCAAAACCCGATTGAATATGAAGGCACGTTTCCGTTACCCGAAGCGCAGTTGGATCGTTTTATGTTGAAGCTCACAGTGGGCTATCCGAGTCTCGAAGAAGAAAAAGAAATTTTACAGCGCCGCCGTGAACGCAAACAGGATGAACTTGATCTCAAACAAATTACCAAGCCGAAACAATTAATTGAAATGCGCGCCGCGCTTGAAACCGTGCATGTTGACTCTGATCTTGAAGGTTATATTTCTGCGCTCGTCCACGCCACGCGCATGGATCGGCGTGTGGCCGTTGGCGCCAGTCCGCGCGGATCATTGGCATTTTTGAAAATGGCGCGCGCGCACGCAACGTTGGCGGGCCGTGATTATATTTTGCCCGATGATGTTAAACATTTTGCTGTGCCTGTTTTGAGTCACCGCCTGTTGTTGCAGCCTGAATACTGGATGTCGAAGCAGGTCAATGGCGATGTGATTCGTGATGTGTTGCGAACCACTCCCGTGCCTGTCATTTAATAAAGTGTATCGTTCCATTTTGCTCGCCGCGCTGGTTTATATTTTATTGCTGACAGGGCTCATCACTCTGCGCGGCGAATTTATCGCGCTTGCAATTCCGTTCGTGCTTTATCTTTTATATGGATTTTGGAGCGCGCCCGAAATACTGGACTTGCACATCGAACGCAGACTTTCCCACGACCGCATCACGCCCGATTCAGAATCAATCGTGACTTTGACTGTGATCAACAACGGCTCTGACCTCGAAGAACTTTTTCTTGAAGATAGAATCCCGCCGCATTTGACAGTCCGCATCGGTTCGCCCCGACATTTGATTCTGCTTCCGAAAGGCAGTTCTTACACGTTTAGTTATACCGTCACAGGCCCGCGCGGATCGTATTCTTTTGAAACCATTCGCGCCGTTGCAACTGAATCTTTTGGCTTGATTCGCCGTGAGCAGACTATTCAAACGACTGAACGATTATTTATCTTCCCAGAATTTAGACGGCTCAAGCATGTCTCCATTCGTCCGCGCAGGACTCGGGTATATGCGGGGTCGATTCCCGCGCGTGTTGGCGGCACAGGCACAGAATTCTTTGGCGTGCGTGAATATCAATTCGGTGACTCGCCGCGCACCATCAACTGGCAGGTGAGCGCACGGCATGAGGAGAATCTATACTCAAATGAATATCAACAGGAACGGGTGGCAGATGTCGGCGTGGTGATTGATGCGCGCATTCATGCGAATCTATTCCATACCAGCCAATCCATTTTTGAACATGCTGTCACCGCGGCTGCGGCGTTATCCGATGCTTTTTTGAATCAAGGCAATCGTGTGGGGTTATTAGTATATGGCAGTTATCTTGGCTATACCCTGCCTGGATACGGAAAGGTTCAGCGCGAGCGCATCATGCAGGCGTTGGCACACGCGGAGGTTGGTGCAAGCTCGGTCTTTGCGGGGTTGGAGCATTTATCACCGCGCATGTTTCCGCCAGAGTCACAGATTGTGTTGATCAGTTCCCTGGTGGATGATGATTTGAATGTTTTGGTTCAACTGCGCGGGCGCGGATATCAAGTGCTGGTTATTAGCCCAGACCCTGTCAAATTTGAACTTGGATTTTTGCCGCCATCGCCGCAAGTGGATTTGGCTGCGCGTGTCATCCGCATGGAACGTGACTTGTTGATCCGCCGCCTTGAGCGCGCGGGGATTCATGTCATCGAGTGGGATGTGTCCCTTCCGCTCGATCAGGTTGTCGGTCCGATTTTGATGCGCCAAAGGAGAGTATTGTGACGTTGATCGCGCTTATATCCAGTATTGTGATTTGCTGCGCTTCGCTTGCGTATGGTTTTGCTCAGCGTGGATTTACATCGTTTTCAATTTGGATCTTAATTTTTGGGGCAGGTTGGCTTTTTGCCGTTTGGCAGGAATGGAAATGGTATTCGGCTGTGGCATTGTTTCTCGCAACAGTGGCCTCTGCATTTGGCTTATGGTTTGGATTCACCCCAGGCTGGATGTTTGCAGGCGGAATCTTTGCCCTCTTCGCCTGGGACATGACTGATTTTCGTCAGCGCCTGCGCGTGATGGCAAAGGACGATAACTCGCGCGGGATGGAGCTGCGTCATCTTGCACGCATCAGCCTGCTTGCGTTTATC